>Ga0316209_1001995_pt1 | contig 18093 bp, 13 predicted proteins | sample 6monopyrite_MG_FD_204945 | JGI IMG/M metagenome (GOLD analysis project Ga0316209, IMG submission 204945) | Microbial mat bacterial communities from mineral coupon in-situ incubated in ocean water Damariscotta River, Maine, United States -... | ecosystem: Environmental > Aquatic > Marine >...
TAAAGGTTATGCTGAGCATGAGATTGAAAATTTGACGTCTGCGAAAAAGATGGTTTTTGACACAAAACAATTAATAATTAGTAAAGTTGTTTTAAACGATACAGAAGAAGCAAATTACATTAAATTATCTGGAGACGAAATGTTGGGTAAAGCTTTAGAAGTTGATATTAATGATGACACTAAAAAAGTAACCATTTATTATAATACTGAACCATCATCTGAAGCATTACAATGGTTAACCCCACAACAAACAGCGGGTAAAAAATTACCGTTTTTATTTACTCAAGGAGAAGCCGTTTTAACACGTTCATGGATCCCTTTACAGGACACACCTTCAAATCGGATTACATACAGTGCCGACATTAAAACACCTGTTAATTTAATGGCTGTTATGAGTGCAACAAATCCTACAGAGAAATCAAAAGACGGAAATTATCACTTTGAAATGACTAATCCAATCCCTTCTTATTTAATAGCTATGGCTGTTGGAGATTTGGAATTTGCAGATTTAGGTACAAAAACAGGAGTGTATGCTGAACCATCAATGATTGATAAATGTGTTAGTGAATTTACTGAAGTTGAAAGTATGGTTGAAGCAGCTGAAGAACTTTATGGAGAATATAAGTGGGGAAGATACGACATTTTAATGTTACCGCCTTCTTTCCCTTTTGGAGGAATGGAAAATCCAAAATTGACTTTTGCAACGCCTACAATTTTAGCTGGAGACAAATCTTTAGTTTCTTTAATTGCACATGAATTGGCCCATTCTTGGTCGGGGAATTTAGTTACTAATGCGACTTGGGATGACTTTTGGCTGAATGAAGGATTTACCGTTTATTTTGAAAACAGAATAATGGAGAAAATATATGGTAAAGAACGTTCTGACATGCTATTAATGATTGAATACCAAGAATTATTGCATGAGACGGATCATATTTTAGCGGGAGATTATCCTGAAGATACTCATTTAAAACTGAACTTGACAGATAGAAATCCAGATGACGGAATGACATCTATTGCCTATGTTAAAGGTGCTTTATTCTTAAAAACCATGGAAGAAGCTGTTGGTCGTGAAAAATTTGATGTGTTTTTAAATGGTTATTTTGACAGTCACGCTTTTCAGACTTTAACAACTGAAGATTTTGTAGCTTATACTAATGAAAATTTATTAGAACCTAATAATGTTGATTTTAATATTGACGAATGGGTTTATGAAGAGGGCATTCCAGATAATTGCTTGAAAATTGAGTCAGATAAGTTTATAGTTTGTGACGAAAAAGCCAGTCTGATTGCTTCAATGAATTCAACTGATGATTTAGGAATAATTTATGATGATTGGACCACTCAAGAATGGATGCGTTTTATCCGTCAAATACCTGAAGGAACATCTCCTAAAAAAATGAAAATGCTAGATGATGCATACAACTTTAGCAAAAGAGGAAACGCTGAAATTATGTCAGAATGGTACATCCAATCTATTAAAAATGGATATAAAGACATTAACAAACCTATGGAAGCGTTTTTAATTGAAGTTGGCAGACGTAAGTTTTTAGCACCTATATACACTGAACTTTCAAAATCTGAAGAAAATTTAAAGTTAGCAAAAGAGATTTATGCAAAAGCAAGACCAAACTACCATGCCATTTCATTTAATACAATTGATGAAATTTTAGGTTGGGAAGGTTAAAAGAATTTTTCATAGTTAGTTATCCAAAAGATTGTTCATTCTTAATGAGCAACCTTTTGTTATACCAATTTGTTTTTGAAATGCGCTAAAAAATTATCCGATAATTTTTTTATTAATTTACCTTATTCAAACAATACTATACCGAGTATACTTTGAAGTAATTTTTGATTGAAATGGAAAAAAGCACATTTCAATGTTAATTCGGCATTATTTAATAAACCTAGTCTTTAATTTTAAAAGCCAGTGATTAATGTCGGCTGAAATATTTAGTTTGATAATTACCAACCAATAAATAACAGTTATTAAACTAAAATTTATAAGTATTTCTATAATTGGATTTATATTGTAATTGAGTACAAAAGAAATTGCAATGAAAATTAAAACGACAATTAACGCTTTAAAAAAAGCTTTATTAAATGGGATTAATTGATATGCTTTAAATAAAAATAACCCCCTCAAAAAATTAATAATCGCAACAGCTACAAGGGTTGCAAATGCCGCTCCCAAAACACCATAATCCGAAATAAAATAAAAGTTTAACCCAATAGCTAAAGTGGCTAACAAAAAATTAAAATAGGTGTTATATTTATATTTTTCAGATGCGCTTATTATCTCTGAATTTACACCCGTAGAAAGCTCAATCAATTTACCAATTCCTAAAAAGAAAAACACATACTTACCATACGCATACGATTGTAGCTTTTCAAACTCTAATGCAGAATCAAGACAAGCCCAGCCAACAATAAATAGATACCCCCCAATAATCAACATATTTAAAGCTGATTTTTCATAAATAGTTTGCAAATTTTTCAAGTTATTATCTTTCCAAGACTCAGCAACAACAACCGCCGAAATTTTCGCAATTCCCCTATGTGGAATAATAATTAATGCTGCTGCAAAAAAGAAAAATGAATACACCCCAATTTCATCCTCAGCATTTATAGGTATGATTTTTTCAAGCATTAAAACGTCAATGTATTGCACAATTGCGCCTGAAGCACCGGTTAATGCACCAAATAGTATGTAATATTTAATAGCGCTATGCTCCTTCATTAATTCGGCGCTAGGTAATGTTATTTTTTTTGTGATAAAAAAAGCATAAAACAGTATAACAAGCCCAGGTGTAATAAGTGCAAAACAATAAAGGTAAACAAAGTATTCAAAATCAACAATTGCAAAAAGGTAGAGGATTAAAGCCAATAAAAAAATTATTTTTGAAACAAAGCCTTCTAAAAAAGAACCAAGAACAGTCTTAAAAAGCATTCTAACATATCCATCTAGATTCATAAATAGAATCCTAAAAAACATGAGAATTGGAATTAAAAATATAAAAGGCTTTATCAAACTGTTTCCGTTTAGCTTATCTCCAAAATAACTATCTTTCAATAAATAAAACATTACAATCCCTATTAAAGAGCCTAGAATAGATATAATTAATCCAAGCGCTAAAAAACCTGCATGACCATTTTTTTCACTTCTGTATTTAGGGAAAAGTTTTCTTAAAATTAAATTGTAACCGAAATTTAAAACAACAATAAAAACCTTAGAAATTGAATCTAAAATCAATAAAATACCAATTTGAGCTTGTTCCAAAACAAAAGGCATTATAAATCTGGTAATGGATCCAAATCCTATTCCAATAAAGTTAATTAATGTAGAACGTGTGGCTTGTTTTTGTATTATTCCCAATTTAGATCTATTTATTTATCAATAAAATCTTGTACTGTTTTCTTTATTTTTTCTCTTAAAACTTTATAATTATCAGGATTCTGTTTTGGATTTTCCCAATCAATTTCAATCTTGTTTGTGTTTCTTTTCATGAATTTATAAAGCCCCAATCTTCTTAACGGATAATTTATGAGTTTATTTTTTGACATAGGAAAGTAACTGTCATTAATCACATTAAACAAGTCAATGATTCCTTTAAATCGATTACGCTCAGCTTTTGTATTATAACCCATATCCATAAAATACACAGGAGTACCCATAGCCAAACAAGGTAAAGCGCAGTGAATTCTTGAAGTAATTACTAATTTGGCTTTAGCATATCGGTCTAAAAGTGCTTCCGACTCTTTAAATTTACCATCAATAGTAGTCGCATCCCCTTTATCTCTCCAATGGGTAATGTGTTTTACTTTAGATTTGTATTTATCTGGTATTAAGATATCTAAACAATAATCAACATATTTTTTATCGTATTTAAACATTATAAACGGCTCAATAATAAGAATTTCATCTCGTTCTACGTCTTTACCATGAGGATTATCAAGCGTAAGAGTAATGCACCCCGAAAAATAAGCGTCCACTCCAATGTTTTCAAACTTTGCTTTTGTATCATAATCTCTACACCCAATCGGCTCGTATTGTTTGTAATAAGTTTTATGTTTTTCTGAGATAATTTCTTTGTCTGACCCTTTGTAATGAGAGGCATGAAAAGAAATAAACAAAGGGTTAATGTCATTTGATGGTGGCCAAGCTGTTTTATCAGTTGTAAACCAACCGTTGCAAATCAAATTTACTTTCTCGTTGTTGTTAGATTTGAATTTGTTTACACCATTCCTTGGAATAAGATAATCGACTTGTGGTAATTGTCTTTTAGAGGCAATCGATTGCACTTCATCTCCTTTATTTCTGCTATCAGGGTACGATATAATCGCGAATTTTTTACTCATTTATTTGTTGTGAATTTGACCTTAAACTAGTACCTTTTTAATCTACTAATATAACAAATGTACCATATTAAATTAAAATATTTCAATCTACATTTGATTTTATAGAATTCTTCTTGAATGAATGAACCACCAATGACAGGAGTAACATAATAGTTTATGAATACATGGTGTAAAATATCAAAAAAAATTAATACTTTTGTGTCAATGTCAAAAAAAATATTAGTTACAGGTGCTGACGGCTTTATAGGCAGTCATTTAGTAGAAGAATTATTAGATCAAGGGTATCAAATAAAAGCTTTTTGCTATTATAACTCTTTTAATTCTTGGGGTTGGTTAGATGCTTTTCCAAAAGAAAAGTTGAGTCAAATAGAAATTTTCACAGGTGATGTTAGAGATCCTAATGGCGTACGAACAGCTATGAAAGGTTGTGACATGGTTTTTCATTTAGCGGCATTGATTGCAATTCCTTATTCTTACCATTCACCTGATAGTTATGTTGATACCAATGTTAAAGGTACTTTAAATATTATTCAAGCAGCTAAAGATTTAAACATTGAACGTGTATTGGTGACCTCCACTTCTGAAATTTATGGAACTGCTCAATATGTCCCAATTGACGAAAAACATCCAAAACAACCTCAATCACCTTATTCAGCATCAAAAATTGGAGCAGATTGTATGGCAGATTCATTTTTCAGATCTTTTGATATGCCTATTACTATTGTTAGACCTTTTAATACTTATGGCCCAAGACAATCAGCCAGAGCTATTATTCCTACAATAATCACCCAATTATTAAACGGATTTGAAGAAATAAAATTGGGAGATTTAACGCCAACTCGAGATTTACTATTTGTGAAAGATACTGTAAAAGGGTTTATAGAAATATCAAAATCAAATAGTTTAATTGGTCATGAATGCAATATTGCTACAAATTCTGAAATTTCAATGCAAAAAATGGCTGACACTTTAATTGAGTTAATTAACCCAAATGCTAAAATTATACAAGACCAATCAAGATTAAGACCTGAAAAATCTGAAGTTTTTAGATTGTTTGGCGATAACACAAAAATAATTAAACACACCAATTGGAAAGTTGAACACACTTTAGAACAAGGCTTACAAAAAACCATTGATTGGTTCTCTAATAAAGACAACTTAAGACAGTACAAAGCAGGGATTTATAATGTATAAAAATATTGTTTCATTTATTAGACAAACTTTTAAATCGCCTGTTGCTTTTTTACCCCTACACGAACCAAAATTTATTGGTAACGAAAGAGAATATGTCATAGATGCTATTGATTCTACGTTTGTATCGGCAACCGGTAAATATGTTAATTTGTTTGAAAAAAAAATGTGTGAAATTACTGGTGCAAAATATGCTATCGCAACAGTAAATGGAACTAATGCATTACATTTAGCTTTAATTTTAGCAGGTGTTAAAAATGGAGATGAAGTACTTACACAACCTTTAACTTTTATTGCAACAGCCAATGCTATTAAATACGCTAACGCAACACCACATTTTGTTGATGTAGATAAAGACACAATGGGCTTATCACCTGTAAAACTTGACAATTATTTGTCTGAAATAATAGAAATAAAAAATAACCAAGCCTACAATAAAAAAACTGGTAAAAGAATATCTGCCTGTTTACCTATGCATACTTTTGGCTTACCTTTGCGTATTGACGAATTAATTAAAGTCTGTGAAAAACACCACATAGCCGTAGTAGAAGATGCTGCAGAATCTTTAGGAAGTTATTATAAAAATAAACATACTGGTACGTTTGGTTTATTAGGAACATTTAGTTTTAATGGAAACAAAACTGTTACAGCAGGTGGCGGTGGATGTATAGTCACTAATGACGAACAACTAGCACATAAGGCTAAACATTTATCTACCCAAGCAAAAATACCTCATCAATGGGAATATGCTCATGATGCAGTTGGATATAACTACAGAATGCCAAATTTAAATGCTGCTTTAGCTTGTGCACAACTTGAACAATTAGAGTTTTATGTAGAAAATAAAAGAGAATTGTCTGATTTATATTTTGATTTTTTTAAAGACACTGAAGACATTACACTTGCTCGAGAAATTAAAGGTGCAAAGGCTAACTATTGGCTAAATGCCATTATTTTAAAAGATAGAGAAGCGAGAGATAAATTTCTTGAATACACCAACTCAGCACATGTAATGACAAGGCCTATCTGGAAATTAATGACTAAATTAGACATGTTTGAACATTGTCCTAAATCTAATTTATCAAACGCAGAATGGCTTGAAAATAGAGTGGTGAATATTACAAGTAGTGTGAGGGTTTAATAATAAAATACTATCAATGACATTTTAAATACAAATGGATACTATAGCAATAAAACATTCTTTATTAAATGATATTTATTTTCAAAAAGATTATATTAATCTTTACTTAAAAGAAGGTGATTCTATTTTTGAATTTGTTTACAAAGAAAAAGATTTTTTCTTTTATAATATTGGCATTAAGAAACCAATTTTAAAAATTGGAGATATTGAGGTTAATGATGGTTATTTTGATTTAGAAACTGTTTATGGTTATGGTGGAATTGTAACAAATTCTGAAAACGAGATCTTTTTAAAAAAAGCATTTGATTCCTATAGAAAAGAGTGTAATAAACAAAAAATAATTGCAGAATTTTTCAGAATTCACCCATACAATAATCAGCCAAAAACGCTCATAAAATTATTTGATTTTTATACTTTTGATAGAAAAACAATTACTGTTGACACTTCTTTAACGAAAGAAGAACGCTGGTCAACCTACCCATCAAAAACAAGAAATATTTTACGTAAATGCATAAAAGAATTAACGTTTGAAAAATCAACAGATATAAATTCATTTATTAAACTTTACACAGATACAATGAAAAAAAATGATGCTGCGGATTTTTATTTTTTTTCAAAAGATTATTTTCAATCCTTACTTGCTTTAGAAAATATTGAATTATATGTTGTAAAACTAGGAAATACTATTATTTCATCTTCCTTTTTTATGTTTAGTGAAAAAATTGGACATTATCATTTGTCTGCTAACGATTACGCTTACAGAAAATTTAATGCAAATTATTTTATTTTGGATTCAATATTTGATATTGCACACAGTAATGGGTGCGAGAAATTTCATTTAGGTGGAGGAAGAACAAATCAGAAAGATGATAGTTTATTAAAGTTTAAATTAAAGTTTTCGCCTATTACTTCAAATTTTAATATTGGTGGAATTATACATGAGAAAGATATTTATAATGTATACAATGATTTATGGATAAATAGCAACACTATAAACCCAGCGTTTTTTTTAAAATATAGATTATAAAATAAACTTATTTTTAATAAGTCAAAAAAATTGTTTACATTAAACTTTGGTAAAAAATAAAAAGATATAAATGGAGAATAGAATCGAAATTACACCTTTAAAAGAAAACCATATAACAAGTAGATATTTAAATTGGTTCAACAATGAAAAAGTTGTTGAGTTTTCTGGCGGAGGAAAAAAGAATTTAACGAAAAAAGATGTTTTAGAATACATAAAAAATGGAGAAATAACTGGTACTTATTATATGTATGCCATTGTATATTTAGAAAATAATTTACACATAGGAAATATTAAAATTGGGAATATTGACAAATCAAATAACATTTCCGATTTAGCAACTATTATTGGTGATACAGACTATTGGGGTAAAGGTTTAGCTACAGAAGCCATTATTAAAGGTCAAAAAATAGCTTTTGAAAAATATAAATTCAGAAAATTAAGCGGAACGATATTAGAGGATAATATTGGGTCATTAAAAGCTTACAAAAGAGCAGGATGGGTTCAAGAAGGCCTTTTAAAAAGCCATATTTCAATAGGTACAAAACATCATAATCAAGTAATTATTAGTAAATTTAATCCGGAATTTTTTTCTAAAAATGAGGAGTAATAAATGAACAATAAAACTTTTATCATAGCTGAGGCTGGTGTGAACCATAATGGAGAACTTGCACTTGCAAAAAAATTAATTGATGTTGCTGTAGATGCAGGTGTAGATGCGGTCAAATTTCAAACTTGGAAAACAGAACTTTTGGTTACAAAAAATGCTAAACAAGCCGAATATCAATCAATAAACACAAAAAAAGAAGAATCTCAATATGATATGCTTAAAAAATTAGAGCTATCATACAACAACTTTATTGAGCTAAAAGCATACTGTGATGCTAAAAATATTTTATTCCTTTCGACAGCTGATGAAACAGTAAGTGCAGATTTTTTAAATGAAATGCAAAACATTTTTAAAATTGGGTCTGGTGAATTAAACAATTTACCTTATTTAAAACACATTGGAGCATTTAAAAAAAATATTATTCTTTCAACAGGCATGTCATTTTTGAAAGAAATTAAAGATGCAGTTTCTATCTTAATAAAAGCTGGCACGCTTAAAAAAAACATTACAGTTTTACATGCAAACACTCAATATCCAACACCAATGGGTGATGTAAACCTGAACGCAATGCTAACTATAAAAGAAGAACTAGGTGTTAATGTTGGCTATTCTGACCACACTTTAGGGATTGAAATCCCTATTGCAGCAGTAGCATTAGGGGCAACAGTTATTGAAAAACATTTTACCCTAGATAAAACAATGGAAGGTCCTGACCATAAAGCCTCTTTATCTCCAAAAGAATTAAAAGCAATGGTTAAAGGTATTAGAAATGTTGAAATTGCATTAGGCAAACACATTAAAGAACCTTCTAAAAGTGAAAAACCTAACATTGAAATAGTTCGAAAATCTATTGTTGCTAATACAAATATCAAAAAAGGTGATATATTTACATCTGAGAATTTAACGATAAAAAGGCCTGGTAATGGAATTTCTCCAATGAAATGGGATGAAACTTTAGGCTGTAGAGCTGAAAAAGATTATTGTAAGGGAGATTTAATATGAAGGATAAAAGAAAAATATGTATAATAACAAGTACTAGAGCCGATTTTGGTTTACTTTATCCTTTGTTGCAAGAAATAGAGCTCGACACTGATCTAGCATTACAATTAATCGTAACTGGAATGCACCTTTCACCTGAATTTGGTCTAACTTACAAGGAGATTGAAAAAGAGTTCGAAATTGCTCATAAAATTGAAATATTATTATCATCAGACACAAATATAGGAGTCGCTAAAGCAATGGGACTGGCACAAATTTCATTTGCAGAAACATTAGCTAACTTAAAACCTGATGTTTTAGTTGTCTTGGGAGATAGATATGAAATTTTTTCAGTAGCAGCAACAGCTATGATATTGAAAATCCCTATTGCTCACATTAGCGGTGGAGAACTAACTCTAGGTGCTATTGATGATTCAATACGACATTCAATAACAAAAATGAGCCATATACACTTTGTATCAACAAATGAGTATAAAAATAGAGTCGAACAATTAGGGGAAAAACCAGAACATATCTTTAATTTCGGTGAAGCAGGTTTAGACAATATAAAAAAGTTAAACCTCTTATCGAAAAAAGAATTTGAAAAAAGTATTGATTTTAAATTAAATAAAAAAAATCTTTTAATAACCTACCATCCAACAACTTTAGAACAATTAGATAAAACAAAAAAAGACTTTGAACAAATAATTAAACATTTAGACATTTTAAAAGACACAAATTTAATTTTTACTAAATCAAATTCTGATGAGGGTGGCAGAATGATAAATGAAATGATCTTAAATTATGTAAACGCACATACTGAAAAAGCGATTTTATTTTCTTCATTAGGTCAATTAAGGTATTTATCGGCACTACAATATGTAGATGCAGTTGTTGGCAATACTTCAAGTGGAATTGTAGAAGCACCAAGTTTTAAAATTGGAACTATAAATATTGGAAATAGACAAAAAGGTCGAATTCAAGCTCAAAATGTTATCAATACTGTACCTTCTAAACTAAATGAGGCATTTGATAAATTATATTCAACTGAATTTAAACAAAAACTAAAAACTGTTAAAAACCCTTACTATAAAACTGGAAATGCATCTTTTAAAACCAAAGAAATACTGAAAAACATCAATCTCAAAAATATTATAAATAAAACATTTATTGATAAATAATGAAACCAATTGGTGGAGAAATAGCATTCAAAGAAGAGAATTACCAAAGTTTTTTCACTGACTCTGGACGATCTTCACTTAGACTATTTTTTAGGAGTTTTGACTATAAAAATAAAAAAGTGCTTTTACCTAATTTTTTTTGTGATATCATTGAACAAATCTTAAAGGAAGAAAGTATAGCATATGAATTTTATAATGTAAACAGTAACTTTTCTATTAATTCTGATGAAATTAACAATAAGCAATTTGATATTCTTTATGTCATCAATTATTTTGGAAGTATTACAGAACTTGAGAATATAAATCTCACCCATAAAATATTATTAGAAGATAATGTGTTTTCAATCAATTTTAGCAATAATCATAAAGCTAAAAAATGGTATGCATTTAATAGCTTCAGAAAAATAACCTCCTTAACTGATGGCAGCTTAATTAAAACAAATCTACCAATTAATGATTCAAACATAGTAAAACAACAAGCAACATATGTTGACTATAAAGTTGAAGCATCTATCATTAAATACAACTTTTTTAAAAACGATTCTGGTTCTGAAAATGGATATATAAACCTGTTTAAAAAAGGCGAACAAGAAATAGATAAACAAAATATAATTTATTCAATTAGTTCAAGCTCTTTACATAAATTATTCAGTATTAATTTTGAAAAAGAAAAAGAAATATCAGAAAAACGTTTTAACAAACTCAAAGAGGTTATAGCATTCAAAAAAATTGTACCAGAATATTTTACGTTTTTTACCTTAGAATTAAATTCAAAAAATAATTTTATAAATCACATGCGAAAGCATCAAGTTTACTTACCATATTTTTGGCAAAAAACATCTCAAAATAACGAAATGTATAACAAACTAGTAGCCATCCCTTTATTTAGTAATTATTCTGATGCAGAATTCAATTTTATTTATAAATTGCTTCTTGAATATATAAATAATCAATCCTAAAATTAATCTTAAAATCATGATCAATAACCCTATCATTATTAATAAAAACACTTCTCTTAAGGATTCATTAGTAAAACTCAATGAAAATCCAAACATGCAAACTTTATTAATTGAAGATGATAATAAAATTATTGGTACAGTAACTGATGGCGATATTAGGAGAGGGTTAATAAACGGCTTATCACAAAACAATCTAATAAGTGATTTTATGCTAACTGACTTTACCTTTTTAACCAAAGGTAAATATCAACCTGAAAAATTAGCAATTATTAAATCAAAGGAGCTAAAAATTATTCCTGTTTTAAATGAAAACGGTAGTCTTTTTGAGGTTTTAAATTTTAATAAAATTAAAACTATTTTACCCATTGATGCCGTTATTATGGCCGGAGGTATTGGGTCTAGATTAATGCCATTGACAAAGGATACACCAAAACCAATGCTTGAAATCAACAAAAAACCAATAATGGAATATAATGTTGATTTACTTCAATCTTATGGCATAAAAAACTTAACGCTTTCAGTAAAATATTTAAAGGAAAAAATTAAAGATTATTATAAAAATGGTACTGACAGAGACATGAACATTTCTTATGTTACAGAAGATGAACCACTAGGAACCATTGGTGCAGTTAAGCAAATTAAATCTTTCCATAATGACTATATTTTAGTAATGAATTCAGATTTATTAACCAATATTAATTTAGAAGAAATGTTTGATGAATTATCAAGTCACAATGCCGATATGATTATTGCCACAACCGACTATCAAGTTCAAATTCCTTATGGTGTTGTCGAATCAAATGGTAATCAAATTACAGCGCTAAAAGAAAAACCTACTTATACTTATTTTTCTAATGCAGGCATCTATATTTTCAAGAGAAAATTGATTGATTTAATACCTTCACATTCTTTTTTTAACGCAACAGATTTTTTAGATAAGCTTATTGCTGAGAATAAAAAAGTGTTACATTATCCAATTACAGGTTACTGGCTAGACATTGGGAAACATGTTGATTTTGAAAAAGCGCAAAGAGATGTTCATAGTATAACTTTTTAGCTATGAACATTTTAGCAATAATAACAGCAAGAGGAGGCAGTAAAGGGTTACCTAAAAAAAACATCAAAATACTTGGAGACAAACCTCTTATTGCATGGAGTATTGAAAGCGCAAAACAAGTTCAATCAATTGATAAAGTTATTGTTTCATCTGATAATGACGAAATAATTAATATTGCAAAACAATATGGTGCAATTGTGCCCTTCAAAAGACCTGAAAATCTTGCTTCTGATACAGCTACAACTAATGATGTTTTAATACATGCCTTAGATTATTATAAAAATCAAAACCAACAATTTGACTATTTAGTTTTACTTCAACCTACTTCACCATTCAGAAAAGAAGGAGACATTGATAAAATGATAAAATTAGCCATAACATCTAATGCGGACATGGTAGTTTCTGTTAAAGAAACATCTTCCAACCCATATTATGTATTATTTGAAGAAGATGAAAATGGTTATTTAAAAAAGAGTAAAGATTCAAAATTTACTCGCCGACAAGATTGCCCAACTGTTTATGAATATAATGGCTCTGTTTATGTAATTAAAGTTGATTCGCTATTAAAACAAAATTCACTAGCTTTTACTAAAACAGTAAAATTTGTTATGGACAACTATCACTCAGTTGATATAGATAATCAATTTGATTTTGATTTTGCTGAGTTTATGTTGGAAAGAAATACTAATAAAATTTAGACTTAAAATTCAACCTTTTGAAATTTTCAACTTTATAAGTCATAAACAAAATCTTCTAAGGTTTCCATTTTATCAATAAACCAACTTATCTCCTTATTGTCTTTAAGTTCTTGTGTTGAGTTAAAATAATAGCCATCAAAAATTAATTGACCTTTTAATTTAATTGCTGTTTCGGGTATATGACGTTTAAAAATCCAATGATAAATAAACTTTAAAGCTTTTTCATACATTTCGTCTGTAAATGTTGTTTTTCCATTCACAATACTTTCAAGTAAATGATAATATTCTTTATCATTTTTTGGTTCAAAAACAAACCCTTTGTTTGATGAAAAGTTTTTACCTGTTTGAATCACTATTTTTTTATTTGTAGCGAATTCTAATGAAATTGTACCCGCATATAATAAAGCTGCTTCAATATGTTCTGCAATTTGATAGCTTGACAAATGACTTCCTGCTTCTAAAAAGATAACGTTTTTGGGTAAAATAGGAAATGATTTATTTAAAATTGTAGCGAAAGTTTCTAATTGATTTCCAGATATACTACTTAATTCTGCTGGATGAGCCCTTATAACTAAATAATGTTCTGGATTTTGAATGAACCATTCAATAGTTGACTTCACAAATTGATTAATATTTGGATAAAACTCACTTGAGCTAAATAATTGCCCGTCCCAAGGAATATTTGGAAACATTCCGAATATTTTCACACCTTTTGGAATATTTAATTCTTTATGAATATCAATCGATTTTGTAATGTTTTTATCCTTATTATAATAACTTACATAATCCACCTTACTTTTGGGATTTCGTTTATTTTTAATGTATTCAAGCGTTAGTTGTCGTTCTTCTTGAGTCAATTCATGGTTAATGTAATTTGATAATGGTTCTATTATATTATAGTGCAAATATGATTTTCCGTGTGCCGCCATAATATTACCTGTACCAACATAGCCCCTACCCCAAACAACGGTTTTAATATTAGCATCTTCAGTTGCTCTTATCATGGCTCCCCATGTACTATAAACACCATGTGACATCACAACTTGATTAATTTTTAATTTTTTAAAAATATTTTCCGTTGCTTGATAGGTTAGCATAGCAGTTTTTCCATATTTTTTCAATAAAGGTAAAAATTCATTTTTTTTAACATCACTACTTTTTAAAACACGCATTAATCCAGATGTTATTTCGCCAATCAAATCAATCCCATTTGGATTTTTCATGTTGTCAATTGACATATTTTTGAGCGCCAAATTAATATCATCTTTTTCTTTAGAACTTAACACACTGTTAATGTATATCGGTTCTATACCATACGTCTCACAAAACATTTTTTGTTCTTTAAAACAGCCACTACATTTTATGTTAGATGAAAATTTTAAGTCTTTAGATTCACAAACATCAAGTGCTTGTCCACACATCAAAGCATAAACTTTATACCCTCTCATTCTTAAAGAATATCCTAAAACACCTTCAAAAGCATGCGCTACACCTGACATTCTAATTGGTCCAATAAGAATAGAACCTTTTGTTGGGTTTGGCAACGTCACATTTTTCTCTATTAAATCAAACGCTTTGTAAGGACTTTGTATATTTTTATATCGTTTATTCACTAATAAACTACTGACTGGATTAAATACTTTTTGTATGAACATATTTTATATATCTTATTAAAAAAACAACCCTTTACTTACCCACCATCTAAACTTAACAATCATTTTTCCTTTAGCAATATCACCCTTAAAAAAATAAGCAAAAAATAACGCAATACTTCCTCCCCATTTTATCAATTCCATAAAATAACGCTTTGCAATTGACATTATGCCTTCATTTTTAATACGAATTTTTTCACTTTTTCCTGTCCCTAATGCTTGACGTTTAATAAAATCAGTAGTGGTTCTCTCAAATGGAACGCAATGATATACAATTGCATTAGGAATATACATGACTTTTAATTCAGAAAACTTATATATTCTCTGAAACATATCTTTTTCTTCACTACCTGCTAAATTTCCGCCTACACGTCCCAAATCAATATTAAATTCACCTACTTTTTCAAAAACATTTGTTTTAAATGACATATTTGAACCCCTTGGGTAATCATTTTTTGGAAAATCTTTTGTTTCATCTCCGATATTAAAATAACCTAATAATGAGTTCAGGTATTTATTTTCCCAATTTGGAACAACATCCTCATAATGCAATAAAATTTTGCTTCCAATAGCTACTACATTTTCGTTTTTCTCAAAGTAGTTATAAATAACTTCTAAATAATCATCCGCTAAAAAAGCATCATCATCAATAAAAGTAATGTATTTACCTTTAGCCTCTTTAATACCTCTGTTTCTACCATAGGATAACCCTTGATTCGTTTCTAAGTAATATCTAAACTCAAATTCAGGATGATTTTTGGCAAACTCATCAGCAATTTGTTTTGTATGACCTGGTGAATTATTATCTACTAATACAATCTCAAATAATTGTTTTGATAACGTTTGGCGCTTTAAACTATCCAAAACCTGGGGTAAATATTTTTCACGATTATATGTACTTATGGTCGCTGTAATCATTAATCAACCGTTTCTTTGTTTTGAGGTGTTTTAACATAATCCCAATAAAAAGCAAAACCAACTAAAAGTAAAATAAGTATTGACAATGAATAAGACATAAATATAATATTATCAAATGAACTGACATGATAAGTCATAATAACATCATGTTCCCCTGCTGGAATTTCAATAGCACGCAACACATAATTTGCACGTAAAATATCGGCAGGTTCCCCGTCAATTGTAGCAGTCCAACCATCTTTAATATATACCTCAGAAAATACGGCCAATTGATTTGAGCTTGAACTTGAAGTGTAAGTCAATTTATCAGGATGGTAACTATTTAAAACAATTGACCCTTCACCTGTGAACTCTTTTGACGATAATTTATTTGAATAATCTACTTGCATAACCGCTAAATTTTCGGGCGTAAATCCTATCTTTTTATTCTTAATATCCAAAATCGATTCACCCATACCTGCAGGTGCCCATTGTAGGCCTTGAGGAGTTGAAATTAACGATAAATTTTGTTGCTTCACATCATCTAACGGCAATCCTCCGGTAAGTGGAATACTGTCATTATTAGGACTTAAAAGCACCATAGTTTCTGTTCCTTTGATAACCGTTTTATTGTTAATAGCTCCATTTACAACTAAAGAAAATCCATTTAAACTTTCAATTTCAAAATCATCAGTCGGTTTTGAAGTTAAGCTCAAAATTGATTCATCAGCATTTTGAACTGTTTTGATATTTTTAACAAACCAAGCATTCCCTAGCGAATTTGCATTTTCAGTTACGGTAGTTCCGCCATAGCCTAAAATATATTTCATGTTCAACATATTTAAAACAGGCTGATTATTTTTTGATAAATGAAATTCAATTAATTCTTGATAAATCCCCAATTTTGCACCGTGATAACCTCCAATTGATTTATGGAAATATGAAGCCCTTGAACTGTTAAATGGATTACCTTGTTCAAAAACTCTAAAGTGTGTGTTCATCCCTAAAGTCCTAAACTGTTTTTGCTCAATGACTCTATTGGCTTCACCTCCTTTTATTTTATTCGTTCTTAAATCTTTTTTAGCTAATTCAACTGCTGAATTTATTTCAGAACTAACATCAGAATTTACCATTTCAAATTCTAGAATTTTTTTATCGCCAGCTGCTGCAACAACAGGATATTTTTGTTTCCACTTTTGTTTCCATTGAGCCTTATTTCCTTTTGTTGATTTTCCTAAAAACCTTGTATCAATTGATAATAAATCGAAAATAATTAAGACAATCAAAATTGGCGCCATTGCTTTTTGAGCAAATTCTTTATTTTTAAGTGCTATAAAAATAGTACCTCCACCTAAAATTAAAAATATAAGCGAACGTAAAACATCTTTTTGAAAAATTGAAATTCTTACAGCTTCAAGTTCATCAAACAAATCTTGATAGCCCGTTAATTGTTCCGCAGGTGCTGACGCTAACATATCTAATTCGCCATTTGTGATAAAAGTATTGAAAGACGTTGGTACTAAATAAAACCCTAACAATAACAATACAAAAACACCTGAAACAATTAAAAAGGGTAATATGTTTTTTAAGATTTCTTCACGCTTTTTGATTAATTTATTGAGGAATAAAACGGCTAAAAGTGGTATTGTTAACTCAGCAACAAATAAGATAATTGTAACAGCTCTAAATTTATTGTAACCAGGTAAATATTCTAAAAAGAACTCCGTAAACCCAAGAAAGTTTTTTCCCCAACTCAATAAAATGGTAAAAATAGTTACAGCCAATAATGCCCATTTTAAATTGTCATCTAAATAAAACAATGCTAAAAATGCCATAAAAACAACAATTATCCCAATATAAACAGGACCAGATGTAAAAGGTTGTTCTCCCCAATACTGGTTCATACCTTTAATATTTTGCTTAAATCGTCCGTCAACATTTTTTAAAATATTTTTATTGGCATCATTATCACCAATTGCTTGTGTTGCTCCACCCTTAAAATTCGGTATAATTAATGAAAACGTTTCACTTTTTCCATAACTCCAAGCGGTAATGTATTCAACATCTAAACCTGTTTGTTTTCCTGTTTTTTCTTTGGGTGTACCATCAGGATTTATTGTTAATTCAGAACCACCCCGAGTTGTGTATTTAGCATAGTCTAATGTACTTTTTATATTGCTATAGTTTAAGCCCAATGCCAAGGCATACATTAATAAAATACCTACAGTACGCTTCCCAAAACTTGCAATTTTTTTGTCTTTTATTGCTTTTGTAAATTCTACAATTCCAACAGCAACTAAAACCATTCCTAAATAATACGTAATTTGCAGGTGATTAACTTTAATT
>Ga0316209_1001996_pt1 | contig 18077 bp, 16 predicted proteins | sample 6monopyrite_MG_FD_204945 | JGI IMG/M metagenome (GOLD analysis project Ga0316209, IMG submission 204945) | Microbial mat bacterial communities from mineral coupon in-situ incubated in ocean water Damariscotta River, Maine, United States -... | ecosystem: Environmental > Aquatic > Marine >...
TATTTTCAATACTCCTTGTTTTTTCCTTCATTTCAACATATATCATTAAATATTTTAATGCTAACTCATCATTTTGTTCGAGATTATAAATTTTAACTAACGTTCTTGATGAGTTTTCAATATCTACTGCATAATCTAACTTTTTAGCAATTTCAAAACTTTCTAAGGCATATTGTTTAGCTTCTATATTCCTGTTTAGCAGTAGTAAAACATTAGCCAAATTATTTAGAGAAGTTGAAATTCCAGTTTTATTACCTATTGATTTCCATTGTAAATAACCTTTATTGTAAAATTCATAAGCTTTACCTAAGATATGTTGCGAAAAATACACGTCTCCAATATTATCAAAAGACATAGCGAGTCCTCTTTCATCATTAATTTGTTGTCTCAATTTTAAGCTAGACTCATAATATTCCAAAGCAATAAATGGTTGATTTGTATTTTCATAAATTGTACCAATATTATTATATGACATAGCAACTCCTCTTATGTCGCCTAACATTTTTTTAGTGAGTAAACTTTTATTATGATATTCTAATGATTTACTAGTATCACCAACTGTGCTGTAAATAACCCCTAAATTGTTATATATGGTAGAGCTTCCATCATCATCTTCAACATATTCATATATCTTTAAACTTTTATGGTAAAAATCTATCGCAGTCATCAAATCTCCTTTTTGATCTGATAAAAAACCAATATTACTATATGCTCCTGCTAAAAAACTTAATGTTCGGTTTCTTTCAATTAGTCCACAATGACGAGATAGTTTTAAATGAATTTGATCGAGTAAATAATGATTGTATCTAGGCCATACTTTACTGTCCCAACATTCATCAACGATATGTTCTAAAATTTTAAATTTGCTGGTGTCTTCATTTGTTTTATGATAAATTGTTAAGGAAGAATCAATTAATTCTAAATCATATTCGGATAATTTACTTAAATCTAAAGAGTCAATTAAATAAAAATCTTGATTAGCAAACGTTTGAGCTGAAGAATAAAAAGCATTAAAGCTCAAAATAAATAAAATAATTAATTTTATTTGTCTTGATATGCTGAATATCGATTTTAGTTTACTTGTCATAATTGTTTAAAACAATTTTCTGACTCTAAATCTAATAATTATAAACAATTTTAACAAGTCAGTTTTCACTCCTTTTTATTCATTTTGTTGGTAATTGATGATAAAATTATCTTGCTAACTGAATTTGAATCTATTATATTTACCCTTTTTAATATCATTATTAAGTTATGACACCAAAACACGATAAAAAATTATTTCTTTTAGATGCCTTTGCCTTAATTTACCGAGCATATTATGCTTTTATAAAAAACCCTAGATTAAATAGTCAAGGTCAAAACACATCTGCAGCATTTGGTTTCACAAACGCCATGTTAGACATTATAAAAAAAGAAAAGCCAAGCCATTTAGCAGTTGTGTTTGACTCTCCAGAACAAACAAATCGTCAAATGGATTTTACAGCTTATAAGGCAAATCGTGAAGAAATGCCTGAAGATATTCGCTCAATGATTCAGCCGATAAAGGAAATAATTGAAGCATTTAATATTCCCATTTTAATTAAAGGAGGGTATGAAGCTGATGATATAATAGGGACTATTGCTAAACGAGCCGAAAAAGAAGGATTTTTGACGTATATGATGACGCCCGATAAAGATTTTGCACAATTAGTGTCAGATAATATTTTTATGTATAAACCGGGTAGGGGAGGTAAACCTGCAGAAGTTTGGGGTGTACCTGAAGTACTCGAAAAATTTGAAATTGATAGACCTGAACAAGTCATTGATATTTTAGGATTATGGGGAGATGCTGTTGATAATATTCCTGGAATACCTGGTATTGGTGAAAAAACTTCAAAAAAATTAGTTAAAAAATACGGATCGGTTGAAGGGTTAATAGCACATGTTGATGAATTAAAAGGAAAACAAAAGGAAAACGTTACAAATTTTGCTGAACAAGGTTTAATGTCTAAAATGTTAGCTACAATCATTTTAGATGTACCTGTAGATTTTAATGAAAAAGAATTGGTGTTGGATAAACCAAATCCTGATAAAATTAAAGAAATATTCACCAAATTAGAGTTTAAAAATTTAGCGCGTAGAGTTTTAGGTGAAGAAATTGTAATTCCAACTCAATCCAACTCTGCTGGTCAATTAGATTTGTTTGGGACACCCCAAATGAATGTGCCTGAAATGGATGTCAAATCTCAAGCATCAGCAAGTATAAAAACAATTGTTGATGTGAACATAAATTACAAATTAATTCAAACAATTGAAGAACGTAAAGAATTATTAGAAAATTTAATGCGGCAAAAATCAGTTTGTTTTGATACCGAAACGAGTGGGCTTGACGCTATTAGTTGCGATATTTTAGGGATAGCTTTTTCTTACGCTAAAGGAAATGGGTTTTATGTTGCTATTCCAAAAGATGAAGAAAAATCCATTTTAGAAGAATTTAATCCTTTCTTCTTAAATGAATCAATCGAAAAAATTGCCCACAATATAAAATTTGATTTAAAAGTGATTCAAAAATATGGAATTGATGTTAAAGGGCAACTGTTTGATACCATGATAGCACACTATTTATTTAATCCAGAAGGTAAACACAATATGGATTATTTGTCAGAGTTATATTTGAATTATCAACCTGTCTCAATCACATCAATAATTGGTAAAAAAGGTAAAAATCAATTGTCTATGGCCGACATTGAACCAGAAAAAATTAGTGATTATGCTTGTGAAGATGCCGACATCACTTTTCAGTTGAAAGAAATTTTCGAAAAAGAAATTGAAAAACCACATTTAAAAGATCTCTTTTTTAATATTGAAATGCCTTTGGTTCAGATTTTAAAAGAAATGGAATTAGAAGGAATAAATTTAGATGTTGCCACACTTAAAGATTTTTCACTAGAATTAGAAAGGGATTTGAATTCTTTAGAAACAAAAATTAAAGACTTAGCAGGTGTGTCCGATTTTAATTTGGATTCACCTAAACAATTAGGACAAGTGTTGTTTGAAGTGATGGAAATTGAAGGTGTAAAGGCAAAAAAAACAAAAACAGGGCAATATTCAACATCTGAAGATACCATTCAAAAAATGGTCGATAAGCATGAGATTTTTCCATTAATTTTGGATTATCGTTCACTTAAAAAATTAAAATCAACCTATGTTGATGCTTTTCCTGAGTTGGTAAACCCAAAAACTGGACATATTCATACGCATTATATGCAAACCATTGCGGCAACGGGTCGTTTAAGTTCAACAAATCCTAACCTTCAAAACATTCCAATACGAACAGAAAGAGGGCGTGAAATGCGTAAAACGTTTATTCCACGAAACAAGAATTATAGTTTACTCGCTGCTGATTATTCACAAATAGAATTAAGAGTGATTGCTGCTATGAGTGATGAAAAAAATATGATTCAAGCTTTTAAAGACGGGCTCGATATTCATGCTGCAACAGCTGCTAAAGTATTTAATGTAGCCAATATTAAAGATGTAACTTCAGAGCAGAGACGATCAGCAAAGGCCGTTAATTTTGGAATAATTTATGGACAATCGGCTTTTGGTTTAGCTCAAAATTTAGGAATTAAAAGAAAAGAAGCTAAAGCAATAATTGACAGTTATTTTGAACAATATCCAAATATAAAAACATATATGGCTACTATGGTTGAATTTGCTAAAGAAAATGGATATGTAGAAACCATTATGAAGCGTAGGCGGTATTTAAAAGATATTAATTCTGCTAACGCGATTGTACGTGGATTTGCCGAGCGTAATGCCGTAAACGCACCCATTCAAGGGTCGGCTGCTGATGTGATTAAAATTGCAATGATTAAAGTTGATGCTGCCATGAAAAAAGCCAATTTAAAATCAAAAATGTTATTGCAAGTACATGATGAATTGGTTTTTGATGTTGAAAATTCTGAACAAGAGATTTTAAAACAAATAGTGAAAGAAAATATGGAGTCTGCTGTGAATTTAGTTGTGCCATTAGATATTGAACAAAAAATCGCTAAAAATTGGTTAGACGCACATTAATATTTCTATGTTTTGGATTCATGTTTTTATCCTGTCATCAACAAGATAAAAAAAAAGAAGATGTGTTTCGGTATGTATTTATGGGGCATATTTATGACGAAAAACCCATTATTGATAAACGAATATCGAAACGAAAACTAGAACAATTTAACCAAATTTGGTTGGGTGGAGATTTAACTTATGATAGTGGTGTAACCTGGAAACTTAATTATTTAGATTCTGTTTTAAATATTAAATCCAATAAAACGCATTGGGCTTTGGGTAATCATGATATTGAGTCGGGGAGAGATAAAGTTTTAAATTTTATTAATAAACCACCTTATTATGCGTCTTATGTAAACGGAATTACGGTGTTGGTATTTGACTCAAATTATAATGATCAAGGAGATTGTAAAGAAGTCAACGAACAAACCGATTATATTAAAATGGTATGTGATACAATTTCAAATTCGTCTCATTTAATTTTAATGGGGCATCATGTACCGTGGGGGAAAATAGAAAATATTGACGCTTGGTCTTTTGCTAATACAAGTATTGAAAATCGTGTTTTTATGTGCGACTCTTTTGATTTTTTTGATCAAGTTATTTATCCAGAACTAGTGAATGTTCAAAATAAAAACATTCAAGTAATTGGTTTAGCAGGAGATTTAGGGCAAAAACAATCTACTTTTGAATATAGAACAAATGACAGTATTTACTTATTAGCCAACGGTAATTTATCAGACAATTTATATAATCAGCAATTTAAAAAATGCAATTCAAATGATTCAGTCTTAATTTTCAATCATTGCCCCAAGTTTAGATCACTAACGTGGAAATTTGTTGATGTGGGCAATTAAAATAATTGATATTTTAATGTTGCAAACGCGCCTATGTTTATGTTACTAGCAATGTTAGACTGGTTTTTAAGTATGTTTTTCATTCCAATATTTGAATTTATTCCATAGCCAAAAGTTAAACTATTCCATTGTTTTTCTTGCCCAAATTGAAGTTTTAAACCATAATCCCAATCCGTAAATGTTGAATTATAGCTGGTTATTACATCATCAGTATAAATTAAACTGCTTTTTTGGTGCGCCAAATAAGGGCCAACACCAAAAGCCAATTTAGAATGAACAATATTTCTTGTTATTTTAGATGTTTTTGAAGGTAATGTTTTGTAAAAATCGACCAATAGAAAACCTTTTGTGTAGTTTAGTTCTGTTGTCCTAAGTTTGAAATAACCATTATCGTAATATCCAATTTTGTTTTTTACTTTGGATTGTATTAAAAATGCACCTGTAATTCCAACTTTAGCGTTAAAGTCATAGGTTGCAGTTAAACCTCTTGATTCTCCAAATGCCATTTTTGAACTAAATAATGAGTTTTTATCAAAGCTACTTCTTGTGTCTTCATTATTTAGCCAAGTATTATTAATACTAGCGTAAAGTCCTAGTTTAAATTTAGATTGATTTTTGATTTTCTTTTCAGGAATTTCAATGGTACTCAATAAAAATGGCGTTTCATTAATCTGCTCTGTCAAGCTTTGTGGTGTTTCAATTAGATTTATGTGGTTTATTTTGTCTTTATTAACTTGAGTGTTTGCTGATTCAGTCAAGTTAGTTTGCTCTAAAGTGATAGCAGCTGTTTTGTTGTTTGTAAATCTATTTGATGCTATATTCAATAAGGGGTTTAAAGCTGGGTTGTGTTGTTTTTGAGTCTGAACTTGCGTTGAAGGCTGTAATGTGAGTGGTGTATAATAAGTTGATGTATTTCCACTAATATTTAATTCGCTAAACAGTTGGGTAGTGGTTAAAAATGGATTTTTTAAAGTAGAAGGCACAAGACTAATAACACTAATAATCAGACTTGCGATACCTAGTTTACGCCAACTAAATGTGTTAATTTTGATTTGAGGAATAATAGTTTCCCATGTGCGCGAAACATCCAATTTATTTTGAATGTTTCTCCAAATCGAATCTGGTAAAACATTGCGTTCTGCCTCAAAACTGTCTGATACTTTTTGGTCTAATTCACTTTCAAATAATTTAACTTGATCAAAATTAAACAGTGGTGCAGTTTGTTTTTGAGTTTCAAAACTTTCTTTTACTTTTTCATCAATTTGTGAGGTCGAAACTTTAGAAAAATCAAATATCGGAGCAGAATAATATTCGTTTTCAAAACTTGATTTTACAGCATTATCTATTTTGTTTTTATTTAATGAGGTATCAATGATTTCCCATATTTTTTTAGGAGCAATATATTTTTCTTGCTCAAAACTTTTTTTTATGTAGTGCGATATGTTTTTATTTTTACTCAAAGGTTAAGCTTTTCAATGGCTGACTTCAATAATAGTCTTGCTCTGTTAAGTTGAGATTTTGAAGTACCTACAGTAATTTCTAATTTTTCAGCTATTTCTTGATGCGTATAGCCTTCAATCGAAAATAATTTCATTACTAAAGCAGCTTTTGTAGGTAATTCATTAACCAGTTGCACAATTTTTTTTCTTGGAATTTCGTCTAATTCTAAAGTGTCATCTTCAACATATTCAGGTAAGTTTTCAACTGTTGTAAACAAGTCAAATACTTTTTTGTTTTTGCGAATATGTGTCAATGCGGTGTTTACAACAATTCGCCGCACCCAACCTTCTAAAGAGCCGTTAAATTTAAATGTATGCAATTTTTTAAATATGGTAATATAAGCGTCTTGTAAAATGTCACAAGCTTCATCTCTACTTGTTGCGTAATACATGCAAACAGAAAACATTTTATCAGAATGTAATTTATAAAAAATCTCATGGGCAGATCTTTCGTTGTTTAAACAACGTTGAATTAAATCTTGCTCATTTATTATTTTATCCATTTAATTCTATTCAATTTTAGCTGAATTATTGCCGTTTAAATTTGCAACAAATTTGTTAAATAAATCAATGTTATTTGTTGAATTTATTAAAATAGTACTGTTTCCTAACCCTTGTCCACTGTTTCCAATCGTTAAATCAGCATTATCTAGATCTGTACTACTAATTGATGATAACCAATACCCATAATTAAGTGTGGTAATAATCTTTTTTTTGGTTGATTTTTCTAAAGTAATACTATTTTTACCGTTAAAATTTGTTGGTACAGAAAAAATATGTTCAGAATTTAATTCAATAATAACATCAACAATTGGACCTAAAGTCAGCTTGTAATTTCCATTTATAAAAATGGAAGGTGTTGTGTTGTTAGTTTCATTTTTAAATGAAACAAGTAATTCAGTATAATCTCCTTGAGGAATATCAAAATCTAATTCGGGTTGACTTACGCCATTTAAGTTTAATTGCAATGGGGTAGTTAATGATCTTGTGAAATTAATTGGGTCTCCTTTAATACGTTTTCCTGAAATGTTTAACTCACTTAATGTAAATTCAATGGTGTTAATGTCAATTACAGTTGAAATACTTTGGTCTGTATTAAATTCAAAAGTAATTTTTGTTGGTTTTTTTAGCTCATTCTTTTCGCATGACAATACACTTAATATTAATCCTAAAAGTAATATGGTTTTCATTTTTATCATAAGCTTAACATATCTATTAGATTAGACGTAAATATAGTCAAATGGTTGGAAAAGTATTTTTTTAAAAAAAACTTTATTTTTTTTCCAACCCTTTTAAAAATGTTTACATCTATGGGGTGTAATGGAAATTTTCATAATTTAAAATTAGTAGTTCAATTATAATTTAAGATTTTCTTAGGTAGAGGTAAGGGGTTATCTCAAACAAAAAAGTCGTCATTTTTTAATGGCGACTTTTTTAATTTTGTTTAAAAGAACAAAACTTTTTAAAAGTAATTTGCAATATAAGTGTGAATTTTTTCCATTAAGATTTCATCTTCAATTAAACTATGTAATGTTAAATCATTTTGAATAATTGACATTTGTTCAAATAATGTATTAGCATCTGGGTTATTGAGTAAGTCAGGATTTTTATTTAATAAAACTTTTTGTATAGTCCCTAAATCATCAGACACGTCATGGTTGTGTGTTTCTAAAAAATGATTTAAAACAAACATTTTTTCTTTTTCAATATATACACCTTTTAACAATTTTTCAACGAAATTGTAGAGTACTTTTTCTTCAAAATTAATATGGTTGCTTAATTCATTGTAATAATTTACAATAAATGATTGAAGGGTAAGCGTTAAGTCATCTACACCAAATTCATTTTGTAATTGATTTACTAAGTTTTCTAGTTTTGGAAACCATATAGTTAAATATTCAATATGACTTTTTTTTAAATAATATAAAATTTCTTGCAAACTAAATTGTTCAAATAAATCAATATTAAATTCATTAGGTTTTTCAATTCCAACATAAAATGAATCAAAAAAATTATTGTCCAGTTTCTCTAGGTTTGAAAATCGTAGTTTAACAATGTTTTTATAGTCATTAGATAATTTCATGTGACAAAAATAATCAATTCATATAATTTTTATTAGAAAAAACAGATATTATTAATGTCAGTAATTTATTTTTTTTGTTAAAAAGTAACTCATATTGTTGATAGACAATCAAAATATTCTGTGTAAATTTGCGGGCAGTTTAAACCTAGATAAAAAATCTAATCTATACTAAATTGTATGCCAAGAGATAACAGCATTAAATCCGTACTAATTATTGGAAGTGGACCTATTGTAATTGGTCAAGCGTGTGAATTTGATTATGCCGGTTCGCAAGCCGCTCGGTCTTTAAGAGAAGAGGGAATAGAAGTGACATTGATCAATTCAAACCCAGCAACAATTATGACCGATAAGGTGATAGCAGACAATATTTATCTTGAACCACTTGAACCCGAATCAATTGTAAAAATTCTTCAAAAACATGACATTGATGCCGTTTTGCCAACAATGGGTGGTCAAACAGGATTAAACCTTTGTATGAAGTGTGATGATTTAGGGATTTGGGAAGAAAATGGTGTCAAAATGATTGGTGTTGATATTGCAGCCATTGAAGTGACCGAAAATCGTGAAGATTTCAAAAACTTAATGACCGAAATTGGTATACCAATGGCACCTCAAACTACTGCTAAGTCATTTTTAGAAGGAAAAGAAATTGCGCAAGAATATGGCTTTCCGTTGTGTATTAGAGCTTCTTTTACGTTGGGTGGAACTGGTGCCGCAATTGTGTATGATGAAAAAGATTTTGAAAAACATTTAACGTCAGGTTTACACAAGTCACCCATTCATGAAGTGATGATTGACAAAGCTTTGATGGGATGGAAAGAATATGAATTAGAATTGTTGAGAGATAATAATGACAATGTGGTTATTATTTGTTCGATTGAGAATTTTGATCCAATGGGAATCCATACTGGTGACAGTATTACAGTTGCACCTGCAATGACGCTATCTGATACTACTTTTCAAAGAATGAGAGATATGGCCATCAAAATGATGCGTTCTATTGGTAATTTTGCAGGGGGCTGTAATGTCCAATTTGCTGTTAGTGATGACGAAAATGAAGATATAATTGCGATTGAAATTAACCCTAGAGTTTCTCGTTCTTCTGCATTGGCATCTAAAGCAACAGGGTATCCTATTGCAAAAATTGCTTCTAAGTTAGCTATAGGCTATAATTTAGACGAACTAAAAAATCAAATTACTAAAACAACAAGTGCTTTATTTGAACCAACTTTAGATTACGTCATTGTAAAAATTCCACGTTGGAACTTTTCAAAATTTGAGGGTGCGGATGATAAATTAGGTCTTCAAATGAAATCGGTTGGAGAAGTAATGGCTATAGGGCGTACTTTTCAAGAAGCACTACAAAAAGCTTGTCAGTCTTTAGAAATAGGTAGAAATGGATTAGGCGCAGACGGAAAAGAAATAACAGATCAAAATAAAATTTTAGAATCTTTACAACATGCATCCTGGGATAGGTTATTCCATATTTATGATGCCATAAAACTAGGGATTCCATTTAAAACCATTCAATCTAAAACTAGAATTGATGCTTGGTTTTTAAGACAAATTGAAGAGTTGATTTTCCTTGAAAAAGACATTGAAAAATTTCATATAGGTAACATTACTAAAGATATTTTAATTGACGCCAAACAAAAAGGATATGCCGATAGACAAATTGCCCATTTATTGAGGTGTTTAGAGTCGGAAGTGTATGCAAAACGAGAAGAGTTTAACATTAATCGTGTTTATAAAATTGTTGACACTTGTGCAGCAGAATTCCCAGCAGAAACACCATACTATTATTCAACTTTTGAGTTTGAAAATGAATCGATAGTTACTGATAAAAAGAAAATTGTTGTTTTAGGATCTGGTCCAAACAGAATAGGGCAGGGAATAGAATTTGATTACTCTTGTGTGCATGGTGTATTGGCAGCTAAAGAAATGGGGTACGAAACCATAATGATTAATTGTAATCCCGAAACAGTTTCAACCGATTTTGATACGGCTGATAAATTATACTTTGAACCCGTTTTTTGGGAACATATTTATGACATTATCAAGCACGAAAAACCTGAAGGTGTTATTGTTCAACTTGGTGGTCAAACGGCATTAAAACTTGCCGAAAAATTAGAACGTTATGGCATTAAAGTAATGGGAACTTCATTTGATGCTTTAGATTTAGCAGAAGATAGGGGACGTTTTTCAGCCTTACTTGAAAAAAACAACATATTGTTTCCTAAATATGGTGTGGTAGAATCTGCCGAACAAGCTTTAGAATTAGCAAAAGATTTAGGATATCCGTTATTGGTTAGACCATCTTATGTTTTAGGAGGGCAAAAAATGAAAATTGTGTTAAATGATCATGATTTAGAACACCACGTTGTCGATATTTTAAACGAATTACCCAATAATCAAATTTTATTAGATCATTTTTTAGGAGGGGCAATTGAAGCAGAAGCGGATGCCATTTGTGATGGTGAAAATGTATATATCATTGGAATAATGCAGCATATTGAACCTGCGGGGATTCATTCTGGTGATTCTTATGCCGTTTTACCACCTTATAATTTAGGAGATTTAATCATTCACGAAATTGAAGACATTACACGTAAAATAGCCGTTGAATTAAAGACTGTTGGATTAATGAATATTCAATTTGCCATTAAAGACGATAAAGTGTATGTGATTGAGGCTAACCCTAGAGCTTCAAGAACGGTTCCTTTTATTGCAAAAGCATATCAAGAACCTTACGTAAATTACGCAACTAAAGTAATGTTAGGTGCAAAAGTGACTGATTTTGATTTTAAACCTGTAAAAGAAGGATATGCAGTGAAAATACCCGTATTTTCATTCGAAAAATTTCCTAATGTAAATAAGGAACTTGGACCTGAAATGAAATCGACTGGTGAGGCGATTCAGTTTATTAAAAATTTGCGTGACCCTTTCTTTAAGAAAATTTATAGCGAAAGAAACTTATATTTAAGTAAATAAATTAGATTTTGTATCGTAAACTTTGATATATAAAACAAACATAAAATGCTTTTATTTATAGGTCTTAAAAATATTATTTTTGTGTTGGGCGTCATTCTACTAATGAGATTAATTGGTAAAATGATGTCTGCCAGAAGAAATATTAATGACCAAAATCAGCATCAAAAACAACAGTCAAGTTTTAATCAAGCAAAAGATAAAGCAAAGCAAAATTTTGGCAAAACATCAATTCATAAAATAGATAAGTCTAAAATTCCAGATACTGATTATACTGATTTTGAAGAAGTCGATTAAAAGTAATTGTTGGTAATAAATCCAAGTTATTTTTTAGTTTTGTAATGAGATGAAAACCATTAGAAAATTATTAGTAAAAGTTGTAGGCTTAAAAACGTATTTGAGCTGGGTAAGTAAAATTTATATTACCCTAATATCTTTGGGTTTTTCTAAATCAAAATATGCCGAATTATACTTTACTCAAAAAATAGTAAAAGCCGGAGATACTGTATTAGATATTGGTGCTAATCTTTCATATTATTCTTATTTTTTAGCTAAAAAAATTGGACAAAAAGGGCATTTATTTGCCGTTGAACCTATTCCTTTGTTTGCAGATATTTGGACAAAAAATATGCGTAGATATAACAATCAACCAACCAAATTATATAATTGCGCACTTGGTAATGAAGAAAAAAATGAAGTTGTGATGTCTATACCAATAGTTAATGGGGTAGTGCGGCACGGTTTAACAAAAGTAGATGGGCAAGGAGACGAAAAATGGGGTAGGTTAATGGAGTTTAAAGTACCTATGCATATTGGTGATTCAATTATTGAAAAAGAAAATATTTCAAATTTACACTATATAAAATGTGATGTTGAAGGATATGAACAATATGTAATTCCATCATTAGAAAATACAATTAAAACATACAAACCATTGATTCAAATTGAACTTAACGGAAAAGAGAATAGACAAAATGTGGCTGATTTTTTATTGCAATTTAAATATGACGTGTATATATTACAAAATGAAAAATTAGTGAATATTGAACCTGAAGATATTCACAATTACAACCAAGACTTTTATTTTATTAACCGTTTAAATATTGAAAGGTATAATGATTTAATATTGGATTAATTATGCAAAAAAAAAGCAGTTCTTATTTAGAACTGCTTTGTAATTATGGATATTTTATAATTGCTTAATGGAACCAATCCACAACTAAAGATGACATTTTATTATCTTGAGATTTATAAAATTTAAAAGAGATTGCTATTGATTCATCTTTTGAATAATAGACTAAGTGTCTCACACCATCTTCTACAGTATCATCATCAATTTCATCTTTATCAGCTTTACCAAAAATACTAATAATTTCTTTAGGCTGTTTTCCAAATAATTCTAAATGACATTCTTTAATGTCAAAATCTTCTCCAGCTTTCACCACATCTTGATCAAAGTTTTCACCTAAACCTAAAATTTCCATAAATAAAGTTTGAACATCTCCAGTTTCAGCATCAACATATATAGTTACCGGAACTCTTTTAGTACCCTTCCAATAATACATAAATTGAGATTTATTTTCGGTATATTCTCCTCCAGTAGATTTTCCCATTATGTTTTTTAATTCTAATTCAGGTGTGTCAAAATCTACACCTAAAAACGAATCAAAGTCTTCAACTCTAATATCTTCACATCTGTTTGAGGCTGTTTTCTCGTTTTCATTGTTATTTTCATCACCAGACTTACAAGCAGTCATCACTAATGCAATTGCAATGATAAATCCAAATTTTATCTTTTTCATTTTTGTTTTTTATTATTTTTCGCCAAATATACTTTTTTTCTATTAATTACTTTCATTAATCTATAAAAAAGTATTGTTGGTCTTGATTTGTACTGATTGTTTATGATAATAGGTACTTTAATCTTTATTTGTCATTAATCACTGATTATTTACAATTTAGTCAATAAAAGCCATGTTTTAAACAATTTTTAAAAATGGGCATTATAATTGTTTTAACTTATATAAAAAAAGTTATGAAAACGCTCAGTTATAGTAAAAAACAAAAAATAAAACCCATTAAAGGTATTGACTTAGCATTGTTTAAACTGGGTTTATACAAAACGCAATTTAACACAGCAATAATTAAGTCGGTAAAAAATTAGCTTAACTTAATGGCGGTTTAATGCCCATTTTTTCTGCAAAATGAAAACAATAGTCTTTTAAATCTTCTGACATGTTTTTTTCGCCCGTTGCCCGCTCAAACGAGTCGGCCATAGTTAATAATGTTTGGTGAAAAAAACGTTTCATTTCATCCACAGTCATTTCTTTATCCCATAAATCAATGCGCATTGCATTTTGATCTTTTTTGTCCCAAAGTGATAAAATAAAAGCCTTTGCTGGTAAGTTTTCTATATTCCCATCTTCAGCAGACCATTGTATCGCTTCAGGAACATTGTTTTCGTTAGTAGTAACTTCAATTGTAATTTTAGATGTTTTAGACATTAGTTTATTTCTTTTGGTTTGTAAGCTTTTAAAATTTTTGATTGATTTTTTTCTGCAATTAGGTCGAGTATAGTGATATCAGGATTTTTTTGCATATAAGATTTAATAATTTTCCAACCTAAAAACTGACCAATTCTTGCAGGTGAACCTTCTAACCCAACAGTTTCGGGTCCTTCATTAAAATATCTAACAATTAATTTAATATCTTTCGAATAAATCCATTCTTGTTCTATAATGTGTTGCCATATATTATATTCACTTACTTCAGCCCATTCATATTCTAAAGCAGTATATTTAATTTTTTTATGATCTTCTTCATTTGGAAGCAGGGCATCAACACAGTATAAAATTTTACCTGAATAAATCATGTTTGACAAAAAATCTTCACCTCCTTGGTCTTCAATTACATTATTTAGTACCCAGCTTTGTGCAATGTCGGCCATTAAATAATCACTTGACATTTTTGCTTTAAAATATTCTGGATAGGGTAGCTTTTGAATAATTTGATTGTCTTGTCCTAAATACATTTCTAATCCAATCCCAATTCTTGACGGGGTTGAAATTATACCGTTTGCAAAGGTAGAGTTGTAAACAATAACATCTGTAGGTAACATGGCATGGGGAATGTGATACTTTAAATGTTTAAAAAGGTCAACAATTTGTTCTTTTTCGGTTGAAAAGTCACCAAACTGTTGTTGCACATTGGTATTTAAAATTTGCATCATTGAATCTTGAATAAAATAACTCAAATAAACGCCAATAGAATCATCATAAGGTGAACCTGCTCTTAACATTTCAATAGTATAAAACTCATATAGTTCACCTCCTTTTTCAATATATTCCGAATTTATTTTTGATAATTCTTGCTCATTTTTGGCTGTAAATAAGTCTTGATCTAATCTGTGAAATTTTAAATCAACTTCAATTTTACTCACATCCACGTCTAAAGGATTAGACTCACAAGCAGTAAATAGTAAAAAAAAGACGAATAATGGTGTTATATTTTTTATCATTAAATGAAAATTAGTATTATTGTACGACAAATATAAATTGAAAAAGATGAAAAAAATACTTTCAGTGTTATTAATTGCAGGATTTACTTTCGGAGTTAGTGCACAAGATAAAAAAATACGAGCAGGATTAGTAATGGGATTTACTATGAATTCATTAAAAGTTCAAACCACAAAAATTGAGAAAAATGGTATTGGTGCTGGTTTTACAATCGGTATGAATGGTGATTATAATATCAATGAAAACATTGCAATTTCATCTGGTTTAGAGTTTGATTTGGAAAATTTTTCAGTTAATTACGGAAATCCAAATAATTCATCTGTCGGAAATGTATTTTATGCTTATTCTGATACCGACATTAAAAAATATAAAGATGGGGCTGTAGAAGATTTTACTGATTCGTCAGCATTTGAATTAATGACCAGAACTTTTAGATCTAAATATGTGACTTTACCCTTCTTTTTAAAATTTCAAACCAATATGATTGGGTCTTGGAAATATTATGGGAAGTTTGGTTTAAGAACAAGTTTTTTAGCAGGTGTAAGAATGGATGATGAAGGATATGATGCAAAATATTTAAATGGTGAATTTAACCGTGATGCAGGTTCAACTAAAATATTAGAAAACATGAAGCCAGTAGGCATAAAAAAAGGATTAACCCCGGTAAGAATGGGAATAGGAATCTATGGTGGTGCTGAATGGAATTTTACTGGAAGTACAAATTTGTTTATGGAAGCAGGATTTAATTACGGAGTTACGCCTAATTTGTATTCAAAATCTGGTCATTTGGCAGATAAAGTAACAGCTGCTGATGGAACTGTAACTTATTCTAATTTAGATGTTAAAAGTAATCCACAACATGTATTTCAATTAAAAGTTGGTTTATTATTTTAAGCCAAAATTTATAAATAATTTAAACCATTTCAATGTCATGTTGAAATGGTTTTTTATTTTAGCACTATGCAATCAAAACAAATAATTACACATATTGTAGGCTGGTTAAAAAAGTATGCTGTAAATGCCAATGTAAATGGCTTTATAATTGGAATTAGTGGAGGGATAGATTCGGCATTAACTTCAACTCTTTGTGCCGAAACAGGTTTAAAAGTCATGTGTTTGGAGATGGGGATTCACCAAAAAAGTGATGAGGTAAACAGAGGATTAGAACACATTGAATGGCTTGAAAAAAAATACACTCATGTTTCGCATTTGCGGCTAGATTTAACCCAAACATTTGAGACGCTTAAATCAGAATTACCTGATAACGCTCAAAATCATGGATTGGCTATGGCAAATACACGTGCCCGAATTAGAATGACAGCACTTTATGCTGTTGGTCAAGCAAATGGATTATTAGTTGCCGGAACAGGAAATAAAGTTGAAGATTTTGGTGTGGGATTTTATACCAAATATGGTGATGGTGGTGTTGATTTAAGCCCAATTGCCGACTTGTATAAATCAGAAGTTTTTGAATTGGCAAAAGTATTGGGTGTTGTAGAGTCAATTCAAAACGCACAACCAACAGATGGATTGTGGGATGATGAACGAACAGATGAGGGGCAAATAGGGGCAACCTATCCTGAATTAGAGTGGGCAATGGCATTTAACGGTGACGAATCTTACTTAACCGACCGACAGATTGAAGTCCTTAAGATATTTAAAAGCTTTAACCGAGCCAATACACATAAAATGATTCCAATTCCCGTTTGTGAAATACCAAAAGAATTAAAATAAAAAAAAGTCAGCAAAATCAGCTGACTTTTTTAGAAGTATATTCTCGTTTAATTTCCTTCAGGTGCTAAGCGCAAAACAATGCCGTCAATAGCATTAGTAATAGGAATTTGGCATCCTAAGCGGCTATTGTCTTCAACAAAAAAGGCTTCATCAAGCATGTCTAACTCCGAATCAGATTGCTCGTCAAGTTCAGTGTCAGATTCTAAATAACATTGACAAGTTGCGCACATAGCCATTCCACCACAGCGTCCTTCAACCGGAAGTTCATAAGATTTACAAACCTCCATTATATTCATACTCATATCGGTTGGTGCATCCAGCTCATGCTTTACACCTTGCCTGTCTATTATATAGACTTTTATCATATTATCTTCTGCCATTATTCTGTTACTTTATTCTAGACTTTTTTAGAATCCATTTACGCCATTTACGGTTGTATATTTTAATACGTTCTTTTTATCTGGATGAATTCTTGCAAATGCTGACTGAACAGCAATAGTCCCTTCATGAAACCCACATAAAATCAGTTTCAATTTCCCTTCATAAGTATTTACATCTCCAATGGCATAAATTCCAGGTCGGTTAGTTGTATATGCAGTAGTATCAACTTTGATTGCATTTTTTTCAATTTCTAATCCCCAATCTCCAATTGGTCCTAATGATGGTTTTAAGCCAAATAACGGCACAAAATGATCACATGCTTTATCAAAGTTTCCTTCAGTTTTATGTTTTATGGTCACACTTTCAACTTTGTCTGATCCTGTTATTCCTATAACTTCAGCTTCAGTAATCAGGTTTATTTTTCCAGAATCAGCTAAATCCATTACTTTTTGTACCGAATCTAAATGACCTCTAAAAGATGTGCGCCTGTGTACTAAAGATAATTCTGAAACAATTTTATTTTCAATTAAATAAATCGACCAGTCTAGTGCAGAATCTCCTCCACCAGCAACAACAACTTTTTTACCTCTATAAAATTCAGGGTCTTTTATAATGTATTCTACACCTTTATCTTCAAACGATTCTAAGTTTTCAACTGGAGGTTTACGTGGTTCAAAAACACCAAGTCCTCCCGCAATCATTACAACTGAAGCCGAATGTTTTGTCCCTTTATTGGTGGTGATAATAAATTTATTATCGTCAGTTTCGTCAATTGTAACAGCAGATTCGCCAAGTGTAAATCCTGGATTAAATGGTTTTATTTGGGTCATTAAGTTATCAACTAATTCTCCAGCATCAACAGTTGGATACCCAGGAATGTCATATATCGGTTTTTTTGGATAAATTTCAGTCAATTGACCACCGGGCTGAGGTAATGAATCTATTAAATGACATTTTAATTTTAAAAGTCCAGCTT
>Ga0316209_1001997_pt1 | contig 18053 bp, 14 predicted proteins | sample 6monopyrite_MG_FD_204945 | JGI IMG/M metagenome (GOLD analysis project Ga0316209, IMG submission 204945) | Microbial mat bacterial communities from mineral coupon in-situ incubated in ocean water Damariscotta River, Maine, United States -... | ecosystem: Environmental > Aquatic > Marine >...
CAGCTTTTAACGGCCCCACGCCATGAAATGAAAGTGATAAATCACAGGAGTAAATACCGTGCTAAAGGCGCTTAACTTAGTGCCATTCCGCTCTGTCCCCTTAACCCAGACCACGAAAAGCTGACAGAGTAGTAAACAACCCAACGTTGAAAACTTTTGGTGGTCTTACAATCAGGGGACAGGGCGGCAAACAGCGCCGACCTTTCCCCGATGGATATGTACCATAGCAGCGTAATAAAATATTATTTTGAGTGCATTTACATTTTTTATATCGCTACAACTAAAACGGCCACTCAACTGAGCAGCCGCTTTTTTAGCCAAATATTTTACCTGAGTATATTACCAGTGGAGGGATAATAGCTTTTGCTACATATTTCCACCACCATTATCGCTATCGCCATTGCTATGGCCATTGCTATGACTATGATCATCATCCTCATGATTATTTGCCCAACGAATAGCACGCGCGGGAACAATGGTAGAAATAGCATGTTTGTAAACCATCTGGCTTACCGTGTTGCGCAGCATAACTGCAAACTGATCAAAAGACTCAACCTGCCCCTGCAACTTAATACCATTGACAAGATAGATGGAAACGGGAACTCGTTCTTTACGTAGCGCGTTAAGGAAGGGTTCTTGTAGTGATTGCCCTTTTGGCATGGTGGTTCTCCCAGGAATATTGTTGTAATTTTATATTTACATACTTAAATGGTATGTTAATTATTATTTATAATTTCCACATTGTGGCTATGACGCATAATTCAAGCCATTGAATACAGATCATAGTGAATTTTTTAGTTTTTTCAGTATTTTTAGATAAATGGCCGGATTAATATCATAAAAGTTACAGTTCTGTTCTTTACGTAACCAGGTGAGCTGACGTTTTGCTAACTGCCTGGTGGCGATGATTGCCTTTTCCGACATTGCTTCAAAGTCTGTTACTCCATCCAGATACTCCCATGCCTGACGGTAACCTACGCAACGCATAGATGGCAAGTCGAGATTTAAATCCCCCCTCGCACGTAGCGCTTCGACTTCTTCAATGAAGCCAAGTTCCAACATTTGATAAAAACGTTGTGCAATACGCTGTTTTAACAAATCCCGGTTTTCAGGAAAAAAGGCTATTTTAATTAAATTATAAGGCAGTGCCTGTGAGGACTGTTGCTGCCAGTAATCCGTCAGGGTTTTACCACTGATCTCAAAAACTTCTAATGCCCGCTGAATACGTTGCGGATCATTCGGGTGAATGCGCTGTGCCGATAGCGGGTCGATTTTAGCTAAGCGATCATGCATGGCCTGCCAGCCTGTTTTTTGCGCATCCGCCTCCAGCTGCGCCCGAACCGCTTCATCGGCGGCGGGCAACGCCGACAAACCTTCCTGCAAAACCTTGTAATACAGCATGGTTCCACCCACCAGCAGCGGAATTTTACCCCGCCCCAGGGTCGCTTTAATTTCTTTTAAGGCATCTTCACGAAAATTCGCGGCGGAATAGGATTTTGTCGGGTCGATAATATCAATGAGTTTATGGGGCGCACGGGCAAGGGTTTCAGCATCCGGCTTAGCGGTGCCGATATTCATTTCACGATACACCAGTGCGGAATCAACACTGATCAGTTCGCAACCCAGTTGCTCAACACACTCAATCGCAAGGTCGGTTTTGCCCGCAGCGGTTGGGCCCATTATAAAAATGACCGTCGGGCTGCTGGTGGATGAATCGGCCAGTGAATCGGCCAGTGAGTTGGCCGGAGAATCAGCTGGGGAGTTGGCCGGTGGCTGGATGATTAAATCGCTCATAAATTAAGTCTTTAGTCATTTGTCCTAAAAGTCAAAGAATAGCGCCTGCACAGCCCCACTTTGACTAACGACTATGACTATAGGGCACCTCTAATCTACTGCCCCCGCATAAACCATTTATCCATCGCATCCAGACTAAACTCTGTCCACGTGGGTCGACCGTGATTACACTGCCCGCTGCGCTCGGTGGTTTCCATATCCCGCAGCAGGGCATTCATTTCCGGAAGTGTTAAACTACGATTTGCACGCACCGAACCGTGACAGGCCATCGTGCCCAGCACCTTGTTGATGGCATTGCGAATTCGCTCAGAACTGCCATAACTTAATAGATCGGACAACACATCCCGCACCAGTGCTTCCGCGTCGGCACGGGCTAAAATCACCGGTATCTGGCGGATACGAATCGACTCTGGCGCACTGCGATCCAGCTCAAATCCCAGCTCGGAAAAAATATCCACCTGCTCTTCTGCGAGCTGCGCTTCTTTTTCACTGAGGTTCATACTGATGGGCACCAGCAGCGGCTGCGATGCCAGATTGCCCTGCCGCATATCCTGTTTCATGCGCTCGTAGGTAATGCGCTCATGGGCAGCGTGCATATCCACAATCACCATGCCATTAGCGGTTTGCGACAAAATAAAAATACCGTGCAGCTGAGCCACCGCGAAACCCAGTGGTGGAATTTCCCCGCCATCTTGTTGAGACTCATTGGCTGGTAATCCTGAGGATATTCCTGGCGATATTCCCGGCGATATTCCCCGGGATAAATTTGCATAGGCCTGAATTTGTTCATTCACCTCGGATGCTGCCCTGTTACTCGGGCGGGAAGCGTTTGAATAAGCAGGGCCTCCATAACCGGAAATACCCGACATGGATGTTTGTAATGGCTGGACTGAAGACGGTGAGTTTTCTGATTTTACATTAGCGGTGGCCAAGCCTTGCAGATCATGCACCCCATCCGCCGTTTGTGGTCGCACATCTGCCAGCGCTTTATGAATGCCGCGAAATAAAAAATCATGCACCAGCCGACCTTCGCGAAACCGCACCTCATGTTTGGTCGGGTGAGCATTGACATCCACCATCGCCGGATCGAGCTCTAAAAACAGCACATAAGCCGGATGTCGACCGTGATACAACACATCCTGATACGCCTGGCGCACCGCATGGGTGACCAGCTTGTCACGAATAATACGGCCGTTTACAAAAAAGTATTGCATGTCTGCCGTGGAGCGAGAGAAACTCGGTAATGCAATCCAGCCGTGCAGCTTTAAATTAGCCGCTTCAAAACTCATGTACTGAGATTGTTCGATAAACGCTTTGCCGCACACTTCGGCAATACGCTGTTCCATTTGCTGCTGATTCGATGCGGCGCGCCACTGTTTTATAACCCGCTGATTATGGCTGAGCGTAACATCCACATCAAAGTGGCTGAGCGCAATGCGCTTCACCACATCTTCGAGATGATTGAATTCGGTTTTTTCAGTGCGCAAAAATTTACGCCGCGCAGGCACGTTATAAAATAAATCCCGCACCTCAATAGTGGTGCCATTACTGTGAGCGGCGGGGGACACATCAGCAGACTGCTCATCCTGCCCCTGCACTTTATAGCCCTCCGCATCTGCCTGTCGCGAAGTGATACTCATACGGCTAATGGAGGCAATACTCGGCAAAGCCTCGCCGCGAAAACCTAAACTTTTTATGTGCTCTAAATCATCGAGATTACGAATTTTACTGGTGGCATGACGGGATAAAGCCAGTGCTAAATCATCTTTATGAATGCCCTGCCCATTATCGCGAATACGAATTAATTTTGTACCGCCCTGCTCAATATCAATTTCGATTTTTGTAGAGATGGCATCCAGACAGTTTTCCAATAACTCTTTAACCACTGACGCGGGCCGCTCAACCACCTCGCCCGCGGCGATCTGGTTAATGAGCTGGTTGGGCATTTGCTGGATACGATTAGACATGAATTTTTTTTGTGAATTAAAAAATGCAGTGTATCAAGGATTGGAATATTAAGAAAAAGAAAATACAGATGAACGTGAATAAGTATTCCCACGCGGGAGCATGGTAACGAATTTATAACCCCCCTCTTTGAAAAAGAGGGAATACATATATTTTTATTGCTACCCGCTGGATAGTGTTGAATATTAATTCTACGGGGGAGATTTAGAACATATCAGGTTTTTACTCTATATTAATAGTATTAAAAATCTGGAAGTTTTCAAATCCCCCTCATTCCCCCTTTTTCTAAGGGGGAGGTCTTATGCGGATAGTATTTTATTGAACAGTGTGATTTTGAAAAAAATATACACGCCCCTCTTTGAAAAAGAGGGGTTGGGGGGAGATTTAAGTTGCCGAAGCAAATACCCCTCTGTCCGCCTTTTTCTAAGGGGGAGGTCAAATGATCACCCTTGGAGTTTAACTAACCGGTATGTAAAGTTTTGTGCCAACGCTTAAGTTATCACCGCGCAAAGAATTTCGTGTGCGCAAGTGTGATACCGGCATACCGAACTTATCGCTAAGCTGGACCAATGTGTCACCCTTCTTAATGGTGTAATACTCCTGTGCCTCCGACAGCCATGTGCCGGGAGGGGCTTTGCGTGCGAAGTAATCGTTAACGCCGCGCAAAATGGCTTTCGCCATTTTATTTTGATGGGCGCTGCTGCGTAGCTTGCGCTCTTCTTTGGGATTTGAAATAAAGGCGGTTTCCAGCAAAATCGCCGGAATATTCGGTGCTTTCAAAACCGCGAAGCCCGCCTGTTGTACTTTCTTTTTATGCACCCGGCCCACTCGACCCAGCTCTTTTAAGACTTCATCGCCAATATCCAGGCTGGATTCAATGGTACCGGTGAGTGATAAATCCAGTAACACCTGACGTACCATTTTATCCTGGTGATTTAAATCAACATCGCCAAATAACATATCCACCTTGTTTTCTTTTTCCGCCAGCAGGCGTGCAGACTCTGAAGTCGCACCGCTAACGGATAAGGCATACACCGAGGCTCCCCGCGCACGAACATCCGGAAAGGAATCCGCGTGCACAGAAATCATTAAGTCCGCATCCAGTTCATGGGCGCGTTTAATGCGCTCACGTAAACGCATAAAGCGATCAGAGCGGCGAATCAGTTCGCCTCGCATGCCTTTGGTAGCATCAATTTCTTTTTTCAGTCGTTTGGCTATTTGCAGCGTAACGGTTTTTTCATGGGTGCCTAAACGGCCCGTTGCACCGGGATCATTACCGCCGTGACCCGCATCAATTGCGACTACAACGTCTCTTAAACTGTTCTTTTTCGCGACCTGTTTTGGTCTTGCACCGCCCGCCGCTTTTACATCAATAACCAGTCGATAGCCGTTTTGGCCCTTAGGCTCTAATAAAAAGCTATTCGGGGTGGTGCGGGATTTAAGGTCGAGCACAATACGTAAATCATGTAAATTACGTACGCCGGTGCGAATGCCTTTAAGCTGGGGGCTGTGTAACGATTCAAGCACACCGGCATGCATTAGGCGGGTTTGTTTTAAATCGATCACCAGTCTTTCCGGCTTGTGCATGCTGAAAAGCGAGTAATCAACCGAATCATTCAAATCAAATACCAGACGGGTTTTATCTGGTTTACGGGACATGCGAATGTTTTCAACTTTTGTGTACGAGCCCGCAGCGCGGCTTAAAATCGGGGCGGCCGCAAGCGACCCTATGCCAGCCAGCTGGCCGGTAAGTTGTGATAAAAATTTACGTCGCTGTTTTTCCATCTCACACCCCAAAACATCTGAGTTAACTGTTTAATCATTTGCGCGCAGAAACAACTACACTCACTAACATACAGTTTGGCTAATTTTCTGGAAAAAGCAAGCTTGAATTTACATTTTTATTAATAATTTTAATAAGATAGGAGATATTTCTAATCTAATTAGTTAAATAGCCCCTGCAAAATGCGACGCCCCCTGTCCGAACCGGCGCTTATTTTACAGCCTCGACCCTGTGCATCCCCCTGATTTTCATAGCTTAGCTGGATCAGCACATCGGCAACGGGCAAATAACCATCCGCCTTCTCCGGCCACTCAATCAGGCTGATAGACTGGTCATCAAAATAATCTCGCCCACCGGCGTATTCCAGCTCATCAGGGGTGCCGAGACGGTATAAATCGAAATGATATATTTGTTGATTATCAATGAGATAGGGCTCAACCAGGGTATAGGTCGGGCTTTTCACATTGCCAGCAAACCCCAGCGATTGCAGAAAACCTCTGACCAGCGTGGTTTTGCCCGTGCCCAGATCACCATCGAGAAAAATCACCGTACCCGACGGCGTCAGTGCAGCTATGCGAGCAGCCAGTGTTAGCTGCTCAGCTTCGTTTTTAAGGAAAAATTCCAGGGGTTTTATATCTATAGGTTTCATAACTTGTGCAAATCCAGCTCGGGGCACTTATGTATTCATCAGCTCACGAATAAACGCAAACAGATCGGTGGCCAGCAAGCCCGTTTTGCCCTTTTCAGCGGCCCGGTCACCGGCCAAAGCATGAATACAAACCCCCAGCTGACTCGCCAGTGACGGCTTATAACCCTGTGCAATCAGACTGGCAATAATGCCGCTGAGCACATCCCCCATACCTGCGGAGGCCATGCCTGCATTGCCGTAGGGGCACAGCTGGGTTAATCCATCTGCAGACTGCACCAGGGTTCCCGCGCCTTTAAGCACGATGGTGCCGCCAAATTGATATTGTAACAGCTCGGCACTGGCAAACCTGGATTCCTGAATAATGTGCGCCGACTCCCCAAGCAATGCGCCAGCTTCTCCAGCATGGGGGGTTAACACCCAGTTTTTCTGACGGGTATTCTGCTGGCCATCCCCAGTACTCTGGTGGCCATTCCGGGTATTCTGACGACCATCCTCAGTACACATTAAACGCAGAGCGCCCGCATCAATGACTTTAGCGGTGGTGCTCTGCAACGCCGAGGCCATTAAATTATGCGACCACACACTATCGGTTAATCCCGGACCAATAACAATGGCAGTGGCTTTTGAAAGTAACACTGCCGGTACATGTCCGTCATCGCTGGCACAGTACATAAGTTCCGGCCGCCCCGCCAGCAAAACTGGCGCATGCTCCGAGTGGCTGACCACCGTAACCAGCCCCGCTCCACTGCGCAATGCCGCTTCCGCAGCCATTCGAATAGCACCGGGCATACCCCGATCCCCCCCCAGAACCAGTACATGCCCGTGCTGATGTTTATGGGCACTGGCATTGCGGGGCCGGATTAACTGTTTTAAATATTTCCAGTCGAGTAACTCAGCTTGCGCGGGCAGACGATTATAAACACCCGCGGGAAGTGACAGATTATCAAATAAAATCTCGCCACAATGGTCCACGCCCAAATGCGTAAATAGACCTTTTTTTAAGCCGATGAAGGTGATGGTTGAGCTGGCCTTTATGGCACAACCCGCAACACCACCGGTATCCGCACACAGGCCAGAGGGAATATCCACTGCAATCACCGGCTTGCCACTGGCATTAATGGCGTTAATTAATGCTGCCCACTCACCTTCAACCTCGCGCTGTAAACCCGTGCCAAGTAGTGCATCAATCACCACATCGGTTTGCTGTAAGAGTGACTCGGAAAATTGACTGGACTGATGAGTGAGCGAGTGCCAGTCTTTCCAGGCGGTTAATGCATCGCCGCTTAATTTTCCCGCATCAATCAGGCTAATCACTTTGACTTTTAAGCCCGCCAGCTGCGCCAGTTTTGCAACCACATAACCATCCCCTGCATTATTTCCCCCGCCACAGCAAACCAGTATCTGTTTGGCCAGGGGATAGGTATTTTGCAGATGCTCAAAAGTGGCTTTGCCGGCACGCTTCATTAATTCGTAACCAGAAATTTTAAATTCGTTGATGGCGATGCTGTCGAGTTTGCGAACCACTTCCACACTGTATAATTTTATAGGGGCTGGATTAACTGGATTGGGATTATCTGGGGCTGAATTCATTTTTATATAATGCTTAATTTGTTATTTAAATGCAATTTGATTCTTTAGCCGCATCTCCCTCGGGGAAAGGTCGGCGCTTTTTGCCGCCCTGTCCCCTGTTGTGGTGCCACCGAGATTGGCAGTGTAATAACGACTACGCACAACTCTCGGTGGTCTCACAACAGGGGACAGATTTTAAAAAGCAAGATCTGTCCCCGAGGGAGAAGGGCTGGTGATACTCAGGCTGGTTGTGTAATAAATTTTTCGAAAGACACATCAAGTTGATTTGCTGCATCAAAACACTTTTTATCCCGCAACAGCTCAGCCACACACTCAGCCGTACACAACCCCCCTTCCGCCTGATTACGCCGCAGTTGATATGCAGATGGTTTTTCAGGAATAATTTCTATCCGTGGCAAGTTTTGTAAATAAGGGCTGCGATTAAAAATTTTGCGGGCTTCCTGCCAGGTACTATCGATTAAAATAAAATTTTCAAAATCATTAATATTTGCAGTGGGCTCGCCATCTTTTACAGGATAAATCAGTGCGATTTTTTCTGATGCAATTAATTTTAATATATTTTCATCTGGCTGTGTACGCTGCCAGATAATGGTTTGCGTACCGGGGATTAGCTTTTGAACAAGTTGTCCAGTATTGGTTTTTTTTGAAACTTCACGACTATGGGTGAGTAAAATAATTTGCATGCTAATGTATTATCGCAATACATCTGTATAGATTTCAATCTAAAGATATTAAAGCTTCCGCGGTATTGGCGGATATTCAATAGCATTAAGCACTTCAAAGCCACTGAATTCCCGCTAGAAACATTCGGGAAGACGGTATGCTTTACGCTACATTAATCTGATCTCGGCCATCATTCTTGGCACAGTACATCGCAGAATCTGCGCGCTCAAATAAACTTTCCCCGGTGTCTTCCATATTTAAACAGGCCATGCCGATACTCACGGTCAGATCTAATGATTGCTCACTCACCTGCATTTCTATTTGTCTTACGGAATTTAAAATTCGATCCGCTATTAAATAGGATTTTTCCCTGTCCGTATTGCCAATTAACACGACAAATTCTTCACCGCCGTAACGGAACAACATATCGGTTGCGCGAATACTTTTCTGAATCGTTGCGGCGACCCGTTTTAATGCAGCGTCTCCGGCCTGATGCCCGTATGTATCGTTTATCTTTTTAAAGAAATCGATATCAATAATCAGTAAACTAAAATCATGGTCATGGCGGTGTGCCAGACTAATTTCTCGCCCCAGGGCATCATCAAATGTAGTGCGATTATTTACCCCGGTGAGTGCATCACGATGTGCAAGGGTAATTGCCTGTTTAAACTGAATGGCATTGCGCAGGGGGTAAACCAGCATGGTTAGCAAATTTTCCAGCATCACTAATTCAGATTCACTAAATTTGCGGCCACGAAATATCTCTAGCCGCCCCAGATCAATCTCTTCAAGGTGCAAATTATAAGTACAGCTATGGCCTTTTTGACGTGCCTGGATAATTTGTGTCGTGGTGGTTTCATTCCGATAGGCGAAACCATCAAACATCAGGTAAGCATGTATATGCTCCATAAACGTGTTTAACACCCAGTCCAGATCGAGTGACATTTGCAGTGACATTGCAAGGTCCAGTCTGGCTTGTTGTTCCAGCTCATGGCTGTAGCTTTTCGGCTCGGACTTTTCAATGTGACCAAAAATATTTTTGACCTCTTTCAGTTCTTTGATCATTGCCTGTGTTGAGGTTTGAGTCTGCATGGGGTGATTCCTGATTATGTCTTAATCTTCAGTAAAGCGACAACTGTGCCAACTCATAAATAAAATTCATTTTAATTATAATTTTCAATAACTTAGTCACATATAAAACAACAAAATAATTAAATTTGCGGGCGATACAAGCAGTCATTTATGGCTTATGACAGAAAGTTGACGGCAATTAATTGCCGCCAGAGGCCGATACGGCGTCCCCTGAATGGGTTATTCTGGAACCGGTAACAGACAGGCACCCACCGAACCCGCCAGGCATTTCTGACCATTTACCCAGATTGCATGATCAAAAACAGCCTGATTCAGGTTAGCCCCCTGCAACTGACTCCCCACCAGTTCGGCATAGGACAGGTCTGCGGAAAATAAGTCTGCATTTTGTAACTTGGCCCGACGCAGGTTTGCCCCCTTCAGGTTACTGCTTTGTAACTGTGCAGAAATGAGAGTCGAACGGGACAGGTCAGCATACGCAAGATCAGCCCCCTGTAACTGTGCAGCAGATAAATCTGCCGTCTGTAATTTGGCACCGCGAAAATTAACCCGTTGTAAATTTCGGTTACGTAAATTCTCACCCTGCTTATTACAACCGGACCAGTTAATACCCGCAACGGCACGTGCATTACAATCGGCTAGCTTAATTTCATCACCCTTCTGACTAATATAAAAGCCAATCAGGCTGAACAGCAGTACACCGGAAATCCCCAGATAAATAAGGCGCTTTTGTGGTTTAGACTGATACCCCTTTAATACATCGTCGCGAACCTGGCGATGCAACTGCATCAATTGCTCTTCATCTTCTCGACGATTATCAACCGGCTCGTCTGGCTCGGTAATGGAACTGCGTTCATCTTCGCGAATCCGAGCCAGCATTAACGCCCGGTCTCCCTGTTTGCTGCCGGCTTCTTTCACAACCTCCGGCACCATTGCCGGGTATTGACTCACCGGTGACCAGTTACGTTGATCCTGGCTGACCAGCGTATCGAGATTAATGCGCCCAAGAATAAGATAGGAGCCGATGAGTTTATTGGGAAACGGCCCCTGAATCTTGCTTTCCTGCTTGATATACCAGCGGCCTTTAGTTGATTTCATTATGCACAGTCACATTTATCGTTTATTAATTAAAGAGTAGTAAAAATATAGCCATAAATGATCCAGCTCACACTAACGACCAGGGACACACCGTAGGCGCAATCATCAGATCACCAAAAGCTATGGCGTCAAAACCGTAATCCCGCCCATATAAGTCTGCAAAACCTCCGGCACCAGAATACTGCCGTCCGCCTGCTGATAATTTTCCAGCACCGCCACCAGCGTACGCCCAACCGCCAGACCTGAACCATTTAAGGTATGCAGTAATTCTGGCTTACCGGTTTCAGGGTTACGCCAGCGCGCGCCCATGCGACGCGCCTGAAAATCCTGGAAATTACTGATCGAAGAAATTTCGCGGTAGGCCTGCTGACCCGGCAACCAGACTTCAAGGTCAAAGGTTTTCGCCGCAGAAAATCCCGTGTCGCCTGCACATAACGTGAGCACCCGATAAGGCAGTTTTAGTTGTTGTAAAACCGCTTCGGCATGGCCGACAATTTCATCCAGTGCCGCCCAGGAATCTTCAGGTTTAACCAGCTGCACCATTTCCACTTTTTCAAACTGATGCTGACGAATCATGCCACGGGTGTCACGGCCGTAAGATCCGGCTTCCGATCTAAAGCACGGAGTGTGCGCGGTGAGTTTTACCGGCATGTCTTTAGCATCAATAATTTCACCGCGGGCAATATTAGTGATAGGCACTTCGGCAGTGGGAATCAGGTAGTATTCACTTTCGCCTTGCAGGGCAAATAAATCTTCTTCAAATTTCGGTAACTGACCCGTGCCTTTTAAACTATCCGCATTCACCATAAAAGGCACATACACTTCTTCGTAACCGTGCTCGCCTGTGTGCAGGTTAAGCATAAACTGGATTAACGCACGGTGCATGCGTGCCATGTTTCCACGCATCACCACAAACCGCGAACCGGTTAATTTTGCCGCGGTTTCAAAATCCAGCCAGTCATTGGGTGCGCCAAGTTCAACGTGATCTTTGGGCTCAAAATCCAGTTGTGTGGGCTCACCCCATTTTCGCACTTCAATATTATCGTCTTCGGTTTTTCCTTGCGGCACGGAGTCATCCAGCAGATTAGGCATGCCCATCATTATTTCATGGATTTGCGCCTGTACTTCATCCAGCTGTTTTTTGGCCGCATCGAGGTCATCGCCGAGTGTGGAAACTTGCGCCAGTAATGGTGCAATGTCTTCACCATTGGCTTTGGCTTTACCGATGCTTTTGGATTTTGTGTTGCGCTCGTTTTGCAAGTCCTGGGTTTTTACCGACAGGTCTTTACGTTGCGCTTCGAGTGCGTTGAACTTATTTATGTCTAAATCGTAGCCGTGTTTTGATAAATTTTTAGCTACGGATTCTATGTCGGTTCTTAGTTGTTTTTGGTCTAGCATTTTTAAATTCTATTCTCTTTAATATTTGTCATCCCCGAATGTTTCTATCGGGGGCCTAGTGGCTTTAAGGACACTAGATTCCCGATAGAAGCATTCGGGAATGACTAAGGGGTTAATTGTTTATTTCATTCCACAAATCTAACCAATATGGATTTTTTTTCAATCAAGTGCAACTTCCATTGCCTGTTCCAGTTTTTAAGTGCTTTTTCTCTTACAATTGCTGAGCTCATTCCATCATGTAATTCATAATAAACTAGCATCATTGCATTATGTTTTTCTGCAAAACCACCTACAAATTTCTGTTTGTGCTCCCATACTCTTTTAATAAGATTACTGGTAACACCAATATACAAAGTGCCATTTCTTTTAGAGGCTAAAATATAAACGGCAGATTGTTTATCCATTTCGCAAATTCCTTTTTGCCTTTATCCGTCATTCCCGAATGCTTGTGTCGGGAATCTAGCGACTTTGCAGTACGTAGGTCGCTGGATCCCCAACCAATAAGATCATCATGGGTATTCGGGAATGACAGATATCAAACCATCGCCTTAGCCCAAATCGTCCCAACCCAAACGGCCCCAATACAAACCACAACATTCAACAAAACATTCAACAATGCGCGCTGAATTAAACCCTGTTGCAACAGGTTCACCGTGTCCCAGGAAAAAGTTGAAAATGTTGTCAGCGCCCCTAGTACCCCAACCACTAATCCAAGTTTAATTTCCTGTGGCACATTAAACTTTTCCACCAGCAAAATAGACAACACGCCAATCGCCAGTGAACCCATCACATTGACTAGCAACGTTCCATAAGGAAAACTTCGACCAAACCAGTTGTAAATACCGGATGAAATCGAATAGCGCAGCACCGCGCCGAGTGCTCCGCCGAGGGCAACAAATAACAGGGCTTTCAAGTTTTATTAACCTATTACAATCGGAATCACTTTATCCGCTACATCTTTGTATTCCGCTATCTCATGGAAGTTAAGATAGCGATAAATATCATCCGCCATGGGTTCAAGGTGTTTTACTTTTTCAAAATATTCAGCGGGTGTTGGCAGGTAACCTAAAATGCCGGTCACCGCACTTAACTCGGCTGAGGCTAAATAAACATCCGCATTATTACCTAAACGATTCGGGAAGTTTCGGGTTGACGTTGAAATCACCGTTGAGTTATCCGCTACCCGTGCCTGATTACCCATGCACAAAGAACAGCCCGGCATTTCAGTTCGGGCACCGGCTTTTCCGAAAATACTGTAATAACCTTCTTCCGTTAACTGACGCTCATCCATTTTGGTGGGGGGGGCTATCCACATACGGGTCGGGATATTAGAAATACCATCCAGTACTTTACCCGCGGCACGGTAGTGACCAATATTGGTCATGCAGGAACCGATAAACACTTCATCTATTTTTGTGCCCTGCACATCAGATAATTTTTTCACATCGTCCGGATCATTCGGGCAAGCTAAAATCGGCTCTTTAATTTCATTTAAATCGATTTCAATAATTTCCGCGTATTCTGCATCCGCATCCGGCTCAATTAATTGTGGATCCGCCAGCCAGGTTTCCATGGCATCAATTCTGCGTTGCAGGGTACGCTGGTCTTCGTAGCCATTGGCAATCATCCACTTTAGCAAGGTCACATTGGAATTAAGGTACTCAATGATTGGCTCTTTATTTAACCGCACGGTACAACCATTTGCAGAACGTTCTGCTGATGCATCTGATAATTCAAATGCCTGCTCAACTTTTAAATTCGGTAGACCTTCAATTTCTAACACGCGGCCATTAAAGACATTCTTTTTGCCTTTTTTCTCAACCGTGAGTAAGCCTTTTTGAATGGCGACATAGGGGATTGCATTGACTAAATCACGCAGGGTAACACCCGGCTGCATTTCACCTTTAAAGCGCACCAGTACCGACTCGGGCATATCTAATGGCATTACACCCAGTGCTGCACCAAATGCAACCAGACCGGAACCTGCTGGGAAACTGATACCCATTGGGAAACGCGTATGGGAATCACCGCCGGTGCCCACCGTGTCCGGCAAAATCATACGGTTTAACCACGAGTGTATTATACCGTCACCGGGGCGCAACGCCACGCCAGAGCGCGACTGCATAAAGTCCGGCAGGTCATGCTGTAAATTTATATCCACGGGTTTCGGGTAAGCCGCCGTGTGACAAAAAGACTGCATGACTAAGTCCGCAGAAAAGCCCAAACAGGCCAGCTCTTTCAATTCATCGCGGGTCATCGCGCCGGTGGTGTCCTGCGAACCCACCGTTGTCATTTTAGGCTCGCAATAAGTACCCGGGCGAATACCCTCAACACCACAGGCACGACCTACAATTTTCTGCGCATGGGTAAAACCTTTACCGGTGTCTTGCGGATCAACCGGTTTAAGGAACGTATCGGTAGACTCAAGCCCTAAGAACTCACGTGCGCGGGTCGTTAAACCGCGGCCAATAATTAACGGAATACGGCCATTGGCCCGAACTTCATCCGGCATCGTTGAAGGGCGTAAATCAAACTTGCACACTTCACTGCCGTCATCTTTAACAATGACGCCTTCGTAAGGTTTGATAGTAATGACATCGCCGGTTTGCAGTTTTTCCACATCACACTCAATGGGCAAAGCACCGGAATCTTCCGCGGTATTAAAAAAGATGGGCGCAATTTTACCACCCAGTACCACACCACCTTCGTGCTTATTGGGCACAAACGGAATTTCGTTACCCATGTGCCAAAGTACCGAGTTAATCGCCGATTTACGTGATGAACCGGTGCCCACAACATCACCCACATAGGCAATCGGGTGGCCTTTGGCTTTTAATTCTTCGATGGTATCTAACGGATTGTCCATTTTAGTGATTAACATTGACTTCGCATGCAATGGAATATCCGGACGACTCCAGGCTTCTGTAGCCGGTGACAGATCATCGGTATTGGTTTCGCCGGGCACTTTATAAACCGTCACCGTGATTTCTTTGGGCATCTCCGATTTACTGGTAAACCACTCCGCATCCGCCCATGACTGAACCACCTGCTTCGCAAAATCATTAACTTTGGCTTTTTCAGTTACATCATGAAAGGCATCATAAATAAGTAAAGTATGTGATAAAGCCTTAACCGCCGCGGGTGCAGTCACTTCATCATCGAGGCAGGCAATTAGCGGCTGCACATTATAACCACCGAGCATTGTGCCAAGCAGCTGCGTTGCATATTCACGTGAAATTAAATCACAGGCAGTATCTCCGTGGGCAACCGATGCCAGAAAAGCGGCTTTTACGTAGGCCGCCTGATCCACGCCCGGTGGCACGCGGTGAACCAGTAGATCCATTAATTCCTGGGTGTTTTCACTGCCCGGGTTTTTAATAAGTTCAATCAGACCAGCGACCTGCTGGGCATCCAGGACTAATGGAGGGAGATTTTCTGTGGCGCGTTCTGCAACATGTTTACGATAGGCTTCGAGCACGGTTGGTTTCCTTTATCAATAAGGTTCTACAATTGGCGCATAGTATACAGTGTGCTGCGGGCAATTTCCTGTGGGAATTTACGCGGTTTATTATCAGGGGCTTAAAAGTCAAAAGTATATTGTCCGCCAATGAACGCAAATAAAATCTACTGCTTAAATATTGTGCACCGCAGGCACACATAAAACTACATTGACGTGTTTTGCGCTCATTAGCGGACAAAAATGCTTTTAAGTGTGGCAATCTATTTCAGTATCGACTAATAAACCAATGCAATCTGTGCTATAATCTGCGGCCTCAAAAAACCGACCACAATGGACCTCGTCACAAAGCATGAACTTATTAGCCCTGCTCCCCTTTCTAAGCTGGTTTAAACTCATTACTAAAGACACCCTGAAAGCCGACATGATTGCCGGTATTACCGGGGCGGTTATTGTACTTCCACAGGGCGTTGCCTTTGCAACTATTGCCGGCTTACCGCCGGAATATGGCTTATACACTGCCATGGTGACACCGGTTATTGCGGCCTTATTTGGCTCGTCCAATCATCTGGTGTCTGGCCCGACGACGGCTATTTCTATCGTTATCTTCTCTGCGGTGAGTCATCATGCGGATCCGGGAACACCTGAATTTATTTCCATTGCACTCACCATGACTTTACTGGCAGGGGTATACCAGCTGGCATTTGGTCTGGCTCGACTGGGGGCGCTGGTTAACTTTGTATCCCACACCGTGGTTATCGGTTTTACCGCCGGTGCTGCGATATTAATTGCCACCAGTCAGATGAAGCATATTCTGGGCATTGAAGTACCTAAGGGTGAGTCCTTTTTGCATACCTGGATGGATATATTCGCAGGCATTGGTAACAGTAATCTATATCTTCTGCTCATTGCTGTCGCCACTTTATTTAGCGCTTTAGCGATTAAAAAATGGCTGCCCAAAATACCGAATCTTTTAATCGGTATGGTTGTGGGTAGCATGATTGCCTATGCATTAAAGGACACGGTTTCTGGTATCGCACTGGTCGGTGAAATTCCCGGCCAGTTTCCGCCCCTGTCCAAACCTGATTTTTCATTTGATACCATCAAAGCACTGGCACCGGAAGCCTTTGCTGTTGCCCTGCTAGGCTTAATCGAAGCGGTATCCATCAGTCGTGCGGTTGCCACAAAATCCAATCAGCGTATTAACTCCAATCAGGAATTTATTGGTCAGGGCATGTCCAATATAGTGGGCAGCTTCTTCTCCAGCTATGCAGGATCAGGCTCATTCACCCGCTCAGGCATTAACTATGAAGCCGGTGCCAAAACACCTATGTCCGCCATATTCGCGGCGATTTTCCTGCTGCTGATTGTACTGTTAATTGCACCATTAACCGCTTACCTGCCAGTTGCTGCAATGGGGGGTGTTATTTTACTGGTGGCGTACAACCTGATTGATTTTCATCATATTGAAATGATTCTGAAAAACAGTAAAGCGGAAGCGTCAATTTTAGTTGTCACGTTTTTAAGTACCCTGTTCCTGGAACTGGAATTTGCAATTTATATGGGTGTACTCCTGTCACTGGTGTTCTTCCTGAAAAAAACCTCAACACCAGAAATTCCGACGCTGTCAATTGATGTCGATTCAAAAACCGATAAGCGCAGTTTTATGAACATCAATCAGAAGCCGCTGAAGCAATGCCCGCAATTGAAGGTCATTCGCATTGATATGTCGATATATTTTGGTTCGATTAATCATATTCAGGATCGCATTTCGCATATTGCAGAAAACGAACACATCTACAATATTATGATTGATGCGTCACGTATTAACTTTATCGACCTGGCGGGTGCGGAAGCGCTGGTATCTGAAAACACTATTCTGAATAAACACGGTGGCGGACTTTATTTCGTCGGGCTTAAATCATCCGTTTATGAATTTGTTGCTAAGGCCTGTTTTGTTAAAAAGCTTGGTGCTGACCATTTTTATGATTCAAAAAGCGCAGCAATTGATGGCATTTATAAAAAGCTCGACCGGGATATTTGTGCGACCTGTCAGTCACAGATATTTAGAGAATGTTAATTAAACTCTAAAACCAGCAACTAAAAAGGCCGCATTATTTGCGGCCTTTTTATTTCACTGACAAACACCCGGTAAGAGTCAGCTTCAACTGACGATATACAGTGCAATGCGAAGCCAACCGTAGGGTTTGTATTTTATCTTATACTGGCTGGCTTCTACTGGCTGACTTAGCTTCGTCCCAGAATTCAACTCGGGGGTTAGCCAGCTAAAGCTAACACTTATAAAATATTTCTTATTAACGCCCCTCTTTGTAAAAGAGGGGTTGGGGAGATTTGAGTTTCTTGCTTTTATTTGAAAGTTAGAAATTCAGATGTTTTTTAAATCCCCCTCAATCCCCCTTTTTCTAAGGGGGAGGTTTTTTAGCTGTCTTTCTTGTTCAGGTAATCTTCCACCGCGGCACTAATCGCATCTTCGGCCAGTACCGAGCAGTGTACTTTTACCGGCGGTAATGCCAGCTCTTCTGCGATATCCAGATTCTTGATCTGTT
>Ga0316209_1001998_pt1 | contig 18039 bp, 11 predicted proteins | sample 6monopyrite_MG_FD_204945 | JGI IMG/M metagenome (GOLD analysis project Ga0316209, IMG submission 204945) | Microbial mat bacterial communities from mineral coupon in-situ incubated in ocean water Damariscotta River, Maine, United States -... | ecosystem: Environmental > Aquatic > Marine >...
GCAGAACGTCTTTGGCATCGTACTCTGGGCCTGCTGTGTCCGAATTAGTGACCCAGTGAGTCTGCCACTTGCCATCGTCTTCGGCGGCCTGCATGAACTCGTCAGAAACGCGAACTGAAAGATTCGCATTCTGGAACATGATCGAGCTGTACGCTTCGCCGTTGAAGTTGGCATCGTACTCGCCAGAATCGATCAGCGTGCGAGCCTTCTTTTCTTCTTTCGACTTGCACTGCACGAATTCCATGATGTCCGGATGCCAGTCTTTCAGACTCTGCATCTTGGCGGCACGACGAGTCTTGCCGCCCGACTTCACGACAGCGGCGATCTGGTCGTAAACACGCATGAAGCTCAGCGGCCCGGATGGTGAACCACCGCCCGACAGCTTTTCCTGCGAGCTACGAATTGTCGACAGATCGGTGCCTGTGCCGGAGCCAAACTTGAACAGCATGGCTTCGCTGCGAGCCAGACGCATGATGTCTTCCATGTTGTCTTCGACAGACTGGATGAAACATGCGGACGCCTGCGGATACTCGTACGGAGTTTCCGGGCGACGGATCGAGCGGGTCTGGACATCGTAGCGGTAGTTACCGCGCGAGCCTTTGACGCCGTACTGATGGAAGAGGCCAACGTTGAACCAGACGGGCGAGTTGAACGACCCGTGCTGATGCAGGCAGAGCCAGGCGAGTTCTTTGTAGTAAGTTTCGCCGTCGGCCTGGCTGGCGAAGTAACCGTCCTGGATGCCCCAGTCGGCGATCGTGCGAGCGACTCGGTGAACTACCTGCTGGATGCTGGTTTCACGTTCGGGAGTGCCGGGTTCGCCGTAGAAGTACTTGCTGACGACGACGTTTGTCGCCAGAGGGCTCCAGCCCGTTGGAATCTGGCAGTTTTCCTGTTCAAACAGGATGCCGCCGTTCTCGTCCTTGATGTGAGCAGTTCGAGCTTCCCACTCAACCGTGTCGAACGGGTCGACGCCTTCCGGGCAGAAATGAGGCTCGATCTCCATCGGGCTGGCCTCGGAAACGACTGTGCCACTGTGCCCATCCTGGGCTTCGAAATCATCCTCGAAGAATCCCTTGCTGCGGTGCATCGTGCACTCTCCTTGTTCAAACCACACGAAATCAATGAACTAATCCTGAGTTCTTTCAGTCCCGTCTTGGGACTGTCGTGCTCAGCTTCCTGCCGTTGCCAGTCTTGAATTCCATTTCAACCGATCCATCTCTGATTGGGGCCAACGACAGACGAGCGATCGACGCTGGGAAAGAGTGAAACCGTAGGGCTCGAACTTCCATGCGTGAGCAAATCGTCTGCGCGCAAAAACCTCGCAGAAATTGAAGGGGTGCTTTCAGAAATCCCGGCATGCTGGCGAAGGTGCCGCATGCCACTCCTTTGGTTGCCGAGACTGGAGCGTTTAGAAGTGAGCCCGCCAACAGGTTCAGGCAAACCTGGCAGGCGACTGAATTCTCCTCCGAGAACCCTCATGGACCGACGGTGCGAACACCGACCGATTTGACATGAAATGAGACCAAACATCAGGGACACCGAGCTTGAACGGAAACTCTACCAGACACTATCGGTAGTGTTGTCGCCAAAATGAAGCCCAAGATGTAGTGACTCAGAAGCGAGCGGGAATCTTAAAACCGCCCTTCAGTCTGTCAACCCGCCGTTCGAAATTGGGCCTGTCGGATCTCGGTAATCAGCGCCGAAACTCACCGCTGCTATGGGAGTTAGCGAAATTCGGAAAATGGAAAAATCGTCAGAACCGGTGCTGCCGGACTCGTGTCGCCGAGCCAGTTCTGGTCCGTCTTAAAAGCGACATGTCGGCGTAAAGTGTTAATTATGTAAGAGTTATCGCTGGCTCGAATCGTCGGTCGCGTCTTGCGGTTATGCCCGGACGCCTGATCTGGTCCATATTTAGGTGAATCAGATGTAATCGTCCGGCGCAGTCGCGCTGCCGTTAGTCGATCGAGCGTCGATGCGGAGCTTCAGCGGTCGAACTCGTTCTAATTGCCGCCAGCGCGCGATCCGCAACGAACTGTGTCTATTCGAGCAATCATGCGACCGTTCAGGAAGGTGGCACGAACGCAAAAAGCCCGACTGTCGCTGGTCGGGCAGTAGGACCAGCGTCAATCGGGCGTAGAAATTGTGCGATCAGCTCACGAGGGAAGGCGATCCGTCGCGATTTCTCGTCTTTGCAAGCTGTCACAAACGTGCGGTGTCAGGCTGCTCGTGTTGATGAGCTATCCGATTTCGCCGTTGCCAGGGCCCGCTTGGGGATCGATTTTTCGATCCGCCGCATTTCCAGTGCGAAGATGCCTGAAGTTGCGACCTGGATCGCGATGTAGGCAAGAATGACTGGGCCATGCAGAGCCAGGCAGGCAATGGCCCACAGAGCCAATCCGCCACCCAGCAATGCGACAAGACTTGGAGCGTTTTTCATGATGATTCCACGGAAGTCATTGGGAAACGTCGAGTCACGAAATTATTGAGAGGCGATCGTCTGCGACCTCGTTGAGGCCGAATTCGAACTCCAGTTTGCATCGATCGAACAGGCAGGAGTCAGAGGGCAGCAGATGGTCCAGTATGGGGGCGCGTGATCGGAGAGTGATATTCTTACTGCGGCGACGAATAGTTATGTCCGATGCCGCTAAGGGTTCTATCGACCGCCCTGAGCAGTGCGATTTGCCTCGTTGTGCGGGGCAGGGCGGGATTTGAGAAGTTGGTGCCGGTTTTTGAATGCGCATCCGTTCGTCTGTTTGAGCTGATAGTGGGGATCAGGTCAGCTGCGAATCGGCGAGGATGCGAACGAATAATGGGCTCTCAAAACTGATGAAACCCCAATCGAGCGAAAATTGCTCGACGCCGTCGGAATCATCCATTTTGGGCTGTCGGCAATGCCAGCGAGTCGCCGCCGAAGTGGCTACAGCTCGAACAGCGACTGCGTCTTAACGATCGCGCAATCTTCCGGAAACGTGTGAAACGCGTGGATCAAAAGGCTGTGCGGCCACACGTCGGTCTGCATGAAGCTCAGAGCCGCCGGCGACAGTCGATTGGGCGAGCTGAAGCAGTGCGAAATGGGAGCCCTCTGGCAGTCGTGTTGCAGTTCCTCGTGCATGTTGAGGAACACTTCCGGCGAGAGCTTTTCGACCTGATAGCTCATGTGATACGTGATCCTGTCGCCGCATTTGATCGACTCGTCACGGCTGCCTTTCAGTCGTCGATGAAACCGTTCGTTGCGGTCAGGCAGTGGCTGACCGCAGCTGGCAACGACTTCCGAGATGATCGAGTCGCCGATCTGAAATGTCACGAGGTGGCCGGAGTCACAGATTCGAATGTCGGCCGAGTAGCCGGGCTGACGAATCTGGTCGTGCTTTCGAATATCGAACAGCTCGGGGTGAAGCGAACGTTCAAACAGGTGGAACATGAGTTCCGAGACGGCTGGTCGTACAAAACTTACATTCATTGGAAAACCTGCGGACCCGCGAGCAGTGTTCTGGAGCATCGGTCAGGAAACTCGCCACGCGACGATTGTATCGAGCGTATTCACTCCGTCGAAAGCTCCGCCAACCGCAATTTGGCAGTTGTCGCATCCTCGGCATATTATCGGTTGATTCCGGGTTGCATCCTGCCAAACTGTCGCTTCGGCATTTTGAGCGATTTCGATCCCCAAAAGTCTGAACTCCACCCCTCCCGCAAGCGGAGAGGGGTTGTTAGAGCCGGGCAATCTTACGGCCTGTGAGTCGTATCCTCATCCAGGGAGAATGTTGAAATTCGCATTAACCGCTTTCCATCATGAGCAGCCGCTCCTTCAGGCCGACTCCACCCGGCGCTGTAAAACCGCCAAGGCCGCCGCCGCTACCGACAACTCGGTGACAAGGTACAACAAACGGAAACCGGTTTGACGACATCGCTGTTCCGACTGCGCGAGCCGCTCCTGAAGAGCCGGCTCTCTTCGCGACTTCGCCGTAGGTGAGCGTGTTGCCCCAGGAAATTCGTCGAGTTTCAGAGATCACTTTCCGCCGAAACCGAGTCAGCGGCTTTGGCCAGGAAAGCTCGACATGCTCGAACGAGATCGGTTCTCCGTCAGCGAACCGAGTGAGCTGTTCACGCAGATCAGGATTCCAATCCTCAATCTCGATTTGTGCGTCGACGAGTCCTTCTTCCACGACGAAGGCCTGCAGCGCGATGTCTTCTGACGGGTGTCCAATCTTGACTCGTGTCAAAAGCCCATCGCGAGCGGCGATCGCCAGCCAGCCCATTTCTGTCTCGAAAACGGAAATCTCAAACCGGCATTCTGACTTGTCATCCTTGTCATCGTATGACGCGGCTCGAGGTTGGGACTTCAATTGGGGCATCTCTCTGGCTCCTCGTTGGGTGTTTGGTCGGCTGAACGGGCCTCTTTGACCGTCATTCCGGGCACCGATACACTATGCCGCCGCGAAGCGAACTGAAACTCAAGCGGTATCATGGACGAGTGTCGGGCGGCGGAGCTGCTTGGAAATATGACCGAATCAGGCCTGCCCTGAATTCTCTGAGGCGATCGATGAATCTGTATGCCGACCTGGCGGACGACTACTACTGCAACATGAATCTCAGCACCGAGATGGCGTTGCCCAACGGCCGCGAGACCGTGCTTGGATTCCTCGAACGCGTGCAGAAAAGTTACCCGTCATTGCGGAACTTCTTTCAGCGGGAAAACGGCGACTTCGTTCTTGAACAGGACAAAGAGAGCGGACAGCAACGATGGATTTCGATCGAGCCTCGGCGCATCTGCAGCGGGGCGTTGAATCAAACCGCAATCGAAGACGCTGTTGGTCAGCATGAGCTCGTTTTGGAGCTGATTCCGTACATGCTCTCTGTCAGCCAGCTCGACTGCGAAGCGCTTGACTACATGATCGGCTTCGACTTCCTCTATCGTGGAAATCACGATGAACTCGTCGCCGACGCACTCGGAGTCAGCCCGTCGTACGATGCCTTCATGGGCATTCCAGGGGCTCAAGTTCTGAACTTTGAACCCAACGTCACTCTGGCACTGGAAGGTTCCTGCCGACGTCAGGCTCGGCTGGTGATCGAAACCCGAACCAACGCGTACCAGGTTCGTCGTGACGAGTTTCCCGAAGAGCCGCTCAGCGTTTACTTCACGGTGAGGCAGTACGGGAGCCTCGGCCCGGACACGTCGTTCCTGGATTCGCTGACCGCGTTGCGTGCCAACAGCGAAGAGTTGCTTGAGCAGCACGTCATCGAGCAGGTGCTCCGTCCCATCGCTCAGACGATTGCCTCCCGTTAGGCGGGACGAAGATCGGTAGCTGGTTCTCCAATGGCCGACATCGTCCTTGCCACATTCAACGCCCGGTACTGGCACTCGGCTTTCGGGCTGCGATATCTGCTGGCGAATATGGGCGACCTGCGTGCGCAGACGACGACGCTCGAATTCGGCCTGAGCGAGAACACAACCGACGTCCTCACGAAGCTCCTCGACCAGAACCCAATGATCGTCGGCCTCGGTGTTTACATTTGGAACGTCGAGCCCACGACAAAGCTGGTCGCCGATCTCAAGCGACTCCGACCCGACATGACGGTCGTGCTCGGCGGTCCGGAAGTCAGTTACGAGACCGACGGAGAACGTATCGTCGAGCTGGCTGACTACGTCATCACGGGAGAAGGTGACCTCGCGTTTCCCGAATTGTGCCGGCAGTTTCTCGCCCGAACGCCGCCGGTCGAAAAGATCATTCACGCTCCGCCGCCGCAGTTCGAGCAACTCGAGCTTCCGTACGATCTCTACACCGAAGAGGATATTCGCAACCGCGTGATCTATGTCGAGGCCTCACGCGGCTGCCCGTTTACCTGCGAGTTCTGCCTGTCGGCTCTCGAAATCCCGGTTCGGCAAGCGGATCTCGAAACGTTCCTCGCGGCGATGCAGTCGCTGTTCGACCGCGGCGTTCGGCAATTCAAGTTCGTCGATCGGACCTTCAATCTGAATCTCCGAGTCAGCCAGGCGATCCTCAACTTCTTCCTCGAACGCTACGAACCCGGTCTCTTTCTGCATTTCGAGATGATTCCCGATCGGCTGCCGGATTCACTTCGCGAGTTGATCATGCAGTTTGCGCCGGGCGTGTTGCAGTTCGAAATCGGCGTTCAAACTTTCAACGAAGACGTCGGGATGCTGATCAGTCGGCAGCAGGACAACAAAAAACTCGTCGAGAATTTCCGCTTCCTGCACGACGAGACTGGCGTCCACATTCACGCGGATCTGATCGTCGGTTTGCCGGGCGAACCCACCGAAAGCTTTGGTGCCGGCTTCGACAAACTCGTCCGTCTCGCACCGCAGGAAATTCAAGTCGGCATCCTGAAGCGACTTCGCGGCACACCGATCACCCGCCACGACGCCGAGTGGGAGATGGTCTACAGCGCTGCTCCGCCGTACGAGATCCTCAGCAATCGGCTGATCGACTTCGCGACGATGCACCGGCTGCGGCGTTTCGCGAGGTATTGGGATCTGATCGCCAACAGCGGAAACTTCGTCGAGTCCCGCGATCTGATCTGGCAGCAGTCCGGCTCGCCGTTCGAGAGTTTTCTGGCACTCAGCGACTGGCTGTTCGAGCGTGAGCAACGTGCCCACGGAATACCGCTCGCGAAACTCGCCCACCGTCTCTTCGAGTTCCTGACAGAGACCTGCAGCCTCGATTCAGAATCTGTCGCGCTGTCCCTCTGGCGAGACTACGTCCGAGGCGGTCGCCGAGACCGTCCGCCATTCCTGCGAGAATTTGATCTCCCACAGCCCGACGACGCAATCAACTCAGCGTCGTCGGCTCAACGCCGACAGGCTCTCCACACGAAATCCCAACCGTAGGTCAGGCTCTGCCTGACGGAGTCCAGACAGCAAGACTTCACGAATGTCAAATCAACCACGAAATACACCAAAAACACGAAAGACAAAATGACCTTTTCGTGTCTTTGGTGTATTTCGTGGTCCAATTTCCGAGGACTTCGTCAGGCAGAGCCTGACCTGCGCCCGGCGTCGTTTAGAACGGCACGTTGTCTTCGTCGAATTCGGTTTCGTTCGACGGATCGAACATCGGTGCTCCCTCGTCGTCAGCGCCGGCGGGAGCGGCGTTGCCGATCACTCGGAAGCTGCTCGCTTGAGCGTTCAGGAAGTACTTCACTTCACTGGCGGCGTCGCGCTGCCATTTTCGGCCGGTCAGTTCGAACGTGATTTCGGCTTCGTCCCCGACTTTCAGCCCGTCGACTGATTCACAGCTTTCCTGGATGAATTCAACCGGGATGTAATTGGTGAAGCGACCGGTGTCCTGCTCCAGCACGACCGTGCGTTTGCGGAAGCCGTTCTGGCCGAATGTTTTTGTTTCGTCGATGAAGTGGACCTTGCCGCTGACTTTGCCATCACTCATTGCCGGAGCCTTTTTAATCCTGTTTTGCTGTCAGTTGTCCGTGGGTTTTCACCCGCCGGCCCGAATGTTAGCGGACCAGTCGTCAGCGTCGAGTCCTCCGGACTTGAATTCATGGCGACCTGAACGGGGACTGGTTCCGAGTCATGCCCGCGCAGGCGGGCACCCAGTTTTTCGCGAGCGCGTGTTCAATCATCGCTGGATTCCCGCCTGCGCGGGAATGACGGAACGTCGTGCGACTGCGATCGATATTTTACCCGCGTCCAACGAGCGGCATCTTCGTGGCCATCACGGTGATCGTCAGGACGTTGGAATCGAGCGACAGGCTGGACATGTAAACGATGGCGCTGGCGACGTCGTTGACATCCATCCTTGGCTCGACGGCGATCGAGCCATCAGCTTGCGGAACGCCGTCGGTCATGCGTTCGGTCATCTCCGTGGCAGCGTTGCCGATGTCGATCTGCCCGCACGCGATGTTGTATTTTCGACCGTCGAGCGACGTCGATTTCGTCAGGCCGGTAATGGCGTGCTTCGTGGCGGTGTACGGGGCCGAGTTGGGGCGAGGTGTTTGAGCAGAAATGGATCCGTTGTTGATGATTCGCCCGCCCATCGGTTCCTGGCTTTTCATGACTCGGAACGCTTCCTGAGTACACAGGAATGGACCCGTCAGGTTGACGTCGACGACGGCCTGCCACTGCTCGGGCGTGAGATCTTCCAGCGGAATCGCCGGTGCGCCGGTTCCGGCATTGTTGAAGAGAACGTCAACTCGTCCGAAAGTCTCGACCGTTTTCACGAAGAGATTCTCGACGGACGCGGGATCGCACACGTTGGTCGGCACGCAGAAAACTCGGGATGAGGCGTCTCCCGCAAGCTCAATCGTCTTCTGCAAAGCGTCTTCGCGGCGGCCGGCGATCGCGACGCAGTATCCCTCTTTAAGTAGTGCAAGTGCGGATGCTCGCCCGACTCCCGAGCCAGCTCCGGTGATGATGGCAACTTTGTTTTCTGTGGGCATGGTTATGGTCAATTCTGTTTGGAGTTTGTTGAAACGGGAAAAGCCACAGAGGTCACGGAGAAGCTCAGGAAGTAATTCCTCTGAGAACTCTGTGTGCTCTGTGGCTGAAAATCTTCACTGCCGAAGACATTGGGATCGCTCGCTGCTGGAATTCCTGATCAATCTTGCTGCGAATTCCGATAAGTGATAAACGGCTGTGGCTTTGTGAGAAACGTTTAATCATCACTTCTCCCGTTCTTCACGAAGCATACTCGGTCATGTCTGTGCGGTCCCCCTTTCGCACAATCACTTCACAAACAAGCAACGAAACTCGACCGTCGGCAGCCGCCGTCAGGACGAGGTTCCGCAAACTCATCTGATCACGTTCCGAAGTTGACAGGGTTCGGCTCGGAAACTCTCGCTCCCTTTTTTGTGCATTCACCAGTTCCGCTTTTGGTTGCTGACCGTTTGGTCATCGATTGAAAGTGGGTTTCGGACAGGAATCTGTGTTCGAGGGGCCATGACGGTCACTCCTGGGATGACTGTTCGAACCGATAGGCCTCAGGCCGAAGGTGCAGTCTCTTTGTCTTTCGTTCTTCATTGAACGAGCTGGCGAAAACGACTGACGCTCTCCGTCCAGTTGCTGTCGGAAACTCTGGTGCTGTGACCTGTACTCCAGACAGGGATAGTGGGAGTTGCCAGTGGGAATTGTACCGTTTGCGTCCGCCCGTGATTTTGCCGATTCGCCGTTTCCGGTGACACCGATCTTCGGTGCGGCGACCGCCGCCTGGCACGACTCCTATCCGCCGGGCATCCCGCCGAAGATCGAGTACACGCCTGGCCGAGTCGAGCAGCTATTTGAGTCGGCGGTCGAGCGGTATCCCGACCGAGTCGCCATTCGCTATTTCCGAACGAGCCACACTTACCAGGAGTTGCTCGACCAGATCAAGCAGACGGCCGGAGCGTTACGAGAGCTGGGTATCGGCACCGGCGATCGAGTCATGCTCGTTTTGCCCAACTGCCCCGAGTTCGCGATTACGTGGTTCGCGCTGCATTGGCTGGGGGCGGAAGCCGTGCCTGCCAACCCGCTGATGTCGGCTGCTGAGCTGACCGGCCTGGCTCGAAAATGCAGTATTCAGGCCGTGCTTGGCCTGGACGTCCGCATGAAGCCGGTCGCCGAAATGGCCAGCGAAGTTCCGCTGAAAGCGGTCATCGTGACGAGCCTCGCGCCGCACCTCCCGCTGGCATACCGGCTGCCTTATCTGCTGCAGAAGCTTGTCTACGGCAAGCCGGTCGCGAAGAAGGCGGCGAATCAGTTGCGGTTCGAAGAGTTAGCCGGACTTGGTCAGCCGGTCGCAGAACCGGTGCTCGACGATCCGAGCTTGCCGGCAGTTCTGCAGCCGACCGGGGGAACGACTGGTTCACCGAAGGTCGCCGTGCTGACTCACGAGAACCTATGCGCCAACGTCGCGCAGCTTCACGTCTGGAGCGGTTTGGAACCCGGCTGCGAGACGTTCCTGTCCGTGCTTCCGTTCTTCCACGTTTACGGAGCAACGTGCGCGATGCTGTCGCCGCTGGTCGGCGGCTCGACGCTCATTCTGCAGGCGAGGTTCCATCCGAAGCGAACGCTCGCCTTGATGGATAAATATCAGCCGGGTATCGCGTTGCTGGTTCCGTTCATGATCGCCTCGTTAAACGATGAGATGCGAAAACGTGGCAAGGCGTTGAAAGGGTTGCGGCTTTGCATGTCCGGCGCGTCGGCGATGTCCGGCGAAGTCGGTCGCGAGTTCGAACACTTAACCGGCGCAACGATCATCGAAGGCTTCGGGCTTTCGGAGGCTTCGCCAGTGACGCATTCGAATCCGTCGGACGGAACCGCTCGAATTGGCAGTATCGGCCTGCCGCTGCCGAATACGGACGTCAGACTGGTTGATCTCGAAACTGGCACTCGGGAAGTCGCGCCGGGAGAAATCGGCGAGATGATCATCAAAGGCCCGCAGGTCATGGAAGGGTATCTTGACGACCCTGCAGAGACGGCCATTGCTCTCCGCGATGGCTGGTTGTTCACCGGCGACCTGGCAACGGCGACTCACGACGGCTTCTTCGAAATCGTCGATCGCAAGAAAGATATGATCATTTCAGGCGGTTTGAACGTATATCCAAGCGAAGTTGAGGAGATCATTCGAGAGCACTCTTCCGTCGAATCGTGTGCGGTGGTGGGTGTTCCGGATCGTAAGTACGGAGAACTGGTCTGTGCGTGGGTGGTGCCGTCGGTCGGCGGGCCTCCGAATCTGGAAGAGTTGAAATCGTTCTGCCGAGAGAGACTGTCTGGCTACAAAGTGCCACGAGAATTTCGAGTTTGCGACGCGCTGCCGGAAAACTTCCTTGGCAAAGTGAGGAGGATCGATCTTCGAAACCGAGCCGCGTAGATCGTCGCGAAAAACCGGTGTTCCGCCAGATTCTCAATACGACCACAATCGAAAAACTGTCGCAGGCTGATAACGAGGAAACAATTAAGCCACAGAGAGCACAGAGAGCACAGAGGCCACAGAGAATTCGTCGTCAGAATCACTCCGTGGCCTCTGTGCTCTCTGTGGCTGAAAATTTCATGACCATGGAGAAATGTCATGGCAGAAGCAGTGATTATTGGCGGAGTGCGGACTCCGTTTGTGAAGGCCGGAGCCGACTTGATCGGCACTCCCGCTCCTGAACTTGGCCGACTGGCCGTGCAGGAACTGCTTTACCGGTGCAATGTTTCGCCGGACGACATCGACGAATTGATTGCCGGCAACGTCGCATCGCCTGTCGACTCGGCCAACGTCGCCCGAGTCATCGCTCTTCGAGCCGGAATCCCGAAAGACCGCATCGCTCACACGGTGAACCGAAATTGCGCGAGCGGCATGGAAAGCGTGACTCAGGCTGCGGCGAGAATCGACAGCGGCGCCGTGAAGTCAGTTGTGGCCGTAGGCGTTGACTCGATGAGCAACGTTCCGCTGCTGTTTCGAAAGCGGTTTGGCGAGAAACTGCTGCGGCTTGCGAAGGCAAAAACTGCCGGTCAGAAGCTGGGCGGGATCTTGAAGTTTCGTCCCAGTGACTTCGCTCCCCTTTTCGGTTTGAAGCTCGGACTGACGGATCCGGTTTCGGATCTGATGATGGGCGACACGGCGGAAAAGCTGGCTCGCGAATACGGAATCTCTCGCGACGAGCAGGATCAGTTTGCGGTTCGCAGTCACGAGAAAGCGGTCACTGCCTGGAAAGAAGGTCGACTTACTGACGAAACGATGACGCTTTACCCGCAGCCAAATTCGGAAGTCTTGGAACAGGATATCGGTCCTCGGGCAGGACAGAGCATGGCGGCGCTGGGGAAGATGAAGCCGTACTTTGATCGAAAATGGGGCAGCGTGACTGTCGGCAATTCCTGTGGAGTCACTGACGGAGCGGCGGCCCTGCTGCTGATGGAAGCTGACTATGCAAAGTCGCTCGGCCTGGAACCAATCGGTCGAATTCGTTCGGCGGAGTTCGCCGGCTGTGATCCGTCGAGAATGGGACTCGGCCCGGTTTACTCGTCGGCGAAGGCGCTCAAGTCAGCCGGCATGACGATGGATGATGTCGATCTGGTCGAGCTGAACGAAGCCTTCGCGGCGCAGGTTCTCGCGTGTCTGAAAGGTTTCGAAAGTCCGCCGGAAGACTGTGTGGACTCGGACGCAGCGTCGCGGCTGCGCCCCATTGACGAAGACAAGCTGAACGTTAACGGCGGAGCGATCGCGATCGGGCATCCAGTTGGAGCAACCGGGGCGAGGTTGATTCTCACGCTGCTCGGTGAGTTGGAGCGTCGTGACCAGAACGTCGGACTGGCAACTTTGTGCATCGGAGGCGGACAGGGCGGTGCCGCGATTGTTGAACGCATTGCCGCGTGAGGGGGGATCTGTTTCTGAAACTCAACCGACTGGCGGATTCTTAAGAACACAAACCCTCACCCGGCCCTGAGAGGCCGACCTCTCCCACAGGCGGGAGAGGTGACGTCGAGAAAAGTATTTTGCGTATCGAGGATGAAATCATGGCTGAAATGTGGCACTCAGAAAAATCAGACGACGGCATTCTGCGAGTCACGATCGATCGAAAAGGTCGACCGGTGAACGCGTTGTCGCGATCGATCATGGAAGAGTTGCGGGATCTGGTTGAGTCGATCAGGAACGATTCTTCGATTCGCGGAGTTCTCTTTCGAAGCGGAAAGCCCGGAGTTTTCATTGCCGGAGCAGACATCACCGAGTTCGAAGACCTGACCGACAAAGTCGCCGCTGCAGAAGTCTCGACGTTCGGGCAGAGCGTCTTCCAGGCACTTGAAGATCTGAAGGTTCCGACCGTTGCTTTGATCTCCGGGGTGTGCCTCGGAGGCGGTCTGGAATTCGCGCTGGCTTGCCGATACCGGGTTGCCAGTACGCATGAAAAAACGAAGCTGGGGCTTCCCGAAGTGCAACTCGGCCTGCTGCCCGGTTGGGGTGGGACCGTGAGGCTGCCTCGGCTGATTGGCCTGATCGATGCTTTGCCGCTCGTTCTGTCAGGTCGGCAGTTGGGCGGATTTCAGGCTCGATCAAAGGGCGTTGTTCACGAAGTCGTCGCGCCGGAAGCTTTGGCGTCAGTCGGTGAGAAGATCCTGAAGACGCATCACGAATTTGGCTCGGCGTCGAAACTGTTTCGTAAGTCGAAGAAACCGGGCTGGCAGAAGTTTCTCGAAGGGACAGTCGCCGCGAAGAAGTTCGCCCTGAAGAAAGCACGTCAGCAGGTGATGGCGAAAACGCACGGGCATTACCCGGCGCCGCTGATGATTATTGAGACGTTCGAAAAGGGGCTCGCTGCGGAGGACAGGCGTCGGTTCAGGATCGAAGCTGACGGGATCTCGGAACTGGCGGCCAACCCGGTTACGCGAGAGTGCATTCGATTGTTCTTCCTGTCGGAAGAGGCGAAGAAGCCACCGGAAGAACTCAAGGCCGAGTTTGATTCGAAGGAACTTAAGCAGGCAGCTGTGATCGGGGCCGGCGCGATGGGAGCGGGGATTGCTTTGCTGCTCGCTCGTAAAGGAGTCGCGACACGGCTCAAAGATATCAAATCCGAATTCGTCGCCCGCGGCGTGAAGACTGTCCGCGATCTTCTGGCCAAAGACACGAAACGCAAGAAGCTGACGAAGCGCCAGGCGGAAGAAATCTTCGATCGACTTAGTCCGGCGACGGACTACCGAGGACTGAAAAACGCCGACGTCGTCATCGAGGCTGTTGTCGAGGTGCCCGACATCAAACGCCAGGTCTTCGCGGAACTGGCTGAGGCGACGAACTCGGAAACGGTCCTCGCGACAAACACAAGTTCGCTGCTGGTGAGCGATGTTGCTCGTGATGTTCCGCATCCGGAACGCGTCGTCGGCCTGCACTTCTTTAATCCTCCGCATCAGATGCCGCTGGTCGAAGTCATCCGAACGGAGCAGACCAGTGACGAAGCATTGGCGAAGGCATTCGCTGTCGTGCAGCGGCTGGGCAAGACGCCGGTTGTGGTCGGTGATTGTGCCGGATTTCTGGTGAACCGGTTGCTCGGACCGTACATGAACGAGGCGGGCTTTCTGCTCGCCGAAGTCGCCGACCCGATGGAGATCGACAAGGCGGCCGTTGACTTCGGAATGCCGATGGGGCCTTTGGCTTTGAGTGATCTCGTCGGCTTGGATGTGGCTGCTCACGTTGCCGAGAATCTGCACGAAGCGTACGGCGACCGGATGAAGCCAGCCGCGATCTGGGGAGCACTGAAGCAGCTCCGTGAGAAACTCGGTTCTCAACCAAAGTTGCTCACAAGCGGCGGGAAGGCAGTGCAGGAATCAGTACTTCGCTCGATCGCCGACCTGAGAAAAGCGAGCGGTACGTCCTCGAGTTCTCGACTGAGCCGGGAAGCGATCGCACAACGGCTGGTCTTTCCGGTGATCAACGAAGCGGCGATCTGCCTCGCAGAAGGTGTCGCAAGAAGGCCGGAAGACATCGATCTGGCGATGGTGTTTGGGACTGGCTTTGCACCGTTCCGAGGCGGGCCGCTGCAGTACGCTCAAAGTATCGGCATTCAGACGGTCGTCGACGGTTTGCAGGAGCTGGCGAAGAGTCACCCGCATTTGGCGCCGTCGGATGCTCTGCTCGGATTTGCTCGTCGAGGGAGCTTCGCCGTGTCTGTGGAAGAGGCTGTCAGCGAGATGCCGGACGCGGCGTCCCGGGTGGCGGGATGAGAAAGAAGCACGAAGTATCGACTCGTAAAGTCAACAATTCTGACGGCCAGACCGGAGCCTCCTGTCAACTCCGATTCTTGACGAAAACAGGAAATCTCAAGAGCCGCCTGTAAGGAACAATTTCGACTGACGACGTTTCTATTGGGATACGTAGTTAAGGCTGGCCTAGATTAGAAAGTCACTTCTGAATTCCTTCGTGGAAGCGTAGCGGCGACGGGAAATGCCGGGCGGGTGTTCTGTCAAAAGTTGAGACAGAACACCCGCACTTCATTTTCAGTTCCGAAGACTGACGTTCGTCGGTCGCGAAACGGGACCATCCCATCCTGCTGAGCTGGCTCATGACCGGGCCGGCCTGGCAATACCGGGAGCCCGACATGTCTAAATCTCTGCAAACGTTCGATACGTCCGACAGGCCGTGGCTGGATCACTATCCAGACGTTGTGCCTAAGACGCTGGACTATCCCGAGCTCTACGCCTGGGGCCTGCTGGAGCGTACCGCTTCGCGGCATCCTGACCGGATCGCCTGCCACTATTACAAGCAGACGGTGACGTACCGAGAGCTCTCCGAGAACGCTCACCGAACGGCGTCGGCGCTGGTGAAGTTTGGCGTGAAGCCCGGCGATCGTGTCGGTGTCCTGCTGCCGAATCTGCCTGAGTATCTTTCCGTGCTCAACGGGATCTGGCTGGCTGGCGGAATCGCCGTCGCAATGAGTCCGTTGATGGTCGCTGAAGAAATCGACACCTTCATGACGACGACCGACTGTCGAGTCGTTATCGGTCTGGACATGCTGGCTCCGCTGATCGTCAACGCGAAGTACAAACCCGAGCACATCCTCTTTGCGACGCTGGGCGATCGGCTGCCGACGTGGCAGAAGGTCGGGTATGCATTCGCAAGGTTGCAGCGGCTCGGTTTCTGGCCGGCTCCCGATCACCCGACTCATCATTCACTCGAAGATCAGGTGGCGGCTGGTGATGCGGACTTTCAGCCGGGGAAGGCCGCGTCGCTCGACGAGCCTGCTTACATTCTGCCGACTGGCGGGACGACCGGTGCTCCGAAAGCGGTCACACTCAGTCATCGAAACCTTATTGCCAATGCCTGGCAGATCTACAACTGGGGTGGTGCATACGAAGCTCGCGAGAAGATTCTCACCGTGCTGCCGTTTTTCCACAGTTACGGCCTGACGTCGTGTGCGATGTCCGGCGTGGCGATGGCAGCGACTCTGGTGATCCATCATCGGTTCGTTCCGCGGATCGTGCTGCGGCTCATTGAGGAACATCAGCCGTCGATCTTCCCGGCTGTACCCGCGATGCTGGCCGCGTTGAATGACGTGCTTCGCGACAAGCCGATCCAGTTCAAAGCACTGCGTTATGTGGTTTCCGGCGGTGCTCCGCTGTCCGACGAAATCTCGAACGAGTTCGCCCGGTATTCGGGAGCGACGCTTGTCGAAGGGTACGGAATGTCCGAGGCCAGTCCCGTCATCTGCACCGGTCCGCTCGACGGAACCAACCGGGCCGGGACGATCGGACTGCCACTGCCCGATACGGAAGTCCGAATTGTCGATGCCGAGGACGGACAAACTGTTTTGCCGCCCGGCGAGATTGGCGAGCTGGTTGCTCGCGGCCCGCAAGTCATGCTCGGCTACTGGCAGAATGATACGGCGACATCGGAAGTGATCCGAGACGGATGGCTCTACACTGGCGACATGGGAACGTGCGACGAGGATGGGTTCTTCCGCGTGGTCGATCGAAAGAAAGACCTTGTGATCACGTCCGGGTTCAATGTTTACCCGGCCGATGTCGAGCCGGTGCTGAAAGAGGCTCCGGGTGTCGAGGACGTCGTCATCGTGGGCGAGCCTGACGCCAGGGTCGGGGAGGTCGTCAAAGCCGTGGTCAGTGTTCGGTCTGCAGATAATTTTGACCTGGCGGCGTTTGACGCTTTCGCGGCAGAGCATCTCGCCAAATATAAACGTCCGAAAATCGTGGAAGTGGTGGTCGGAGAGCTGCCAAAGAACTTCCTTGGAAAAGTGCTTCGGCGTAAGCTTCGTACCGATTCAGAATCGACCGATGAACGGCGGGACACGGAACAGGTCCCGGAGTCGGTAATTTCAGTGGCAGACCTGGCAACGGAGACTGATCCATCGCCAGCAAACATTCCTGCCCCGGACTTAAAGGAGTAAGTCGCGATGATCCGTCCCGGTCCAGACATTGTGAAAGGCGTTAGCCGACTGCCTCAAGCGAAAGAGGCAGCGACCGGTGAAGGTTCTTCTTCAAAGGCGGCGGATGCCGGAATCGTTCGAGCGGACGCCGCCTCGCTGGATCGTTGTCTGGAGAAGCTCACCGACGGTCGAGACCGACTGAGCAGGATGGACGTCGCACAGCGGATTGCCCTGCTTGAGCAGTGTGTTGACGGAATCTGCGGTGTCGCCCCCGAGTGGGTGGACGTTGTGTGCGAATCAAAGGGGATTGCTCCCGGAAGTCGCGAGCGTGCTCAGGAAGTTCTCGGCGGCCCGGCGGCAACGCTGCGTCAGTTGCAACTCTTCCTGAGAAGCATGCGGCAGATCGATCGGCGAGGCCGCCCGAAGCTTCCAGCGAAACCCGTTCGCAAGAGTGACGGTCGTATCGGAGTTCGCATGACTCCGTGTCCGGGTTTTTTCGATCCGGTGACGTTTATTGGCTTCCGAGCGACCACCTGGCTGCAACCGGACATTGGCGAGGACAATCTCGACGCATCCCTGGCAACCGCCTATCGGAATCTTGAACAGACCGGCACGTCGCTGGTGCTTGGTGCCGGAAATGTGAGCGGAATTCCCGCTGCCGACATGCTGACGAAACTGTGCGTCGATAATCGAGCGGTGTTGCTCAAAATGAATCCGGTCAACGAGTGCGTCGGTCCGATCTTCGAACGCGCTTTCGCACCGCTCGTCGAGAACGACCTGCTTCGAATTATCTCCGGCGATGTCAGCATTGGGGCCTCGGCCGTCGTCGATGAACGTGTCGACGATATTCATATCACTGGCTCCGAAGCGACTCACGATGCAATCGTCTGGGGGCCGCAAGGCAGCGAACGTGAAGAACGTCGCCGCCGCGACGAACCGATTATCGACAAGCCCGTTGGCAGCGAACTTGGAAACGTCACTCCCTGGGTCGTGGTCCCCGGAGCTTACTCGAAGACACAGCTCAAGTTTCAGGCAGAGAACATCGTCGCCTCCATGACGAACAACGCCGCGTTTAACTGCGTGGCGACTCGAGTCATCGTCACGTGGAAACAGTGGCCGGAACGCGAACGGTTTCTGCAGCGGATCGAGAACGCACTCGCACGAGTTCCGCAGCGAGTCGCGTACTACCCAGGCGCCGAGCAGCGATTCGAGCAGTATTCCGGCTTGACTGCCGACAAG
>Ga0316209_1002000_pt1 | contig 18024 bp, 18 predicted proteins | sample 6monopyrite_MG_FD_204945 | JGI IMG/M metagenome (GOLD analysis project Ga0316209, IMG submission 204945) | Microbial mat bacterial communities from mineral coupon in-situ incubated in ocean water Damariscotta River, Maine, United States -... | ecosystem: Environmental > Aquatic > Marine >...
TTGATCCAGATCGAAGTAAATGTGGAAATTACAACTCCGTCATTAATTGCTTTAGGGACGACCAGTCCAGTGAGGAAACCAATCTGGTAGAGGAACGTAAACAAAAAAAGAACGTAAGATATTATCCCAAACAGTAAGACGATTAAACGTGACATCAGAATCTCTCCAGTATTGAAATGGTTTCTTTAAGATGATTTTCGACTGATGATCAACGAATTGAATTCAGCCTCTTATTTGTCATAGATTTAGCTATCTTTTTGATACAGAACATAAATGTATGGCCGTGGATCGCCATAAGGGTTGATATATGTGTGGTCAAATTGCTCAATCATCTTGAACGATGGTCCCAGATATTCAGAAATTTCTTCCACAGAATATCGGTGAAGTTTTAATCCTGCACATTTTCTTGCGCCTGATTTTGAAAATTCCGCAAAAAGGGCGTATCCGCCTGTTTTCACGAGGGATTTCAAGTTGTTGAAGTACCCATTGATATCTTTTTTATCGGTAAGAAAATGGAGAACTGCTCTATCAATCCATAAATCAACATCTGGTAGAGAATCCTGAAACGGCTGGGCAATATCCTGGCAAACCCATGTGATCTCTTCACTTTGATTACCCAATCTCTGCTTAACCAGGTTGAGTGCCTCTACGCTGATGTCATTGAGAACTAATTTCATCGACTTGGAGAGAAGCTCTTCGATCAGGACAGAAGTTCCTGCCCCCGGAAGAAAGGCAGTCGAACCTTCCAGGCTTGGAATTTGATTCAAAAGATTTAATGTTTGAGTTGATTTTTTTTCGTACCAACCAAGTTTTGAATCTTCCGTGTCCGAAAAGATTGTGTCCCAATGTTTGCTGCTCGAATTCATTATTGCTCCAACGTTTGGCGATTACGATTTTTGAAGAGTTTCAGATCATCAGATCTATCAAATGCCTTTCGCAGAAAGATAGGCACGGGCCGTTGCTGCAATCAGTTTCAGAGCATATCGAGAACCGTTTTCTTCACCTTTTTCAAAGTCACCTTCGATGTTTCCCATCTGATTCGTGACATGGGCGAAGCAAATCACAGGCTTGTTGCGAACTTGAGCAAAGGCATAGAGAGCCGATGCTTCCATTTCAACAGCGAGAATGCCTTGCGACTTTGCTTGCTCAATGGCAACACTTGTTTCACGAAAAGGGGCATCTGTTGTCCAAGTTGCTCCCCGATAAACTGGTACAACTGATTCCAAAAAAGCATTGTCAAGTATCGCCAGCAAATTCTGGCAAATATGTGCATAATCAGACGGCGGCAGGTAATGATAGCTTGTCCCTTCATCCCGATAGGCTTTTTCAATCAGCACGAAAAACGGAGGGGATTGTTTCGGCAGGATCATGCCAGATGAAGTGACACTAATAAGCAGTTGGCATCCTGATGCAAATAATTCCTCAGCAATCAATACGGCAAACGAAGCTCCGACTGCACAACCAATGATTCCAAACTCAATGCCTTCAAATTGAAAGTTGTGTAAATGAGTATGGTAGCACGCCCAATAGGGGTTGAGTTCAGCCCTGTTGGTTGACAATAAAATGCTGACGATATCTCCATCGGGATCGAGAATGCAAACTTTGGGTATTTTCCCTTCAAGAATACCTTTTTGCCGTCTGGCCTCGCGCAACATGTTTTCAGGGACGAACAAAGATTCCAGATCGTATCTTTTATCTCGTAATATCGCAGGTTCAGAGGAGTTCATTAGTTCGCTTCCTTCATCACGGGTGGCCCGACCACTTTAGTGGCTAATTAGTGGCTAAGTGCCGTTAGGCACAAGATGGACGCGTTATATGCGTCTTGTTTCATTTGTGCTTCCAACCAGGATGGAACCCACATGGCACATCCATCTTGTTGCTACGCAACCCAACCGCTAAAAGCGGTCGGGCTACCCCGCTAAGTGCCGTTAGGCACAAGATGGACGCGTTATATGCGTCTCGTTTCATTTGTGCTTCCAACCAGGATGGAACCCACATGGCACATCCATCTTGTTGCTACGCAACCCAACCGCTAAAAGCGGTCGGGCTACCCCGCTGAGGAATGTTTTTCAAAGCCGGACCATGATCGCCCAAAACCTGAAGAACCTGCCCGACAGCAATCTTCTTCATTGCTTTTCTAGCGTGAACCCAGGGGAACGGATGGGCTGATGAAAATCTATTGGACTGGGTAAGATGGAAAAAGTTATCGTTAAATGATTGATACGACATTTTGCCAACGGTTTTATTAAAATTCCATCTAAGTTCTTTCGTGCTAAAATAAAAAAAAAGTTTTTCGCAAAGACGGAGTTTCTCGCAAAGACGCGGCGACGCAAAGAAAAAAAGAAAAATTGTATTCCAGGTTGATTTCGGAAAACCTTAAAGAACCACGAAAGAAACGAAAAACACGAAAGAAGAAACAATATAATTCGTTTAACGGCAAGCCGAAGGCGACTGCGTAGGCAGGTTTGCTTTATTTTGAAGGTGCCGAACCGCGAATAAACGTGAATTTTCGCGAATTATTTTTCAGTCACAGTATCTGTTTTTTTTCCTTTTCTTTGCATCGCCGCGTCTTTGCATGAGTTGTCTTTTTTCTTTTTCTCAGAAAGCAGGCCGGGTGCCTTTGCCACTGTTTGGTTCGGTTAGCACAAATAGAGAGTCGTAACGATTTTCATCAGCCTAGGGAACGGACAAACTTCCCCCCGCGTATCAATACTCTTGCTGCATTCCTGCTGTCCATTCATCCTCATCCCCTTTTGCTGCGGATATTCAATAATCGATCAGAAGATTCTGTATTTCTTACCAGCCCACCATACGAGAATCGTAGAAATGTCGATCACTCAATCGCCTTTTTGATTTCTGCAAATTCTTCTTTTGTTATTTCACCCTGGGCATAGCGTCGCTTGGCAATTTCCAAAGCCGATTCACTCCTGTGCTGCTGGACCCCGTCATTATGTCGTGAGCAGGGTGAGCGAAAATCTCCCCCCAGAAACGCACGCGCACAGACAAAGACAACAACGATCATAATAAGCATCATCAAAAGCGGAAAAATCCACATGCCGCCCATCCAGAAACCATGCCAGTGTCCCATCGGGTCCATAACGACTTCCTCCTGTTATTTGTAATTGGTACGTAACTTCTCAACACCGCATCTCTTGACATTTTTTCACTTATGATTCACAACTCCCCGAAAACGTTTGCTCTCGTCGCTGCCCTTCCTGACGAACTGTTTTTGCGGACCGTTCGACCACGGGATAGTCCCCTGAAATAAACCGCAGCAACCCTTTGACCAGCTTGGGACGCGTAATGTAATAGCACCTCAAATTGCCATCTTCATGGAAATCAATCACTTTCTCCCGACGAAGAGCCATCAGGTGCTGTGAGACATTGGACTGAGAAATCTCCAGTAAATCCTTGATATCCGTCACACATTTAGCCCCCTGAGAAAGCTCTTCCATAATAGTCAACCGTACCGGATGAGCCAGAATTCGAAGGAGCTCGGCCTTATGTTTCATACTCAGATTCTTAATGGCGGCAAATCTCCCTCTCAGTATAGGAAAAGAATGATATTACAATATTGTAATATACCTAACAGGGAAAGAATGTCAAGGTCGTCCACAATTTCGTCATTTTTCAACCAGTTGTTTTCAGAATTGAATTTCAAAACATATCTTGAATCAGTTGTATCGAGATAAACTCTATCACTTAAAGTCGCCTCACAGTTTGTCGAACACGAATTTTGAAGGAACTCCAGCGTGTGTTACTCAATCGCGGTTGGGTGCCGCCAGGCACAAGATGGATGCGCCATGTGCGTTCAATTACAATTGCGCTTCCAATGAAGAAGGCCCCCACATGGCGCGAACATCTTGTTGCTACGCAACCCAACCGCCAGAGGCGGTCGGGCTACACGGTAACCAATCAAATTGATGGTTGTCTGAAAAATTGTTCGGAAGCCACCAGGGCCGTCACTGGCCCGGTTCGCCTGAAAAAAAATAACCGTTATTAACAGAGATAATGGAAAAAAGAAACGAAACCTGTTAAGCTTTCTGTTGCCTCAAATCTGTCCAGCAAACTGGGGTTAAGTTCCTGCCTGCTGCCTGTTCCTTTTCTCAACGAGGGGGTTTTCATGATGTCGCCTGCCGAATTTTCCCGCCGTCAGTTTGTCAAAACTTCTGTTGCCGCTGCAACTGCTTTGCCGTGGGCCACTTCGGTTTCGTTTGCCGATGTTGCAGAATCCAAAAATGATCGTCCCAACATTGGATGTATCGGCGTTGGTGGACGAGGCACGCATGTTTCGAAATGGGCGCAGAAGTTTGGTGATATTGTTGCGGTTTGCGATGCTGACCTGTCCCATGCCGAGTTGTTCAAAGCGAAAAACGCTTCCAAGGCCGATCTCTATCAGGATTATCGTCAAGTTCTCGACCGGAAAGATATTGACGTGATCATCCAGGCAACTCCCGATCATTGGCACACGAAAATCAATATCGATGCCTGCCTGGCCGGTAAAGATGTTTACGGCGAAAAACCTTTGACATTAACAATTGATGAAGGAAAGCAATTGCGAGATGTCGTCAAGCAAACCGGTCGCGTCTTCCAGGTAGGCACTCAGCAACGCAGTGAAAAACCATTTCAAACAGCAGTCGAACTGGTGCGTAACGGGCGTCTGGGAAAGCTGAAGCAGATTTGGGTCGCTCTGCCATATTATAGTACCAAAGGGGGGCCGTTTGCGGCAGAGCCTGTCCCGAAAACGCTCGACTGGAATCTCTATCTGGGACAAGCTCCCAAACATTACTACACGCATAACCGGACCCACAAAATTTACCGCTGGTGGTACGAGTACGCGGGAGGTATCATCACTGACTGGGGCAACCATCATATCGATATTGCTCACTGGGGAATGGACTGCGACCTTTCAGGCCCGGTTGCGATTGATGCACGGGGACTTTTTCCTAACAAAAATCAGGCAGAATCTTACAACACGCCGGACCGCTTCTTCTCACGGATGAGCTACGCAAACGGTATCGATGTTCTGTTCTTCTCAGCAATTAACGACAAACGAGTTTACGGCGAAGTCGAACCGAATGTCGCTTCCACTGACAAAGAACTCGATTGGCTTTTTGGCGATAAATGCCCTGAAGAAATTCGCTCGTTCGATCGTAACGGAATTATGTTTATCGGCGACAAAGGCCGCCTATTTGTCAATCGCGGCGGAATCTATGGCAAGGCCGCTGAAGAACTCAAAGAAAACCCGCTGCCCGAAGATGCTTGGCGAGTTTCCCCGAGCAGCGATCACATGCAGAACTTTTTTGACTGCGTAAAAACCCGCAACACACCAGTTTCTTCGGTGGAAATCGAACACCGCACCGTCACCGCCTGCCACTTGACAAATATCTCAATACGCCTCGGAAGAAAACTGAACTGGGATCCAAAAAATGAACAGTGCATCAATGATGCAGAAGCCAATACCTGGCTGAAAAGAAAACAACGCACGGGTGTCTTCGGTTAATTTATTGACCGGGGCGACGTAGCCGTAAGAGGTATTGTGTGAAAGGTATGAGGATTAAAATAAGCGTTACCTGAAATTAAATTCTCGGGTTGCTTCGCAACTATTAACATCAAAACAATTGAAAGTCACCAGGACCAATACTGTCCCGGCTCGCCTGTTTTAATGTTTTAATGTTTTAATGAGTCGGCTGGGGCACAACTCAGCAAGCTAACTGGAGAATACGATGAACGATAGATTTTCTGTTCGGTTTCTTTGTGTGGCTGTGCTGTTTCTTTTTGCCAGTACCAGCGGTTTGGCAGAACTTCCGAAGGCGAAGGAACAACTTCCTGTGGTCACCTTAAACCGGAAAGATAGCGGTTACCGAGGAATCTGGTATATGAACCAGCCTTCCGGTGATGAATACGTTTATAAGTACAGTGGCGGATTGGGAACATACTGTGCCAAGCACAAACCGTTTGCTGTGTATTGCAAGCAGGTGAATAAGACATTCTTCTGTTACGGCGGAACAACAACAGACAGCAATCGCCGATTGCTTCACATGGTTTCGTATTACGATCACAATACGAAAAAAGTGCCGAGACCGACAATCCTTCTCGATAAAAAAACCGATGACGCACACGACAACCCTGTGATTTCCGTCGATAACAAAGGTTACATCTGGATCTTTTCCACTTCACACGGAACAAGCAGACCCTCCTATATTCATCGTAGCACGAAGCCGTACCAGATCGATCAGTTTCAACAGATTCAGGCGACTTATCTCGATGAAGAAGGCAAGCCAGTTCCGCTCACTAACTTTTCTTACATGCAGGCCTGGTCGGTTGCTGATCAAGGATTTATCTGTTTCTTTACGAAATACAAATACCCGGTGGCACGCACAATTTGTTGCATGACCAGCGAAGATGGAATCGGTTGGAGCCAGGCAACAAGGCTGGCCACAATCGATCAAGGGCATTATCAAGTCAGTGGAGTCGGCACAAAACGGGCCGGCTCTGCCTTTAATTATCACCCCAACTCAAAAGGCCTTAATTGGCGAACGAATCTTTATTACGTCGAAACTCCCGATTTTGGTAAGACATGGCGCACTGCGAATGGAGCATCATTAAATTTGCCTTTGAATGATGCCGACAATTCTGCTCTCGTCCATGATTATAAAAAAGAAGGGTTGAATGTCTATCTGAAAGATATCCGCTACGACAGCCATGATCGCCCGGTAATTTTGTACCTGACCAGCAAAGGATACCAGTCTGGCCCGATGAACGACCCTCGCACATTAACCACAGCTCGATGGGACGGCACTGCCTGGGAGATTCGGCCCGCAATGACTTCAGACAACAATTACGACATGGGTTCGCTTTGGATTGATAACGATAATACCTGGCACATTATTGCACCAACCGAAACGGGACCACAGCCTTACAATCCCGGCGGGGAGATTGCGTTTTGGAGCAGTCGCGATCAGGGGAAAACCTGGTGCAAGACAAAACAACTGACCACGCGAAGCGAGCGGAACCACACTTACGTTCGTCGTCCATTGAATGCGCACCCCGAATTCTTCGCGTTCTGGGCCGATGGTCACGGACGCAAACCATCCATTTCGAATTTATACTTCTGCGACAAACAAGGCCACGTTCGCCGCTTACCGGAAAAAATGGATACCGACTTCGCCACGCCGCAATTGGTAAAGAAATTGGAATAACGGGTAGCCGGCAGGCTGGGTTGAGGCACGAAGCCCGGTACCTGCGTCACGTGAACTGTACTCGGAAAATGGTACCTGTTATGATGAGCGGGTAGCTCAGACAGTCCCGTTTCGTAAAAACTCAAACCAGCTTGCAAACAGTTTGATAGAGCATGAAAACTGACATGGCAATTCATCAAAAGCGTGAACATGTTAACAAGAACAATTTTTCCTTGAGGGGCTTGAATTCTGTCACCGCGATTCTGATTCTTTTCGTGATCTACACTGCTTCATTCGGACCGGCTTGCTGGATAATGTCACGGCTAGATGCTGGTAGAAATCCAGATTTGTTTCGAGCGTACAGTCGATTCTATCAACCAGTCTCGGTTGCTCTTATCAAGAGTCCGTGCGAAGTGTCCGATTGCATGATCTCATTCCTTGAACTGGGAATTGCCCGAGATGCGATCATGTACTATGACGCTGGCCACAGTATTTATTGGGTGAAACCGGGCTATACTTATACGGTTTTGTCACTTTGAATTAAAACACTGTACCGGTCGCGAGTGGCTTGGCTTAATTTATTAACCGAGGCGGTGTAGCCGTAAAAGGCATTTGGGAAAAAGTGTTGTGTGTTATCAGGGCGTCAATGATTTGGGGAGTTATCGCACAGGCCTCTTGCTGACTTTGTCAGCCCAGATTACAAAAGTAATCCGGGCCACCAGCAGATTTTATTTAGTTTTCTGTGGATGCAGGCTGACCTCTACCTGTAGCACTTTGACAGGGGATTTTCCTGTTGCCTTGATTGTTATTGTGTCGTGGTCTTTTCCTGACAGGGCTGTTATGGGGAATGCGTGGGTTGCAAGATCGTTGCCGTTTTTTAATGTCTCTTTGCTGTCGAACTTGCCCGCGATTCCATTAAGGGAAACGATTGGGAGCGTCTCTTGTAAAGGTTGAGCTGCAATCTCGATTGTTGTCTTGACTTGCGAGCCAACGACAGGGGCAGGCCCCAGCGGCAGGAAGAAAGAAAGTTTTGTCCCGCTGGCAGGCAATGGGGCACGGTAGTTTTCGCCGGGAGCAGTGACATCACGAAAAGTGACTGTGTGGCGACGCGGCAGTTTCCGAAGTTTATTGATCGATGAGAACGATTTGAGCATACGCTGGTATTCAGGAATCGACCAGTGCGGGTGTCCGTTCTGAAAGTAATTGAAAAGGTAAACCACATCTGCCCCACTCGACAGGACCGCGATGGCAGCACCGGTTGCATCTTCAGGCGTTACGATATGTGGTGCTGCCCCAGGACTGGGACGACAAAGTGCCTCCAGGCCGCCGGCAAGTGTCACTCTGTCACCCAGAAGTTCTCGCCATTTTTTCAGCGGCATCGCAAATTCCAGCGTGGCCCAGCGTGGTGCAACAACAACGAGATCAACCAGATTTTCTTTTGTCCATGCCGGGGCGTCGAGTCCCAGGCTTGTCGCAGTGACGGGAGAAGAAGGAACACGTACGCCGAGTTTCACCGCATGACCGCGACGCTTGGCAGCAGCATCGACCAATACACGGATCTCACGCATCCATTCTGTCAGGATTTGTCGTCCCTGCTGCTCTTTGCCTTTGCTGAAGAGATAAGGTTCGCGCAGGAAATCGAGTTCCAGCCCATCGATGTCGTATCGTTCGAGCGTTTCAACGATTAACGCCCGATAATGATTCCGCACCTGTGGATGAGCGTAGTCCAACGCACGAGCGTAGTAGCCCGGATCACCTTGGCGAAAAAGTTCCGGCTGACGCCATAATTCGCTGTGAAACGGATGCTCAAGATTATTATTGTAATGGACATCGTTCATTCGAAGCGAAATCCATGGTGAGATGCCATGATGGCGGCAGCGTTTGGCAACACGTACAGGGTAATCGATCCCTTCGTTATGAAGGGTGAGCATATTGTGAATGAGTTTGCGGTAATTCTTACGGTTTTCTTGCTTAACGTTTGCAAAAAATGGCTGATCGTCGGATCCATCGGGATTGTAACCGTCCCAGAAAGCTTCCCATACTTTGCTGCGGTAGTTTGTTCGCCTTGCATTTGTATTGCACATCAGCACACTCACCCCGGCACCAGCGAGTACGTCAATGTAACGATCCACTGCTTCGCCGGCTTTGTCAGGCTGAATATTCTGATGAAAGAAGAAATCGGTGCAATCTTCGTTGTGAAGCAGTCCCTTCAATTTTATCTGTTGTATTGTTTCTCTCTCACTGACAATATTTTCATTCCCAAGCAGGACGGAACCGGCCGCGAAGCCGGGCAATCCGACCGTTCCCAATTTCAACATGGTGCGGCGAGAGAGGAACGGTTTGACAGTATGTTTATAGGGTTCATTCATTTCGACCGGATCCGAACAGCGAGTAATGCCTTGCCAGGCTTTAAAGTGTGGGTTGATGATACCAGTTCCGTGTTCCGTTGTCGCACTATCGGGAGAAAGCACACCTGTTTTTAATAGTGGTCGTGTCGTAGACTGGGATTCGAAAGCACAATAACACTTCAGGGAAGACCGAAAAAGAAAAACAAAGGTTCCTGACACCTTTTTCTCTCTGACACCTTTTTCTCTTCCTAATCTACAGTTTGCTCAATCACCTTGAGTAACTCGGAAGGTTCAGCCATGCGGCCTTTGCCGATGACGCCACAGCTTAGCCAGCCTTCGCCAGGGGAAATAATTTGAAGGCCATCTTTTTCGAGTTGCTGAATGTTGCGTTGGACCGCAGGTTTGTTCCACATTTCGACATTCATCGCAGGAGCAACCAACACCGGGCATGCGACAGCCATCGCCAGGGTGGTCAGTAAGTCATCGGCGATACCGTTAGCCAGCTTGCCGATGACGTTTGCGGTTGCAGGGGCAATCAGGAATAGATCAGCCCTGCGAGCCAAGCCGATATGTTCTCCCAGAAAATGTTCCTGGGGCGAAAAGAGATCCCGATAAACAGGGCGATTCGTTAATGCTTCAAAGGTGGCGGGACCAATAAATTCCCCCGCAGATTTTGTCATGACTACCGAGACGCTGTCCCCTTGCTTAACAAGTTGACTGACCAGATCAGCCGATTTGTAAGCAGCGACACCTCCGCTAACGCCCAGTAGTATTTCATGACCAGCCACGGAAATTGCCCTAACCTAAATCATCTAAGCTGGGTCCCGCATCGTCGAAGAGATCTTCCACTGAAGGAGCCACTTCGCCGCGTAATGCAACATTACCCGTGCGATCCAGATAAATTTTGTCTTCCAGAATTTCCTGAACAACAACTTCCATCATGTTTTTTGTCGGAAGATCAACCAGTGGGCGTGCCCCCCGGTTGAGTGCGATCATTCGTTTCTGAATAATTGTTGAGAGTTTGAAACGACCGCCAACTTTATTGACAATTGCTTCTTCTTTAAGTGCTTCAAGCATGATTGTTTAATTCTCCCGCTTTGTTAGAAAAAATATCTTTGATTTCATTAATGGCTCGATCCAAATTGTCGTTAATCACATAATGTTGATAACGATCCACAAATTCGAGCTCACGACGAGCCGTTTCCAGACGACGCTGAATAACAGCTTCATCTTCGGTTCCCCGGTCTCGCAGCCGCTGTTCAAATTCTTCTTCTGAAGGGGTCGTGATGAAAATCGTCAGGGCGTCAGGGTATTCCTGCATGATGTTCAATGCCCCTTCGACATCAATCTCCAGCAAAACCCAACCGTTCTCTTTCTGTGCTCGTTCCAATTCCGATTTTAATGTGCCGTACCAGTAGCCGGTGCGGTGAACTTCTGCGTATTCCAGAAACTCGCCTCGCTGCCTGCGTTCTTCAAACTCTTGCGGCGTTAAAAAATAGTAATCTTCCTGATCAACTTCATCTTCTCGCGCAGGACGCGTTGTTGCTGAGATCGACTTGATCAACTTAACAGGAGATTCCTGCACCAACCGTGAAACAATCGTCGTCTTTCCGGAACCACTTGGACCGGAAAGAACAACAATACAAAACGGCAAATTTTCAGCAGACTGTTCCACGCAAACTATTCCAGTTGAATCACAACAAGGATGGAAACTTCTATTAATTCAAAAAAAATCAGCGAAGGGCAGACTTCTTGCCTGCCTTTAACAGGGCTTGATCAAACGCGACAGACAGGAATGTCTGTACTCCTTTTGAATTAGTACTCCTTTTGAATTAATAGAGGTTCCCTGATATAAATCTGTCAGGCTGGAAAGCCTAACCTACGGTATTTACTTACTCGATGTTTTGTACGATCTCTCTCATTTTTTCGACAGATGCTTTCATGCCAACTGTATCGTGAGAAATTTCGATGTCGTTTGCTTTGGAGGCAATCGTATTTGTTTCTCGAAACATTTCCTGACAGAGAAAATCGAGCTTTCGCCCGGTTGATCTTTTTTCGTTGAGAAATTCCCGAAACTGATTGATATGGCTATGCAGTCTGGTAATTTCTTCGGTGATGTCGCATCGTTCAGAAAAAATGCTGACTTCTCTCAAGATATCAGGGACTTCAATTTGAACGCCCTGTTCGTTTAGCCAATCGTTGATGCGATCTTTGAGTCGACTCCGATAATTATCGACTACCCCAGGCGATCGGTTTTCAATTTTCTTAACGGTCGTTTCAAGCTCTTCACAATGGCTCACAAGAGCCTTGGACATCGCTTCCCCCTCGGTTCGGCGAAAGTTCTGCAACTGCTCCAACGCTTCTTTCAAGGCGGGTTCAAATGCTCCCCACTCTGCTTCTCCTTCATCATCCAGCGAAGCGGCTCGATTAACGATCACTCCCGGAAGTTCCAAAAATTCTGAAAGTTGACTGGGAGGCTGCAAGTGTAATTTTTCTGAAGCTGCCTGAGCTTCTTTCACATATTCGCTCAACGTTTCGTGATCGATAACGAACGGGCTGGCTTGTTTCTGCAGGGTTAGCTGCACATTAATGGTGACTGTTCCACGTTCAAGATACTGCCGAACGATGCGATCAACGGCTGATTCCCGCCCGTTGAGTGTATCCGGTAATCGAAGATTCAACTTCAAAAATTTGTTGTTGACCGCTCGGATTTCGACGGCTGCCCGAATTTGATCATCTTCATGACGCGAACGCCCGATGCCGGTCATACTGAGAATCACGAGATATCTTCCTGCTGAATTAAACTTTGTATCACCCAAACCAGGGGGGTAACACCCCCGGCTCGCCTGAAGAATGAACTACTCTTTTTTCTCCGGGCTTTTCGCTTCTGGTTTGGCTGGCTCTGTTTTTACAGGAGCGGGCTTTTCTGCTACCGGCTTTTCTTCTGTTTTAACGGGAGACTCTGTTTTCTTTTCCCCATCAACCTTGGTGCCAGCTTCGGGAGTTTTTGTTTCCTCTTTTTTGGGAGGTGCCAGCTTATCTTCACTCACAGGTGGTTGATCTTTGGGAGCCTGCAATCCTTCCCCCTTATCGTCGGGGCCCGGTTCCAACGTAGGGACAGCATCTTTCCCACCCTTGAATGAAGAACCGGTTGTATTGCTGAGAACCTGAATGCTAATTCCCGCAACCAGTACCCAGATAACAGCCAGGCCAACGGTGATTTTTGTGAAAACATCTCCCGCTTTGGTTCCGAAGGCACTTTGACCACCAGCCCCGCCAAGCGCTCCGGCTAATCCGCCACCACGACCACGTTGTAACAGCACAACGACAATCAGCAAAAAGCTCAAGCACGTCAACAAAAACAACATGAAATAGTCCACGCGGACAAGCTCCTTAAATAACTAAAACTTGAAACCCTGGAGAGACTCGCCGTCAGGCATTTCAGTCTAACCTACACCGTCAGGCTGGAAAGCCTCACTTACGATTTGGATAACTCTAATCCGGCCTCAATAATCGGACCGAAATTTTCAACAGATAAACTCGCCCCGCCAACAAGGGCTCCATCAACATTTGTCTGACCAAGCAGCTCCATCGCGTTGCTCGGTTTGACACTTCCCCCGTAAAGAATACGAATTGAATCTGCCAATTCCTGAGTATAACGGCTCGCGAGCCATTTGCGAAGGTGAGCATGCGCCTGTTCGGCTTGTTCTGGAGAAGCCGTTTTGCCCGTTCCAATTGCCCAGACTGGCTCGTAGGCAATTACCACCTGTCCCATCTGTTCAGCAGAAACCCCTTCGAGTCCGCCTGCCATCTGTTCATCAAGAACCGCTTCGGTCTTCCCGGCTTCTCGTTCTTCGAGTAATTCGCCGACACACAAAACAGCCCCCAAGCCCTTTGCAATAACCGCTTTTGTCTTTTTATTGATGACTTCATTGCACTCTTTCAGCACATGCCGACGTTCGCTGTGCCCCAGCAAAACAGAGTCGCAACCAATATCCTGAAGCATTCCCACAGAAACTTCACCGGTGAATGCCCCCGATTCTTCGAAGTAGCAATTCTGTCCGCCCACTGTAATTCCAGAATCTCCCACCGCTTGCTTCACCGCTTGCAAATACGGAAACGGCGGGCAAACCAGCACATCGACAGTCAACTCTTTTCCAGAAATAGCTGCCGCCAATCCAGAAGCGAGCGCCGTTCCAGAGGCCAAATCCGTATTCATCTTCCAGTTACCAGCAATCATCAAGCGTCGCATCTGATTCACTCCAATTTCTTTAATTTATTTTACGGAGCACAGACATTCCTGCCTGTGCTTACTGTAGTTAATGAAGCGAACGGGTTCAGTGATGGGCCTGGTAAAAGGGCAAGAAAAAGGCACCTTGACCAAGGGGTTAGCACTCCCGGCTCGCCTTTTTTATGTTGAGGCAGGGGCTGGGATTGTTTTGCCGAGCATTTCTGCCATCTGTTTCATCTGTTTCATCACATCATCAAACTGTTCGGGCAGCAACGCCTGCGGACCATCACTTTTTGCCATTTCAGGACAACTGTGTACTTCAATATGAACTCCGTCCGCCCCGGCTGCAACCGATGCCAGCGACATCGCGGGGATTAATTCGGGCCGCCCTGTTGCATGAGACGGATCGATAACGATCGGCAAATGCGACAAACAGCGAAGGTTCGGAACAATCGCCAGATCAAGAAGGTTTCTGGTAGAAGGATCGAAACTGCGTACGCCGCGTTCACACAGAATAACCTCTTTATTCCCCTGTGAAATAATATATTCAGCCGACATCAAAAGATCAATAACTGTCGCGCTCATTCCGCGTTTTAAAAGAACGGGTCGCTTTGTGGAACCGACTTCTTTAAGCAGATTGAAGTTCTGCATGTTGCGGGCACCAATCTGAAAGATATCTGTATATTTATCAATCAGCTCCACCTGTCTCGGATCCATCACTTCGGTAACAACCGGCATTTGCAGTTCGTGTCCGATCTCCTGAAGGATTTTCAGCCCTTCTTCTCCCATTCCTTGAAAACTGTAAGGACTGGTTCGTGGTTTGAACGCTCCGCCCCGTAAAACATTCGCTCCCGATGCTTTTACTGCCATTGCAATTTCATGCAGAATATCTTTCCCTTCAATCGCACAAGGCCCTGCAATCATCATCAAGTTACCGCCGCCAACCTTGACGCCGAAACCGAGATCGAAAACAGAAGGATCTTCCTGATACTCCAAGCTCGCCATTTTGTACGGCTTGAGTACCGGCACCACTTTATCAACTCCTGGGATCGCTTTGAGTGGAGCTTCGCGGAGTTTGTCTTCTTCGCCGATAATGCCAATCACAGTTCGTTTTTCGCCGCGACTTAAATCGTGCCGAAAGCCCATTTCCTCTATTTTGTCGAGAATGTGTTGGATTTGTTTATCTGTCGAGTTCTGTTTTAATACAATAATCATAAAATAATTCGTCGTTTGATGCAGTGGCATACGAAGCTGAAACGGTGCAATCCAAGATCGCGTGATACGGTTACTTATCCTCTATTTCCACAAACTGATGGGAATCCGGCAATGTAACCCATTTGTGGGACTGTAAACAACAGTTTCGCCCCTGTATTATTGTGGAATCAACGAATTTCAATATGTTTTTGTTCTTTTTGGAGATCATATTCGCTCATTTGATCTCACTTCGCAACTTGAGTAAGTTTTTTTGTGGTACTGCAACAGTTCCTCGTCACCTGAAAGGAAAATAATGTCAGAAAGTTCGGAAAAACAGGCACAAATTGCGTTTGAAATACTGCTGCCTTACGAAGTACAGCTTGATCGCCAGTCTCCCGAGTACACCATTCATCAATTGAGAGAGAAGTTTTTTGCACGCATTCAGGCTGAGCAAATGGAAACATTCACCTTCGGGTTACGACTTCTGCTGGAAAAAAAACATGTCCGCCGCCTCAACGATGAACGATTAGAACTCACCCCCACCGGCAAAGAGTGGTTTATAAACAAGCTCTCGTCACCGAGTTAAAATGCCCCCGGGAATTGATATCAGGCCTGCGACCGCCTCTTGCCTGCTCAACTTACTAAATTCAACACTCCAGCCTGTTTCGTTTGAGTATGCTCTATTTTAATGCAGGCAAGAATGCCTGCCCTCCGCTCAGTAGGATTTTTGAATTAATAGAGCCTCCTGATAAGTGCCATTCTTGACTATAGATAGGATTCCAGATACGGTTGTCCATAATTGGTCCGGCGAATAAAGAAGGAATATCAGATGTTTCAATATTTCAGGCTGCAACAATTTGTATTGCTAACGGTAAAAGTTTGCGAATGGCTCGCAAAATATAAAAAAAATTCATTTTGGTTGCGGCGGTCAGAACAGGCCAGCCGTGCTGGGATGGTTATTGCTTTGTTGGGCAGTTGGTTATTCACCGCCGAGGCTTTGCCTGCAATAGAGAACGTCAAGCCTCTTTACACCTGGCAGAAGACGCCAGCTTCACTGGCACTGCTCAATCATGGGCAGGTTGTCTGGCAGTTCAATCATTTACTGGATGGACGCGAAAAAGGTTGCCCGTACTTTCACCCATTAAGAACATTGGATGGTGCAACTTTAACCGACCTGCGTCCGGGCGATCATCTTTGGCATCGCGGATTACGTTTTGCCTGGAAAAAAATTAACGGTCTGGAAGGCTACTGGGCTTGGCCGGAGGGGGTAGGTCGCTGGCCTGATAAAGAAATGGGCCGTACCGAAGTGACTGCTGTCAAAGTCATTGCGGGCAAAGACTACTCCGCTCGATTTGAACTGGAACTGAGCTATCACCCGGCTGGAAAGCCTGCCGTACTGACCGAGAAACGAACAATTCTTGTGAGTACTCCCGACGAAAAAGGGAGATACCAAATAGATTGGCAAGGCAACTTCACTGCCGGAGCAGAGGATGCGTTTCTTGATCGGACTCCAATTTTGGGTGAGCAAGGGGGAAAGCCGTGGGGCGGGTATGCCGGTTTACAATTTCGTGTCATTCATCGCGACCATCTCGCCGCATGGACGCTTTTGAATAGCGAAGGAGGCAGCGCTACTAACAAAGCAGACCCAAAAAAAGGGGTGGAGGCCCTTCACGGAAAACAGGCTCGCTGGATGGATATGACGCTTGATTTCAAAGATGGAAAAACAGCCGGCGTAACACTGTTTGACCATCCCGACAATCTTCGATATCCCGCAGTGTGGCATGTCTCTTCGATGCCAAATGAATTGATTCAGACAACGATTTTCAATGGTCCCTACAATTTGAAAGAAGGAAAATCGCTCTCATTTCGTTATTTGATTTTGATTCACCCGGACCGGATCGACAAAACATTCCTGGAGAATCAATGGAAAGAATTTACCAAGCCTGTTAATCCTAACCCGGCATAGCCGGAACCAAACAGTTGAATAGGCGTTAGGGAAAAGTAGGTTAGGCTTTCCAGCCTGACAAATGTGGCTTCCATGAGATTGACTCCTTGATTAACCAGTGATCGCTGTTTTATTCATTGAAACTTCCAATAATAAGAGAACCTCTATTTATTCAAAAACTTCCTACAGAACGGAGGGTAGACATTCTTGTCTGCCTACAACAGAGCATGCTTTTACAAGACAGACACCGAATGTCTGTGCTCCTTTTGAATAAATAGTTTCCCCTGCACCAGGTCTGAATAGTTACCATCGATGAAACAATAACTGAAAAGATGACAGTTATCGTCTCAATGATAAGAGCTTAATCTTGCATTGGTAAACGCAGGTGATTCGGCTCGACGGCTTCGCATTGGGCTAGTTCATCGTCTGCGGTTCGCATTTGTCCTTCAGTTGTTTTATGTGTAATGATAACAAAAGGGACGATAGAAGAACCATTTTCGTTCGAGCCAGCTTGGTGAATTTCGAACTCGTGTTGAATGCACGATGCTATACTGATTTCGTGATTTCCAAGAATGGTGGCAATTGAAGAAATCGTTCCCGGTTGATCGACAGCATGGAAACGTAAATAGTATCGCCGTTTGATTTTCTCTGCCGCAAGAATGGGCAGCGGTTCGCTTTGCCCCCATAAATCGAGCAATGGAAATGTCTGCTGAGCGCGACCAACTGCCAGATCAATCAAATCGGAAACAACCGCAGAAGCCGTTGGCATTTGCCCCGCTCCCATGCCGGAAAACCACGTTTTCCCGGCAGCGTCTCCCTCAATTTCGATCATGTTATAAGCATCGTAGATAGCAGCCATGGGAAGAGTGCTGCGGATTAACGTTGGCTGCGTATGTAATTCCAGAAACTTGCCATTTCGTTTTGCAACAGCAAGTAATTTGACGCGATATCCGAGTTCATCTGCATATTTCAAATCGGCAAGTTTTAACTGATCGATCCCCTGACGCGGGAAATCTTTGAGTGAAGCTTTTGTCCCAAAAGCGAGTTGAGCCAGAATCGTCAACTTTTGAGCGGCGTCTGTCCCATCGACATCCATTTTCGGATCCGCTTCTGCGTATCCTTTTT
>Ga0316209_1002001_pt1 | contig 18014 bp, 20 predicted proteins | sample 6monopyrite_MG_FD_204945 | JGI IMG/M metagenome (GOLD analysis project Ga0316209, IMG submission 204945) | Microbial mat bacterial communities from mineral coupon in-situ incubated in ocean water Damariscotta River, Maine, United States -... | ecosystem: Environmental > Aquatic > Marine >...
CGTTAATATTGGGATAAATCTACTTAAAAAAAAAAACACTTTTGCAAGGAAAATGGTAAATGTTTTTAAAAAATATACAAGTCTAACAATTTTTTTTATTGTTTTAAGTTGCAATTTGAATGCGCAAATTGATTTCTATCAAGATGTTTTTTACGGGGGAGTTACTGGTGATGGGTTTAATCCTTTTGTATTGGAAACTACAGGTACTTTTGATATATACATAGAACCTGGAAGTACAATTAGAAAGGCTTTTTTGTTTGTGTCAGTTTTTACAATTGATTCAGTTTTGAATAATAGTTTGTTTTTCAATGGAGTCAATGTGCCTCTGATCTATACTAATTCGTTAAATAACAGTTATTTTTCAGACCCTCCAGGACTTACAAGTATAACCTATAATACTATTGTCATTGACGTAACTCAATTAGTATCCCCTGCTATTAGTTCATATTCCCTATCCTCTCCATTGAGTCAAAATCCAACTGCTTCAGAAGGAGTTTATTCAGACTTTTACCTTTATGTTGCATACGAAAATCCAGTATTAAATAAAGTGAATACCCTTATTACCGTTAATAATCAAGACGCTAATCAATTTGTGAGTTATTCGTTTTCAGGCTTGAACCCCATTAACATAATGAATGATGTTGCTTTTACATTCAATGCAGTAGCATTTTGTGATACAGTAGCAAGCGTAGAAGATGGCAGTTATGTGTATGTTGATGGTAGTTTGATAGGATTAGTTGGAGGTCGCGAGTCATTTACGGAACCAAGTTGTACTGGTGTTAGAGGGGCATTTTACTACCAAAACTCCACCGTTTTTGGTTTAGATAATGACGTAGCCAATAACATCATGGGAGGAGTTGATGCACTCGCTTCAATTGAATCTTACATTGTAAACCCTAATAATGTTACCATTGATTTCGATTACCAAGATAGCCTAGGGTCAGGGAATAAAACCAACCCTGTCCACGAACTCTTCCTCACTTACACCACCCCCTGCGATACCTTCTCCGTTTCCACCCCCAACGACACCATAGTTTGCTATGGCACACAACTGCAGCTAAATGCAACCGGCGGTCAAAGCTATGAGTGGTTGCCAAGCACAGGTCTAAGTTGTGATACCTGCCCCAATCCTATTTTCACAGCAGACAGCACCATGCATTACACGGTTAGAATTTGGAACAATGACAGTTGTTCTGTGGTACGTCCTTTGCAGATATTGGTAAGTAACCCAAGTATAGACGCTGTTTTGTTAACACCACCCGATTGTGGCACCAATAACGGGCAACTTACTTTTTCGGGCAGTTCCTTTAGTTGGTTGCCGCTTAGTTATAGCATTAACGGTGGAGGCTTACAAACAGACTCAACTTTTGTAAACCTCACAGAAGGCACTTATGTATTGCGTATAGAAGACGGTGCAGGGTGCTTTTCAGATACCACGGTTTTCTTGCAAAGTGTTAACAACACAGTGGCGCAATTTAACACCTCGGCAGGTGGCACAGAAGTTCCTGTTACAGTTTGGGGAGAAAATACTTCACAAAATGCAACAAACTACGAGTGGTTTGTAAACGGCACTTTTTTTAGTAATTCACAAGATATTTTACCTGTTTTTAACAACACAGGCACGCAAACAATCATGCTTATTGCCTGGCAATATGACCCCACTTGTGCAGATACGGCTTATGCACAAATAGTAATTCAAAATGAGATTGTTGTACCCACGGCTTTCACGCCAGATAATGATGGCATCAATGACTTTTGGGAAATTCTCTACTTGGATGAAGTTTACCCAGATAATCAAGTTTTTGTGTATAACCGTTGGGGGAGTCTTATTTACACATCAACAAAGGGAGATTATGCTGGGAGGCCATGGAAAGGGGGCTTCGAGAACCTCAGCCCCCAAGGTGAGGAATTGCCTGTTGGGAGTTATTTTTATGTGATAGAAACGGGTGTCTCGGCTACGCTCGACAACCCTTCTTCGGAAACGTTTCACAACCCAAACGCCTCCGAAACGGCGGCTGAGGCTCTCGAAGCCAAGTTGCGGGGAAGTGTTACGGTGGTGAGGTAAGAGTAGAGTTAAGAGTTTGAGTGAGGAGTAAAAAAAAAGACTCCTACCTTTCGATAGAAGTCTAGAACAAAATGGAATTTTTAATTTAATATATCTCGCTAGCCGAAAAATGAAATTCTCCCTCAATTTGTGCATTTTCGTCAGAATCTGAACCATGAACTGCATTTTTTGCTTTAGATTCAGCATATTTTGCTCGAATAGTTCCTTCTGCGGCTTCTGATGGGTCAGTTGCACCGATCAATGTTCTGAAATCAGCCATTGCATTTTCTTTTTCAAGAATTGCAGCGATAATAGGACCAGAAGTCATGTACTCAACTAACTCCCCATAAAAAGGGCGTTCAGCATGAACTTCATAAAATTTCTTTGCTTGCTCCTCTGAAAGACGTGTATATTTCATTGCTTTAATTGCAAAACCTGCATCTAAAATCATTTGGATAATATTTCCTGCTTGACCATTTTCTAATGCATCAGGCTTTAACATTGTGAACGTTCTATTTGTTGCCATAATCTTTGTTTTTCTAAAATTTTCGGCAAAGTTAGTCTTTCTTTACACAAAAAAAGAAGGTTGAGTCATTTTTTATTTTAATTCTTGTAAAGCTTTCTAGCCTCGTGTTTTTAGAGGTTGTGGACTGACTTGTTATTTTAGAATAAAAATTTAACATATTTTCTCATCTAAAAACTTTGTGAATCGATTTCTTAGCTATATATTTGTGGTATCAAAATAGAGGAGTAGTTTACCGCTATTTTAGAGTTTTATAGTTTTAGCATGGTTTAGCAGAAAGAGGAACAAGTTTTTATAAATTTGTTCCTCTTTTTGATTTTTAGAGACTTTCGTTGTACATTGTGGTACCAAAACTAAAACAAAAGATACATGCAAAAATTAATTTTCTTATCGATTCTATTTTTATCAACTAGTTTAATTTCATTTTCTCAAACACAAGGTGTCGCATATACAGCAGTTGGCAAAGGTGTCGCAACTACTTTTGTTACCGATTATCATTCTTTGGGAATAAATAGTTCAGCGTTAGGTTGGGGAACTGGATTCAAAGATAAAAATTGGACCATAGGTATGACAGAATTTAATTTAGGGATTTATTCTGACTCATTGAACTCTGAGAAACTAGGAAGTCTTTATAAAGCGATAAGAAATGAAGCTTTTGGTAAAAGTCAACCGGCTGCAACCTGGCAACAGCAATCTCAAAACGCAGGAGACTACTTAAGAACAGGAGTTAGTATAGATGCGTCTTATAATTGGTTTGGAGTCTCTTATCAAAATGAGAAGTTAGGAGGTATCGCCTTTAATATTCAAGAAAACTATAGTTGGTATTCAAAATTAAGCGCAGATGTATCAGGCATTGCTTTTCAAGGGAAATTAGCGGATTATTTTGATCAATTAACGGTTGTTTTTGGCACGGATACTACTATTATTCCAAATTCAGGAAACATCAGTGATGACACCTTAGCTGCAGTTGTTTCAGGTCGTTTATCTGTGCCTTTTAGTTTATCCGATGTTACTAATGGGAGTGATATAAAGTTTTCATGGAATAGATATTACAATATAGGTTATGGTAGAAAGTTGTTTGGAGATTCTACTTTTGCCTTATACGGGGGTATTGCTGGACGTTATATTCAATCAACGGCTATGTTTAATTTCGTGTCAGATGACAATGGTCTCAGCCTGTCTTCATCGCTTTCACCGAATTTAGATATTAATTACGGTACGATTGCTAATACAAATTCGTCAACATTTATTAAAAAGGGAAAAGCAATTCCTACAGCAATTGGAAATGGTTATGGAGTTGATTTATCAGTAAGTGCGATACTATTCAAAAGAGTAAAATTAGCCTTGGCTGTGAATAATATTGGTTCAGTTACCTATAAAAGGAATGTGTACAGTGTTAGAGATACAATAATTGGAGAAATAAGTGTAGATGGATTAGAGAACAGTAATATTACAAATACCGTTGAAGCTTTGGTTCAAGATGGTGGTATTTTGAATTTAGTTGGAGAAGAGAAAGTAACCATTGCAAACAATGCGAACATCCGATTTGGAGGGAGCATTGATTTTGGAAAGAAACTAAGTGTTGGTGTTGATTTTGTTGCTCCTTTTGACAGAGATAATCCTGGGGGAATTCAAAATGCTGTTTATTCTGTTGGTGGTGATTTTAGACCATTAAAGTGGTTGCAATTGAGTGCTGGTTATTTTGGAGGAGGTATATATAAACACAACGTCCCTGTAGGAATAAACTTCATTCTTAAAGGTGGAACATACGAGTTTGGAATTTCTTCTAGAGATGCATTGGTCTTTTTTACAAAGAATTCAAACAGTGTTTCTACGGCTTTTGGTGTTATGCGTGTTAGGTTTTAAAACGATTCAACACTTCTTTCATCTCAGCAAGTATCATTGAGGTAGCTCCCCAAACAATTTTATTTTCTATTGAGAAATAAGGGACATTTTTTTGTACAAAACCTTTACTTATTGTCATGTCTGTTTTCTTTAATATAGAATCATCACGAAGCAATTCGATGTCAAAGTGAAGGATATCTTCGACTTCTCTTTCGTCAGGAATAAGTTCAGGCAATTCTTCGATATAAAAAACGAAAGGCTGAACCATAAAATTACTCACAGGAATATACACAGCACTCAATTCTCCAATTAATTCTCCAGCAGAAAAAGGAAGATTTATTTCCTCGAAAGATTCTCGTCTAGCTGTGGCCTCTAAGTTGTCATCGACTTTGTCAACCTTACCTCCCGGGAAACTAACTTGTCCTCCATGTGTGCCGTCGTATTGAGGTCGTTGTATAAGAATACACATTACGCTCCCTTCTTTAGGATATAATATAACGGCAACCGCAGAATGACGATAATTTACATTTGTAGCTTCAGCATTTCTTGCTGTAAGACGTTTTAATGGAGAAAGATTTTGATGTGCTTCATCACCAGGTAATCCTTTCTCAAGAGTCACTTTAAAACGATCAATAAAATTTTGGAAATACATTATAACTCTATCGAAGAAAGAATGGTAACGAAATCATCATACAAGTAACCTAGATTGTCCTTTTTCCCTATCATTTGAAAGACATAGATTTCATCTTTTACTTCCAGGGTTGCTAGAAAATATGAAGTTGTTTCAGCATAGTCATAATCGTAATCATCCGTGTCGCCATGAATGATCTGGATACAGCCATTAAATCCAACAGATTCAGGCACCTCTTTTTTTATAGAAGTTGAATAGTTGTATAGAGAATTCTCTCTTCTTATCACATAATTATCATGCACAGCATTTATATCAGTTAACTCTTCGTCAAAAGAGTATTGAATAACGTCTATTCTACTTGCCGTAAATAATTCGACAGAGAAATGAGTATAGATTTCATAAGCCACGAATGTTTCATAAATATCAGAAATAATATAACTTTCAGAATATTCTTTTTCCAACATATCAGGCTTTAGGAAAGAAATGTCCTCAAAAATAAAGCGATTCAAATTAGGGAAATTCATATCGTTGTCTTGCAACTTATCAAGATTTGATTTGTACTTTTTACCCGGGCATGCCGTGGTAAGAAAAAAAATGGCAATCAAAGAAAAGAGGGACAAGAATTTCATTAAGACGAATATAAGAATAATTAACAGAGTGGTGAAAAGAGTTTTTTGCCTCTAGTGACGAGATTTTAATTTAACTAAGTATCTTTACCACGAACAAAGAAAATTAAAGCAAGTGAATTTAGTAATCGACTGGGACGTAAGTGCGCAATTAATAGAAGGATGGAGTACGCCAAATTTGTATGGTCTATTATTCGTAACAGGTTTAATTCTTGGTTACTTGGTTATTCAGAGAATGTTTAAACGAGAAGGAGTTCCAGAAGATCAGTTGGACAAATTGGTTTTATATGTTGTGCTAGCTACAATTATTGGTGCGCGACTTGGACACGTATTCTTCTATGGTCCATACTGGGACACAACATTAGCAAATGGTTATATTGAAGAGGGTTATTTTTCTCATCCACTCTCCATATTTAAAGTGTGGGAAGGTGGTCTAGCTAGTCACGGAGGTGCCATTGCAATTCTATTGGCTTTGATTTTATATACGAGAAGAGTTTCCAAAAAGCCACTTATGTGGATATTGGATCGAATCGTCGCTCCCATTGCTATCGCAGCGTGTTTTATTCGTCTAGGAAATCTAGTGAATCATGAAATAGTTGGAGACCCTACCAGTTTACCTTGGGCTTTTAGTTTTAAGCAATATTACAATGCAGATTTAAAGGCTTATGACCCAACTCCTCGTCATCCAGCTCAGTTATACGAGGCATTGAGTTACATTGCCTTGTTTTTCGTGTTGATGTTTCTTTATTGGAAAAAACAAGCTTGGAAGCGACCAGGTATTCTTTTTGGCACATTTTTAATAGGCTTGTTTGGGGCTCGTTTCTTTATAGAGTTTGTAAAACTAGGGCAAGCAGCGCGTGATTCTGATATGATAATCAATACTGGGCAGATGCTAAGTATTCCTTTTGTCATTGCCGGAGTTGTAATTCTTATAAGGGGATTGAAGAAGAAACCGATTGAAAAACCGTAAGTTTTGAGAACATTTCTATAAACTCAACATAAAAAGTTTGGTCTGCAATTTTCCTGAATCTCAATTAGTATTGAAACGAAGAATAATATGTAACCCTAGGTTCTCGAAGATTACATTAAATCGTTCTAAATACCTATATTTAAATGTTGATTTATTTCCTATAGGAAAAACCGTTTTAGTAGCTAAATCAATCTTGTTTTGCAAAATTATATGGAGAAAAAAGAAAAATTTATGCGCGAAGCAATTCGCCTTTCAGTAGAGAATGTGACATCTGGAAATGGAGGTCCTTTTGGTTGTGTTATTGTGAAGAATGGTGAAATAATTGCACGTGGAGTGAACAATGTTACGAGTCATAACGATCCAACAGCTCACGCAGAAGTAACGGCAATCAGAAATGCTTGTAAAGAATTGGGAACGTTTCAACTGGATGATTGTGAGATATACACGAGTTGCGAGCCTTGTCCTATGTGCCTAGGTGCGATTTACTGGGCGCGTCCAAGTAGAATGTATTATGCCAATACAAAGAAGGACGCTGCGGAAATTGAATTTGATGATGATTTTATCTATAAGGAAATGGAATTGCCCTACGAAAACAGGAAATTACCAACTACTCAGTTGATGAGAGATGAGGCGCTGGTAGCATTCAAGACATGGACTGAAAGTCATAATAAAATTGAGTATTAATGATTGAATTCTTTGTTTGTGGATTTTATCCAGCATGAAAAAGTATTAACAGGACTCTACAGCTAATGAGATTAGAATACAAAATCAACAATATTACAAAGGGTGGATTCATATACGCTGCGGGAGACGTCATTGCGGCATTGATTTCTGATAATTTTTCCATGACCCGACTTTTGGGCATCTTTTTAATCGGAGCAACAGTTTATGCTTTTGAAATTCCTAATTACTTTAAATGGATAGACCAGAAAGTCAAAGATACTGGCAAAATAAAAGATTCAATTAATCGTGCATTGATTGCTACGCTTTATTTTAATCCCCTGTGGATTGCGAGACACATTTTGTTTATCAAATTGGTAAGCGGTGACTTTGATACGATTGGCTGGGGATTAATTAGCATGGGGATTACCTCTTTTGTGATTAACATTCCCGTTTCTTTGATTGCTAACCATATTATCATGAACAAGATAGTATTGAAACATCGCTTTTTAGCAAGTTCTATTTTTTCTGGAATAATGGCGGTTTATTATTCATTGAGTGCTGTTTGGTTCGGGTAATGCGTTTATGAGTTTTTCATTTCGATCGAAATTATAGTTAATTACAATTTTAAATGTTTTTCTCATAACTCATAACTCTAACACTCATTCACTTCAAAATTCATTACTTATCAGGAAACTACTTCTTAATCTTCTTCCAACTCTTAAACATAGCTTCCTGCGCTGGTCGACCTTCTTCAACTTCTCTTAACGGTTCACATTCTAGAAGAGTTTCTTTACACTCTTTTGGTAGCATTTGATAAAGACTGGTGCCTTTTGTTTTCCAGCCAATCATTTCATCACTCACTTGCTTAATAACTCTTGCAGGATTCCCAACAATTAAACTGCGTTTAGGATAACTTGTTTTTGCTGGAACAAAACTCAGTGCGCCTACAATGCAATCTGTCTCTAGCACAACATCATCCATGATGACAGAATTCATTCCGATTAAACAATTTTCTCCAATAATTCCTCCATGAATAATCGCTCCATGACCAATGTGCGCACCCTTCTTTAAAATGACTGTCGTGCCCGGAAACATGTGAATTGTACAATTTTCTTGAACATTACAACCGTCTTCAATGATTATTTGACCCCAGTCACCACGAATGGCAGCACCAGGACCGATATATACATCTTCGCCGATGATAACATTTCCAGTCACGCTAGCTTTAGGATGAACGAAACTACTTTCTTTGACAACAGGTACAAATCCGTTGAATGAATATACAGACATACGTTATTTATTCTTTGTTATTTGCAACCAAAGATAATGTTTCAATAACAACAGGCGCATCTTTCATTCTACTTTCTGCAGAACTAAGTTCTACATCGCCCAACATAAATTTAAATCCTTTATAATCTTCTTGGAGATCAATTAAAGTAATTACTATATCGGAAGTGCCTAGTTTATCATCTGTAGAGTCGAACACATAGCCGGCGTAATCCCACCCGAAACCAGAGAATCGGATGTCAGCCCCATTCCACTCTACGAGTTCTGTCAAAGTCATGCCGGTGTAAAGCCCATCTTTCGATTCTAGTTTTTGAGAGCCTTTTATTTCTCCATCGTTTGACCAAAGATAATGAGTTGCCTCAACAGAAGCTGTGTTACCTGTTTCGTCGTCCCAATAATAGGTAATATGATGCCACGTTTTTGGATTAACAAGATGGGTGACTGACCTTTTAATTGTTCCTTCTGCCTGCCAAACAATCTTGTCTGTAAGATTGATTTCACCAAATTGATCGGCCAATTCTTCTCGAGTTGTTAGCTGAGTGTAGTCATCCAAATAAATAAATGTATTCGTAATTTGGACATCTTCCGCTTCTTGTTCTGTTTCAACTATTATTGTTTCGTCTTCTGGTAAGGGCAAAGTCTCATTTTTGCAAGAAATAACTATAAATAAAATAACGAATACTGTTAGTGGATTTTTCATAGAACGGATGTTTGTTGCTTAAGATACTCATTTTTCTTGTAAAGAAAAAATATAATTCACGTCAAATAGACATAAGTCAGACAGTTATGAGAATTTTATTCGTTTATAATGCGAATTCAAACGCCATGAATAGAATGGTGGATTTTGCACACAAAATCCTCAAACCTTCTACGTATAAATGTCAACTTTGCTCCCTTACGCATCATACTTTAGGAGAAAGATTGATATGGAAGGCGTTTAAGCAACAATCAAATTTGAAGCTAGATTTTTATTACATTAAAAAGTTCGAGGAGGAGTATATTCTCAGTTACAATTATCCTGTTATCTTAGTAGAAGAAAATGGAGATCTTGAAGTTATTATGAGCAACAATGAACTCAACAAAATAAAAGATGTTGAAGAACTAATTTCTATATTAGAAGTCAAATTAATGGATTTAAAAAATGAGTTACTGTAATTACTGCAAAGAAGAAAACGCAAAACAAGTACACATTGATTACCATAATAAATGGTACGGATTCCCTTTAGAAGATGATAATGCACTGTTTGGAAGACTCATTCTTGAAATTAATCAAGCTGGTCTTTCTTGGGAAACAATCCTTAACAAAGAAGCTAACTTTATAATGGCTTACTCTAGTTTTAACATTGAGGTAATTGCCAACTATGATGCTGAAGAAAGGAGTCGTTTATTGAATGATTCAGGTATAATTCGAAACAAGCTAAAAGTAAATGCGGCAATACACAATGCTCAACAAATTTTGGTATTAAGGAAAGAAAATGGTAGCTTTAAGCAATGGTTAGACAATAATCACCCATTATCTCTTGAAGAATGGACTAAATTGTTCAAAAAAACGTTTAAATTTGTAGGAGGTGAGATTGTGAATGAATTTTTGATGAGTACAGGTTACTTAAAAGGAGCTCATGACGAAAGTTGCCCGATTTTTGCAGAGATAGCAAAGGAGAAACCTAAATGGATGGAATTATGAAAAATTGGATAGTTATTATAATGTTAGTTTTAGGGGCGAATTCTTTCTCTCAAGTGAGTGTTTCTGCTGGCCCAAGCATGTTAATGGGAATCGTTCGAGACGCAACTCCATGGGGTGGATTTCATTTTGGATTAGAAGTTCCAAGAGATGATCAAGTTACGATATACGGTCGATTTACGCACCATTTTAAGCAATTTTTCCCAATTCCTACTCAAACAATTCTTACACCTATTGATCCTAACAATTTCAACTACCCAATCATTACAGGTAGAACATCTATGAATTATAATATTTTGGAGGGAGGAACAAGATATTATTTAGGGAATGGATTTGACTTTGGCTGGGCGGCTTATGGGGGTTCAAATATCATGATTATTTTTAATAGCATAAAGAATGATTATGAGGATTTCGATGAAACAGAATTTAGATTAGATCCAGCCAATGATTTCAGCGGAACAATTTTTGGGTTGGGTGTTGGTCTTGGAGGAGGTGTAAAATATACCTTCCCTCGATTTGGTACGATTTTTACAGATTTGAATATTAGTTACATGCTTTTGGCAACAAGTTCTACTCCAGCGCCTGATGATTCTCTGTATAGTCCTTTGATTTTTAACTTTAATTTAGGTTATCGGAGAGATATCATTTGGTAAAAAGATGTCGTAGCTTTTGTAGGCCGTTTTCTTGCTTCTCTAATGCTTTGAATTGAGCGAGTACCTCTTCAAAAGAAGAATACCTTTCTTTAATGGCAGCTTCAAGTAATTTTTTAACATCATCTGTCATCATTTTGTTTGGAGGTACTTTAAACTGATGTTTAACAGTCATTCGAGCAAGAATTTTAATCACCTTTCGTGGCACATTGGAATTCGCTGGTAGCGGATGAGTCAATTGTAAATTTGTAAAAATACTTGGGTTTGGATGGGCTAATGGAAGTTGATTTGCAAATAAACGCCAAATGACAATGCCCAAAGAAAATTGATCCGTTTTTTGACTAACTATGTCTAAATGATTAAGTAGCAACTCAGGCGCAGCAAAACCAAGAGGAAATAACAGAGGTCTGAAGGTAGTTTTATTCGTTCTGATAGCCAATCCAAAATCAATCAAATGTACTTCGAATGAATCGTGTTTTTTTTCAATAAGAATGTTACTCGGTTTTATGTCACAATGCACTACATTGCCTTCTAATAATTGCTTAAAAATAGTCGCAATTTTTTCAAAAAAATGAATCAGAAAAGGAATTTTTTCTTTTTTCCGAAGTGTTTTCCAATACGCATCAATAGTTATTCCTTCCTTATAGCGCAGTAATAGTAACGCTTCATTTTCTGACTGTTCAAATTGGATAACTTTGGGTAGCGAATAACGATTAAAACTGAAACTTGACTCATCCACTAATCGTTGCATTAGTGCATCTTGATTATTCTTTTTTTGATAGCTTTTAAGAACTGCCTTTTCTGAATTAACCTTATTCTCAACAAGGTAAGTTGTGCCAAACTTCCGCTTTCGCTGAGTACCTAGTTTTTGTATGATCTTATATTCTTCAGAAATTTGCACGAGACAAAATACGATTTATTTGCGAATGGTATATTTGATTGTCGCAAAGGTTAAATCGACACTTTGTTATTAAGTTTGGCTTGGAATACCTCTTCGAAATCTAGATGAAACAAATATCCTTATTATATTAGTACCATGAAAACTCTTATAGCCGATAGCGGGGGAACTAATACTGATTGGTGTTTGATTGATGAGGAAGGAGTAAAAAATTTCTTCGTCACGGAAAGCTATCATCCAAATAACTGGGGCAACAATTTTTTCAATAATATAAAACGGTTTTGGTCGGATTTTGATTGCAACTCAATTAATCTGTATTTTTTTGGAGCAGGCTGCTTGTCTTCTTCTCATTCTGAAAAACTTGTATATCATTTTGAATTACTCGAATTTAATTCTGTAAAAGTTAATTCAGACTTGCATGCTGCAGCATATTGTACTTTGGGTGCCAAAAATGGAACTGTTGCCATATTGGGCACTGGTTCTGTTCTATTTTCTTGGGAGAATAGCGAAGTTGAAAATATTATCGGAGGCAAAGGTCATTTAGAAGAGGATGAAGGAAGTGGTTATTATTTCGGGAAGATAATTCTATCTGCCTATTTACAAAATAAACTTTCAGAAGAGCAATTAACAACTCTAAAAAGTCAATGCTTAGATGTAGCTTCTATAGAAATAACCAACAAGTATGATGTTGCTCGAATAGCATCACAGCTTTCTTCAAACAAGTTGCTATTCAAAAAATATCATTTGCAAAACTTTCAGCTTTTTGCTCGAAAGCACATTTTTAAAAACAAACGTTTTAACCTCCAAATTGTAGGAAGCTATGGAACGAACCACATCGATTATTTAAAACAAGAATTGAGTAAAGTAAATGTTGTAATTGAACAAGTCGTAGATAAACCTATCTCGCTTCTTGTTGAACAAAGACACCTTTTCATCGATTAAACAGTATTTTTGAGCGACAATTCCACTTAAACTCCATTTTTTGTAAATTGGTCTATTGAAAAAGCTTGTTCGTAGAAAAAATATAAAATATTCAACTATTATTCCGAAATTGCAGATGAAAAATGGTTCAAATGGAAGTGCTAACTAGAGATATTACCCCAGAAACACCGATGATTAATTTTAATCCTACAAATGGATTAATGGAATTAAAGGGTAGATCAATTCCTTATGATTCAGATAGTTTTTGGCTTCCTATTCTTAGCTGGTTCGAGTCCTATATGCTTTCTCCAAAAGAGAAAACGACATTTAAATTCAGTCTAGAATATTTTAATATTTCTTCCTCGAAGAGAATTCTATTCTTATTGTATAAGCTAAATGAGCTGGTCGAAAAAGGCTTGGCTGTTAAAGTTCTTTGGGAATATAGAACGGAGGATGAAGATATGTATGAGGTTGGTCAAGACTACGCATACATGGTAAAAGTGCCATTCGATTTTGTAGAATTAAAAGAACCAGAAGTTGTTCTAACATAGATAGTAAACTAGAAAATTTTAAAAGCGCCTTCTCCTTTTGGTGCTTTTTTTATGCTCAATTTTATCAGTTTCACCTCATTTCTGTTATTTTTGTCAAAAAAAGTGAGATTAGTCAAAGACATTCCGCACGAACGATACAAAATTCAAATTTTTCAGTACAATGGAAAGTATATACTTAAAATTGAATTGGGGCAGTTTGAACAAAGTTTTAAAATAAGTGAATTAGACGTTCATGGTCTAGAGGAGGTAGAGAGTATGATTACTGACACGTTATTAAAGAATACATTGTTGAGATTTGTTGAAATGCGAAAAGATTGGCAGGAAGCATTCTCTTCTAAAAATACTAAATAAAAGATATGAAAACGAAGTTATTTATTGCGCTAATTGGAGGATTAACTGTTTTTACAGCATGTAACTCTAAAGAAAAAAAAGAGAAAGAAGATACAACTGTAGATATTGAAACAAAACAAAGTGGAGATTTAAAAATTGCTTATTACAATTTGGACTCTTTAAAAACGATGTACACTTATTACAGAGAGCAAGACTCTATCCTGGTCGTTAAAGGTACAGCATTTCAAGCTTCAGTTGGTGCTAAGGAGCAAGCTTTACAGAGTTACATTGCTGGCAAGGATGCTCAAGCTCAACAGGGATTACTTTCTCAAAATGATGTTGCTTTGATTCAACAAACAATTCAGCAAAAACAAAACGCTTTGATGAATTATCAACAAACGGAGGGGGGAAAGCTAGAGAACGAAACAATGAATATTTTAGAAACGATTGGTAATAGATTGGACACCTATGGCGAAGAGTTTTCAGAAGAGAATGGGATAGATATCCTTATGACTTATTCTAAAGGTGGTCAGATCAATTACATTCATTCTTCAATGGATGTGACAGAAGCTTTTACGAATTACTTAAACGCTAAAACGGAAGAATTAGCAACTGACGACATGGAAGAATAATGCAAATTGCCGAACAAAAATTAAAAAGTAACATTGCAGAGTACATTTTATACATGTACCAAATTGAAGATGTTATCCGCGCTTACCAATTCGACTTGGATAAGTTAATGGATAACTATGTGAAACCTCAATTGCCAGATGAATCCTTTCTTGCTCAATATAGAAAATGGTATTCTTCACTTTTAATACAAATGCGAAGTGAGAAAATCGAAACATCCGGTCATTTGATGTCAACAAAAGAAATTTTAATAGAATTGACGTACTTACACAACACAATGCTCAATTTGACTGACAATGACAAGTACAAAAATATTTTTGCTGCTGCAAATGATCACATTGAAGAATTCAAGTCTAAATCGAATTTAAAAGATAAGAATCACGTTGAAATTGCATTTCAAGCCTTGTATATGAAATTATTACTCCGTTTGCAACGAAAAGAAATTAGCCCTGAATCTGAAGAAGCATTTGACACAATGAGAATGATGCTTGCGTTCTTGAGCAGAGCTTATGTTAGGATGAAAGCAGGTGATTTAGATTTTTTGAATAACTAAAAAAGACTACTGGTTAAGCTTACTATCCACTTAGTGTAAATCCTATTTTTATAGGATAGGATCATTGTCCGAAACCTCTATGTTACTTAAAAATTGACTGAGTGATATTCCAAAGTAATCACAAATTTTTTTAAGATTAGAAATAGAAAGGTTGTATTTCCCAGATTCTAATCGGCTGATATTAATTCCGATATCTTCATAAAGAGCTTCTTGTGTAATATTTCGTTGAAGAGTTTATTGAGATTCCGTTAATTCTTTTAGGAGAAATATACGCCGTCAGTTTAAATATTGACTCTTCCGCTACTATTGACCAATGGTATCCCCTAGATTAAAATGCTAATGCAAGTTTTAGTTTAAAAAATATTCCCTTGATTTTTTCAAACCAAGGGAAAAAGCTAAACTTTGTATTATGAAGCACAAACATTTAACTTACGACCAAAGATACAGTATTGAAATGATGCTGAAAGCAAAGGTTCAGAAAAAGATTATAGGGTTACCCATTTAAATCTTATTTAACCTCTGAAAAAGACTTGCTCTATTCGAAAATGGTTAGTCAACTACTTTTGGATGAAGAAGAAGATGCTAATTTTGATGAATTAATAGAAATTCTTGAAGACAACAAAGAAGATATCTCAAGTCTAAAGTTGCTGTATAGAATTTATATTCTTCTAAAAGATGAACAAGGTGCTTTAGAAGTTTTGGTCGATTTAGAAAATTTAGGAGTTACTCCAGAATTTATAGAAATATGTAGAATCCAGAAAGAGTTAATTAACAAGTCATCGGTTGATTTAGGAATTGAAGAAGACTCGTTGATACAAAGTAGGTTACAAACTGTTAGAACTAATATTTCGGACGAAAGAGCGGGTTCAAATGCAGCTTGTTTATTAGATATCCATGGTGCTCCCATCGTTTCTGCGTTCTTAGTTGAATCTTCTGCTATTTTCATAGGTGGTAACGCTTCTCAAGAAGTAACAAGAACTGATTTATCAAAATTATTCGAGGTATCAATCTATCCAAATCCATCAACTGGACTAGTTACTTTCGACTTCCCTGACAATGAAGAAGGAGAATTGAAAATCATTGTGATTGATTTAACTGGTAAAATAATGCATACCGAAACGTGGGGCGAGACGAATGGTCAACAAATAGACCTCTCTCATCTACACAAGGGGATGTATTTAGTTAAAATTTCAATTGATAATGTTGTGGTTGAAACACAAAGTTTGAAGCTACAGTAAGAATAAATTATTTGCAAAGGAAAGCCGTTTCAAAATTTGAAACGGCTTTTTTTCTTACTTTTGATTTCAAACAAACAACAATGCAAAATTATAGCTCAACAGTTGAGAAACGATTTATAAAATACGTTGAAATTGATACGACAGCTGACCCCAATTCCGAGAGCTTCCCATCATCAATGAAGCAGAAAGATCTAGCCAAAGTTTTAGTCGAAGAATTGAAAGAACTCGGAATCAATGATGCTGAGATGGACCAATGGGGGTATGTATTTGCGACCCTTGCAAATAACACAGGTAATGATTCTTTGCCGACAATTTGCTTCTGTGCACACATGGATACAGCACCTGATTGCAGCGGTACAAATGTGAAACCAATTGTACATAGAAACTATGATGGAAACCCAATGACTCTGCCTGATGACACAACACAAGTTCTCACAACAGAAAAGCATCCCTACTTACAAGAAAAGATTGGGGACGATATCATTACTGCAAGTGGCTTGACACTGCTTGGTGCTGATGACAAAGCTGGAATTGCTATCATTATGGATTTAGTCAATCACTTGCAGGCTAACCCAGAGATTCCTCATCCAACTATTCGCGTTTTGTTTACACCCGATGAAGAAATAGGACGTGGTGTTGATCATCTGGATATGAAGAAGTTGAATGCCGATTATGGTTATACTTTAGACGGTGGAATTCTTGGTTCTTTAGAAGATGAAAGCTTTTCGGCTGATGCTGTTACTATCACAATCAATGGGATCACTGCCCACCCAGGTTATGCCAAAGGAAAAATGGTTAGTGCCATGAAGGTAGCCTCTGATTTTATTGCAGCACTTCCTAAAAAAGAATGGTGCCCTGAAGCAACAGAAGACAGAGAAGGTTTTGTGCATCCCGTTGCTATCAATGGAGGAATGGAGCAAACAGTTGTTCAGTTTATTATTCGCGACCATATTACTTCAAAATTGAGAGAATACGAAGATCGTTTGGCAGGTATTCTCAATGACGTTCTTTCCAATTATCCTAAACTTGATACTTCTTTTGAAGTCAAAGAACAGTATCGAAACATGAAAGAAATCATCAGAGATGTTCCTTTTGTGACGGATTATGCCATTCAAGCAATGGAAAATGCAGGAATTCAACCTGTGCCAACAATTATTCGGGGCGGTACTGATGGTTCACGCCTTTCTTTTATGGGTTTACCTTGCCCGAATATTTTTACGGGTGAATTAGCTATTCATTCGCGACATGAATATGTCAGTATTCAAGACATGGAAAAAGGTACGGCTACATTGACAGAATTAGTTCAATTATGGACAAAACATAGTTAATGGATTTCAAAAGCATTATTCAAAACATCAAAGCAAAGAACTTCGAGAAGATCTATTTTCTTCATGGAGAAGAGGCTTTTTATATTGACAAAATAACGGATGCTATTATTGAAAATGCACTAGAAGATCACGAGCGTGACTTTAATCAAACTATTCTTTATGGTAAAGATGCAGATGCATTGAGTGTTATTTCAGAGGCAAAAGGCTATCCCATGATGGCTCAACGTAGGTTGATTGTTTTAAAAGAAGCGCAAGATTTTTCGCGAAAAATGGAAGATTTATTGCCATATTTTGAATCACCTTCTGACCAAACAATTTTTGTCGTAAACTATAAATACGGAAAGTACGATTCGAGAAAGAAAGCGCTGAAAGCAGCTGCCAAAAATGGGTTGGTTTACCGTTCTGACAAAATCCCTGAGTATAAATTAGCCGATTGGATCAACGTTTATGTTAAATCTAAGGGGTATAGTATTTCTTCAAAAGCGTGCATGCTTTTGGCAGAATTCTTAGGAGATGATTTAAGCAAAATCACGAACGAAATTGACAAACTAGAAATTCTTGTAGAAAAAGGAACAACAATCAATGAAGTACATATCGAAGAAAATATTGGTATCTCCAAAGACTATAATGTGTTTGAACTTGTCA
>Ga0316209_1002004_pt1 | contig 18011 bp, 9 predicted proteins | sample 6monopyrite_MG_FD_204945 | JGI IMG/M metagenome (GOLD analysis project Ga0316209, IMG submission 204945) | Microbial mat bacterial communities from mineral coupon in-situ incubated in ocean water Damariscotta River, Maine, United States -... | ecosystem: Environmental > Aquatic > Marine > Coastal...
TAAAAGAAGAAGGTATTTTAACTGAAAAGGATGAAGTAAAAATTAAAGAGACCATTATGAAAGATATTCATGATGGCTTGGAAAAAGCCTATGCTGAAGAAGGGATTATTCCTAATTTAACAAATGAGTTAAATGATGTTTTTAAACCATTTAAATATCAAGAAGTTACACCAAATAAAAAAACAAAAGAAGTTCGTTTTGTTGATGCCATTTCTGAAGGTTTGAAACAGTCGATGCAAAAGCATAAAGATTTGGTAATAATGGGTCAAGACATTGCCGATTATGGTGGTGTTTTTAAAATTACCGAAGGTTTTTTAAAAACTTTTGGAGAAGAACGTATTCGAAACACACCAATATGTGAATCTGCAATCGTAGAAGTAGGAATGGGATTATCTATTTCAGGAATAAAAAGTGTTGTAGAAATGCAATTTGCCGATTTTGTGACTTCGGGTTTTAATCCTGTAGTTAATTATTTAGCAAAGTCGCATTATAGATGGAACCAAAATGCCGATGTTGTAATACGAATGCCCTGTGGTGGTGGTGTAGCTGCTGGTCCTTTCCATTCACAAACAAACGAAGCTTGGTTTACCAAAACTCCAGGCTTAAAGGTTGTTTATCCTGCGTTTCCATACGATGCCAAGGGGTTACTTGCTACTGCCATTAACGATCCAAATCCTGTGTTGTACTTTGAGCATAAAGCACTGTATAGAAGTATTCGTCAAGACGTGCCAATAGATTATTATACCTTGCCTCTCGGCAAAGCTTCAATACTTAAGGAAGGCACAGATGTTACTATTATTTCTTATGGAGCAGCTGTACATTGGGCACTTGAGACCCTAGACAGGAACAAGGATATCAATGCAGATGTCATTGATTTAAGAACTTTACAGCCATTAGATACTGAGACCATTTTTACTTCAGTTAAAAAAACAGGTCGTGCAATTATTTTACAGGAAGACTCATTATTTGGTGGCATAGCATCTGATATTGCTTCAATGATTATGGAAGAATGCTTTGAGTATTTGGATGCACCTGTAAAACGTGTTGCAAGTTTAGAAACACCTATTCCGTTTATTAATCAGTTAGAAGAGCAATATTTACCAAAAAACAGATTTGAAAGTGAATTAAAAACCCTTTTAGCATACTAGTTTTGTTACAATGAAATACGTAGAAGCCTTTATAAATGCGATAGCAGGAACACTAGATTGGACATGGCGTTCCATAATTTTTGATGTGTCTTGGTATAATAACTATTTCTGGGGACTCATACTAATTTCGTTGATGGCTTGGGGATTGGAAATGCTTTTTCCTTGGCGAAAAAATCAATCAATTTTTAGGAAAGACTTTTGGTTGGACGCTTTCTATATGTTTTTTAACTTTTTTATTTTCGCCATTGTTATTTCTGGAGTTTATAGCATTCTTGAACTATGGTTTGGGAGTTTTAGTCTTTCAGTAAAATCTTTTGCGATTCTCGATATTTCTCCAATGCCAATGTGGAGCCAATTGGTAATTTTCTTTGTGGTATTAGATTTAGTACAATGGTTCACACATGTTTTATTGCATAGGTTTAATTTTTTATGGCGTTTTCATAAAGTACATCATTCGGTTAAAGAAATGGGGTTTGCAGCTCATTTGCGTTACCATTGGATGGAAAATATTTTATATAAACCTCTAAAGGTATTTGGAGTGATGTTACTTGGAGGTTTTGAGCCTGAACAAGCTTACATTGTACATTTTGCTGCAATTGCCATAGGACACTTAAACCACTCAAACATAAAACTTAGTTATGGGCCTTTAAAATATATATTTAATAACCCTGTAATGCATTTGTATCACCATGCCTATGCCTTGCCAAAAGATAGGTTTTATGGTGTTAATTTTGGCATTAGCCTAAGCTTGTGGGATTATATTTTTAAAACAAATTATCTTCCTGAAGATAGTGGTGCTATAGAATTAGGTTATGAAGGTGACAATAAGATGCCTAAAGGGTTTTTTAAACAGTTGTTTTATGGTTTCAGAAAGGATGATTAGTCAAAGGTTATTCTAAGCGGTATATAATGGACTGAAGAATTTTAAATATTTTTTTGACATTTTTTTTTAGATTCTTCGTTACACTCAGAATGACAAGTACTCCAGTTACTTTTAAATATTTGTAGGTTTAAATTCTTCGATGCACTCAGAATGACAAGTGCTTTAGTAACAAGCTGCTCAATTTGATAAATGCTACTGTCATTCTGAACGAAATAAAATGTAGTGAAGAATCTCAGTCAACTATTTATTTGTTCAAGATTCTTCGCTGTACTCAGAAAGACATACTAAAAAGCCAGCTATTGAGCTGGCTTTCTTATAATATCAAAAAACTAAAACTTACGCCCCAGTTTGTATTTCTTGAGCTACCTTCCCAACTTCATCAAGAACTCTTAACAGGTTGCCGCTCCAAAGTTTTTCTATTTGCTCTTCGGTGTAACCACGTCTAACCAATTCTAGTGTTACGTTAAAAGTTTCGGAAGCATCGTTCCAACCTTCAACGCCACCACCACCATCAAAATCACTACTAATGCCTACGTGTTCTAATCCCATTTTTTCTACTAAATAGTCAATATGGTCAACAAAATCTGAAACATTTACTTTTTCTGGAAAACCAGATATTTTTTCAATTTTTGCATCTACAATCTCCATAACTTTGTTTCTGTTTTCCATGAATGCTTTTTGTTCTTCTTCTGTTAATTTCCCGAAATCAGCTCTACTTGTAATCCATTTAATTCCCATAGAATCGGCTACTTGCATTTGAATGTCTTTAGACTTTTCATTACGTGCTTCATTTTTTTCGTTATTTACATAACTTTTAAAAGCCACTGTTTGCACAACACCTCCATTTTCTTTTACCCAACCTAATTGCTCATCGTCAAGGTTTCTACTGTGATTGGATAATGCTCTTGCAGAAGAATGTGAGGCAATAACTGGTGCTTTGGATAATTCAATCATTTGTTTGATAGCTTCTTTTGAAGGGTGGGAAATATCAATCATAATTCCCCATTTGTTCATTTCGGCTATTACTTCTTTTCCAAAATCACTTAACCCATTATGAAGCCATACGTTGTCACTTTCTCCTGTGTTAGAATCGCTTAATTGGCTATGACCATTGTGAGCTAGAGATATATATCTAGCTCCTAAATCGTAAAATTCTTTTACTCTATTTATATCCATCCCAATGGGATACCCATTTTCTATACCTATCATGGCTACTTTTTTGCCCTCGGCTTGAAGTTTTCTAACCTCATTAGAAGTTACTGCCATACCAATTTGGTCTGGAGCAATTTCATTAGTTAGTTTATGTATGGCATTAAATTTAGATATCGCATTTTCGTATGCTTTAGCATAGCCTTCGTCAGTAAGCGTATCCTGCCCTGTGTACACGATAAACCAAGCCACATCCAATCCTCCTTTTTTCATTTTTGGAAGATTTACCTGGTTGTCCAATTCTTGGGTGTAATTAATAGAATCGGTAAAATTTTTCACGTTGATATCGCAATGAGTATCTAGTGCAATTATGCGCTCATGAATATCTTTTGCTTTGGCAATTAAATCTTCTTCACTCATTGTTTTTTCTTTTTGTTCCTTACAAGAAATACTTAAAAGAACTATACATAAAAAAACAAACTTAAAAGTTTGTGACATATTATTTTTTTTCATTATTAAAATAGATTGGTTATTTTTTCAATCAAATATAATAATTTAAAGCAAGTTACTTGGTTTGTGCTTCAGAGATTATAAAAGGATAAACCTTTTTTAACAATGTTATTTCTTCTTTGTCAAGATTATCTATTGGTTTACCAAGAATATTTTTAGCATAAGTTGTTCTAAGTTCATAATAAGCTTTAGTTAATTCGTCTTGAACTTTTATAAATAATTCATACGAAGTTTGCGGGTGGTTTTGTAATGAAACTACTGCTTTTAATGGGTTGTCGGAAGCTGTTGCATTATTTGCTCCATTACAATATTTACAAGAACCATCACCATTATTGTCTAAAAATGTTTTAACAATATCTTTCAAGTTTTTAATACTAATAATTACTTCTTCTACCATAATTTCTTGCTTGCCGTTTAGCGTAATTCGCAAAATATTACGCTCGTAAATGTCAGCAATACAATCTTCGGTTTCACATATTGGCGGCAGTTTTCTTTTAATACCATTGTCGCTTGCAATGGTTGTTGTTACCAAAAAGAAAATAAGTAATAAGAATGCAATGTCTGCCATTGAGCCAGCATTGACCTTTGGTGCTGTTTTTTTTGATCTCATAATTAAAGCTTTAAAATGTTAATAAAAAGTTAAACTCAAAAATGATACCATAAAAAGAGGCTGTCTAAAAAGTGTCATTCTGAATGAAAATGAAGAATCTCTTAAAAATTAAAATGTTAATTTATAGATTATTGAGATTTTTCGACTAAGCTCAAAATGACAACAAAAGCACTTTTTAGACAGCCTGAAAATTAATTTCTTTTAATAAGCTTATGCCAATACACCTTTAGCTTTTTGAGCTTTGGAATACCAAACCCAGAAAGCTCCCAAAACAATTACAAGAATTGGCATTAAATAGGGTTGTTTGTCGGCAAAAACTTCTGTAGCATTTGTCCCAAATAACCAATACAGTTGCTGTATAGTAGCAGTTACAAACGACAACAAAAATAAAGTTACAGCCATTTTTTTTCGCATTAATAATAGTATAGCTGCAATTAATCCAGCGAAAACAGCAATAGCAAACAAAGCAGTTGACCATGCTGGAGTTTCGTTAATTAAAGCAATTTGTTCGGCATTCATACCAACAGTTGAGGCCTCTGTTTTAAAAGCCATTTGCAAATAGGAATTTACTCCCATTCCATTCCAAAGAAGCGCAATAATACCTATAACCCAAAAGGCTATTCCTGGTTTATTTGATTCTGACATAATAATTAGTTTTAGTTAGCAAAATAGTGTTTTGCATAGTGTTATGCTTTAACAATGTAGGCAGAAAGCAGCAATAATACAAATAATAACCATAAAGTATGACTAGTGTATAAGTGGGTTGGAGCCTCAATAATTGTTAATAATCCTTGAAAACTTTCGTAAAATATTTTTAAAAACATAGAAAATAAACCCAAGAAAGGGAGTATTTTTGCAACTTAATAATAATTGCATTAATGCTTACATCAACTACATTATCAGGCGAAACTAAAGAAGGAAAAGAATTATATAGCTACCAAAAAGGCGCCATTGATAAGATATTCAAGGCTTTTGAGGATGCACCAGACGATTACCATTTGCTATACCAGTTACCAACTGGTGGTGGTAAAACAGTCATTTTTTCTGAAATCGTTAGGCAATATTTAAAGCATCATGATAAAAAGGTGTTGGTAATGACCCATCGTATTGAGCTATGTAAGCAAACCTCAAAAATGCTGTCTGAATTTAATGTAAGAAATAAAGTTATAGATAGCAAGGCAAAACTTGATGATCAAGGTGACTATTCCTGTTTTGTCGCCATGGTTGAAACATTGAATAATCGATTAAATGAAGACAAGCTCGACATTTCGGATATTGGACTCGTTATTATTGATGAAGCACACTATAATTCTTTCACCAAATTATTTAAATTCTTTTATAACTCTTTTTTATTGGGTGTTACAGCAACACCTTTAAGCTCTAACATTAATTTACCAATGACCGATAATTATGATGAATTAATCGTAGGTGAAACTATTGAATCTTTGATAGAGAATAAATTTTTGGCACGAGCCGAAACATTTTCATATAATGTAGGGTTAACATCACTTGTTGTTGGAGCTAATGGTGATTATACTGTAAAATCTTCTGAAGATTTGTACACCAACCACGATATGCTTGGAAAATTATTACATGCCTATGAAGAAACCTCTAAAGGAAAGAAAACCTTAATTTTTAATAACGGTATTAATACATCCCTACATGTGTTCGATACTTTTAGAGCTGCTGGATACCCAATTGCGCATTTAGATAATACACACTCCAAAAAAGAACGCGAACTAATATTAAAATGGTTTAAAAAAACACCTAATGCTATTTTAACTTCGGTAAGTATCCTCACAACTGGTTTTGATGAACCTACTGTAGAGTCTATTATTTTAAACAGAGCAACAAAATCATTAACACTTTATTATCAAATGATAGGTCGTGGCTCTAGAATTTTAGGAAACAAAGACACTTTTAAGGTGGTTGACCTTGGTAATAATTTTCATCGTTTTGGCCCTTGGGGAAGCGATTTAGATTGGCAAAGAATTTTTAAATCACCAAATTATTATTTAGATGGGATTTTAAATGATGAAGATATTGAGAATAATTTTAGATACGAAATGCCACCCGAGATTCGTGAGGAGTTTTCAAACTCCGAAGAAGTTTATTTAGACATTCGCGAATTGTATGTTGAAAGCATTAGAAGAGGCGATTCAACCAAAACAGTATTGGAAAAGTCCATAAAACACCATGCCAAAATTTGTACCGAAAATAGCGAGGATGTTTTTGATGCTTTAATGTTGGTTAAATTATTAGGTGACGATATTGACCATAGAATAGGAAGATATACTAAATGCATTAGCAAAAGCACTTTTAACTTTGTAGAATGGTTAAAAGAAGATTATCGTAAAAAATTACGTTCGTATTTACGCGAAAACTTCGATGTAATTTTTGAAGAAATTCATGGAAGACCTCCAGAGGACTAACTTTAAATTACTGCACTACTTTAAAAATAGCGATCGCATATAAATAAAACCTAGCAAAGCGCAATAAACCAAAAAGTAAGTAATTTTTAAATTTATACCTAATAAACCCTGCAGCAATACTTGTTATTGAAAATGGAATTGGGAACAAAGCACCTACAACAATTAAAAATCCACCCCATTTTCTAGTGTTTTTTATATGCTTTGCCAGCCTGTTTTCTATGGCATAACGCACTTTTGGTATTCTAGTGATGCTAAGTCCTGTGATATACGAAATTACACCACCTACATAAGACAATAGTGCTAGTATCGATAAATATAAAATAGGTTGTGGTAATTTCTTGGACCAAGCAATAAAAATCTCGGGAGGAATAAGACCCAACATCGATTCGGATATAAAAAATACAGCTAGTACACTAGTGGTGCGAAAGGTTTCGGTAACAGTGATTAAAGCCGTATTAATGTCTATAACAAAATAATGGATGCCTAGAAGAACACCAATAAAAACTACGATAGGAACAATGGATTTTTTTAGACTTAATCCAATAAACCTATAAAACCCAGTATATGAATAATACTGATGCAGCAATCTTAACCTGCTTTTCTTTGTTTTTGTATTCGAGTTCATGCAATTTTAATGGACAGCAAAAATACTATAACACCATTAAAAAGCAATACATTTTAGGTAAATTTTAGGACTTATACTGTGTTAAAAGTCGATAGACAAACTCTTTAGTAATAGGCTTTCCGTTTGCTCTTTTTTTAATATCAGAAAATAGAAATTTATAATCGCAATTGTTTTTGTAATTAGCACAACCATAAGCGGTTTTACCTTTAATGATTGTTCCTGATTTACATTTAGGGCACATAATAGTATCTGGAATTTTCTTTGGTGATTTTTTTTGCTCTAACACCAATTCATGCAACTCATTAAATCTTACTAGTCCTTCTACTTTGTTATGTTGCTCTAGAAAGCCTTTTAAATTTACTGTTGAACCTTTATCGATTAATCTTATATATTGCTTCTCTGAAATATTTTTGCCTTTAAACTTAAATGGAAGCACAAAATTACAACCATTTTTATAGGCGGAGCAGCCATAAGCAGAAGTGCCTTTAATAACGTTTCCCATTTTGCATTTAGGACATATTTTCCCTATTAGAGTTTTGGTAGCTTGTTTATTTGCAATTGATTTCTCTTTGGTGGCTTGTATATAAGAAATATTGGCTTTTTTAGTTTCACTTCGTACTTCATAAACCAAATCGTCCACCATTTGCTTCATATTATTAATAAATTGCCCAACACTATAAGTGCCTTGTTCAATTTGTTTTAATTGTTTTTCCCATTGTCCAGTTAATTCAGGTGAAGTCAATAATTCATTATGAATAATATCAATGAGCTGAATTCCAGTTGTGGTTGGAAGTATTTGCTTTTTATTTCGTTTTATATAATTTCGTTTGAATAGAGTTTCAATAATGTTTGCTCTAGTTGATGGACGACCAATCCCGTTTTCTTTCATCAAATCCCTCATTTCATCATCATCAACTTGTTTGCCAGCAGTTTCCATAGCACGTAATAAAGAAGCTTCTGTAAACTGATTGGGAGGCTTTGTTTGTTTTTCCAAAAAAGAAGGTTCATGCAATCCTTTTTCGCCTTTTATAAATTGTGGTAATAATTTATCTTTTGTCACACTGGTCGAAGTCGAAGTGTCAAAAACAACACGCCATCCTTTTGATAAAATTTCTTTACCAGTAGCCTTAAAAACAACCTTTTCGACCTTTCCTAAAACAGTAGTATTAGATACTTGGCAGTCATCATAAAACACTGCAATAAAGCGCTTTACAATAATATTATACACTTTTTGTTGATTATGTTGCAAATTAATTTGAATTCCAGTAGGGATTATAGCATGATGGTCGGTAACTTTTTTATCATTAAATACCTTTGATTTTTTAATTTTTTTCCCTAAAAGCGGTTGTGTTAAAGCACTATAATTTGTTAGATTCTTTAAAATTCCAGATATTTTTGGATACATATCATTGGGCAAAAAGGTGGTATCAACCCTTGGGTAGGTCACCACTTTTTGTTCATAGAGTTTTTGAACTATTTTTAATGTGTCATCGGCCGAAAACCCAAACTTCGTGTTACAATAAACTTGCAGGCCAGTTAAATCAAAGAGTTTTGGAGCATATTCTTTTCCCTTTTTTTTAGTAATAGAAACAATTTCAAAATCACTTTTCTTTGCTTTATCAGCTAAAATTTCACCATCTACTTTATTTAAAAAGCGCCCTTCTTCATAGTTAAAAAGTGTATTTCTATATAAAGTTTGCAATTCCCAGTAAGGTTGTGGTTTAAAATTTTCAATGCTTTTAAAGCGCTCTACAACCATCGCTAAAGTTGGTGTTTGTACTCGACCTACAGATAGAACTTGCTTATAACCTCCATGTTTAAGTGTGTATAATCTAGTAGCATTCATCCCTAAAAGCCAATCGCCAATCGCTCTTGAAAAACCAGCGTAGTAAAGATTGTCGTAGTTAGAAGCAGGTTTTAAATTTTTAAACCCTTCTTTAATAGCTTCTGTAGTTAAAGACGAAATCCATAAACGCTTTACTTTACCTTTATAATTAGATAACGACATGACCCAACGTTGAATGAGCTCTCCTTCTTGTCCAGCATCACCACAATTTATAATTTCATCGGCATTGTCGAATAAGCCTTTTACAATATTGAATTGCTTTTTAATTCCAGAATTATCTACAACCTTCACGTTAAATTTTTCAGGAATCATGGGTAAATTATTTAAGTCCCAACTTTTCCAATGGGCTTTATAATCATTTGGTTCAAATAAAGTGCACAAATGACCAAAGGTGTAGGTAACCGCATAGCCATTACCTTCATAATACCCATCACGTTTTGTATTTGCTCCTAAAACAGAAGCAATTTCTAGTGCAACACTTGGCTTTTCGGCAATACATACTTTCACTAAAATCCTTTTTTTTAAGAACTGCAAAGTAACTAAAATGGCTATATTTTTGTTTTAATCCTTAATAAAATCTTATCAAGATATTAAAATTGTTAAAAGTTTAAACAAACTTTATTCTATTAATACATTTCCATACCTTTAAGTCAATTATTTAACCAACCATATAATATAATGAAAAAGCGAGCGACTACACTTTTTACAGCTCTTGCTTGTTCCTTTGTGAGCATTTTTGCTTTACAAGCACAAGAAGATATTTTAGAAAAACTTAATGAAATAGCTATTGTTGACCAAAAGGTCATGATGCCTATGCGTGATGGTATTAGATTAGCAACCGATATTTATCGTCCTAAAGGCGATGGAAAATATCCCATTATTTTCTCAAGAACACCTTACAATTTTAATTCCTGGGGAAATGGCGAACAACGCACTGGAAATGCTCGAAGAGCTTATGAATATATTAAGAAAGGTTATGCTTACGTAGTTCAAAACGAACGCGGACGCTATTTTTCGGAAGGCGAATGGGATATTCTTGGTGTACCGTTAACTGATGGTTATGATGCTTTTGAATGGATGAAAAATCAATCTTGGTCCAATGGAAAAATTGGAACGCTTGGTTGCTCGTCAACTGCTGAATGGCAAATGGCTGTGTCTGCATTGGATCATCCATCACATGCAGCTATGGTGCCTCAAGGTTTTGGAGCTGGTGTTGGCAGAGTAGGTGATATTAACGAACAAGGAAATTGGTATCGTGGTGGTGCTGAGCAGATGTTATTCTTTTCATGGCTTTACGGTGTTGAGCATGATAAATTTAAACCTAGAATCCCTAAAGGAGCAACGCAAGAAGATTTAATTAGAATTTCTAGATTTTACGATTTGGCTCCTGAAAACCCAAGAGTTGATATGTCAAAGGCATTAAGTCACTTGCCAATTCAGGACATACTAAAGAACATTAATGGAAAACAAGAAATTTTTGATAAAATGATTCGTCGTAAACCAAACGATCCTGATTGGTTTAAAGGTGGTATTTACCATGATGATAAGGATATTGGCACACCAAGTTTTTGGTTTGCGTCATGGTACGACGTTTCAATCACACCAAACCTTAAGCTTTTTAATCATGCTAGAAACAATTCAAAAGATACTTTTATTAGAGATAACCAGTATTTGGTAATAGCACCAACATTGCATTGTGCTTACACAAGAGCAACCGAAAATACTATTGTTGGAGAACGAAGTGTAGGTGATGCACGATTAAATTATGATGAGCAGATTACAAAATGGTTCGACCTTTGGTTAAAAGGTGAAGACAACGATTTTAAAGAAACAACACCTAGAGTACAGTATTATACTATGGGGAGTAATGAATGGCAATCTTCACAGGTTTGGCCTCCTTCAAATACCAAAATGGTAACTTACTATTTAAATAGTGATGGAAAAGCTAACAGTCGTTTTGGTGACGGAAGATTATCAACTAAAAAAGCGGGAAAAGATAATCCAGATAGTTTTACTTACGACCCAATGGCACCTGTATCTTCTCATGGTGGAAATGTTTGTTGTACTGGTAACGCCATAAGAGGTGGAGCTAGAGATCAGAAAGACATGGAAGCAAGACATGATATTTTGGTTTATACTACAGATGTTTTAAAAGAAGACACTGAAGTTTCTGGTTTTATTGAATCTAAACTATTTATATCATCAGATGTAAAAGACACAGATTTCACGATAAAATTGATTGATGTATATCCTGATGGTACAGCTTATAATTTAGATGAAACCATCCAACGTGTGCGTTATCGTGAAGGTTATGATAAAGAAGTATTCATGGAAAAAGGAAATGTTTATGAAGTAAATTTAACACCAATGTCCACCAGTAATTTATTTAAAAAAGGACATCGTATTCGTGTTGAAATTTCAAGTAGTAACTTTCCACGCTTTGCACGAAACCTAAATACTGGAGGAAATAACTACGATGAAAAAGTGGGTGTGGTGGCTCATAATAATGTACATCATTCATCAAAATATCCATCACAAATTAGCATACCTATTGCTATGAACTAATTGATAATTAAATTAATAAGCTAATATAATTTACTAAATATGAAAACTATCTTTAAAAAATCAACTCTATGGCTTTGCCTATTAGGAATGATTTTCACAACACAATCCCAAACAGTTAATGAATCTACTTTTAGTGGTTTAAAATTTAGAAATATTGGTCCAGCATTAACTTCTGGTCGTATTGCAGACATTGCCATTCATCCAGAAAACGAAAACATTTGGTATGTAGCAGTTGGTTCAGGTGGTGTTTGGAAAACAACAAATTCTGGAACTACTTGGAAACCCATTTTCGACAATCAAGCATCGTATTCCATTGGTAGTATTGCTATCGACCCTTCTAATCCACACACAATTTGGGTTGGAACTGGAGAAAATGTTGGTGGTCGTCATGTCGCTTTTGGTGATGGTATTTATGTGAGTCATGATGATGGTATGTCATGGAAAAACATGGGCTTAAAAAAGTCTGAGCATCTTTCGACAATCATTGTGCATCCTGAAAATTCAAATATTGTTTGGGTCGCATCACAAGGACCACTATGGAGTAAAGGAGGAGAAAGAGGTGTTTATAAAACTGCTGATGGAGGAAAAACTTGGAATCGTACTCTTGGAGATAGTGAATGGATTGGAGCAACAGATATTGTTATAGACCATAATAATCCAGATGTTCTATATGCTGCTAGTTGGCAAAGGCATCGCACAGTGGCTGCTTATATGGGTGGAGGTCCAGGAACAGGAATTCATAAAAGTATAGATGGTGGTGACACTTGGACAGAACTAAAAAAAGGATTACCTAAGTCTAACCTAGGGAAAATTGGATTGGCAATATCACCTTTCGATTCAGATGTTATTTATGCCGCTATTGAAACCGACAGAAAAACAGGAGGCATTTACATATCTACCAATAGAGGTGAGGCCTGGACAAAACAGTCTAATACAGTCTCTGGCGGAACAGGACCACATTATTATCAAGAGCTATATGCTTCTCCTCATCATCAAGGCAAATTGTTTCTTATGAACAATTATGTATTAATTTCTGATGATCACGGAAAGAATTTCAATAGAATGAACGAGCGCAACAAGCATGTCGATAGTCACGCCATGGCTTTTAAGGCTTCCGACCCTAATTATGTATTGTTTGGAACCGATGGAGGATTATATGAAAGTTTTGATTTAACGAACAGCTGGAAATACGTTAGTAACCTGCCTATTACACAATTTTTTAAAGTTGCGGTTGATGATAGCGAACCTTTTTATAAAGTATATGGAGGTACTCAAGATAATGGTTCTCAAGGAGGCGCTTCTAGAACCGTTTTTGCCGATGGTATAAAAAACAGAGACTGGTGGAAAACGCTAGGAGCAGATGGGCATCAATCAGCAACTGAACCTGGAAACCCTGACATTACTTATGGCGAGTTTCAGCAAGGCGCATTGTGGAGGATTGATCAAACAACTAGGGAAACAGTATTTATTCAGCCACAAGCTAGAGAAGGAGATCCTTTTGAGCGTTACAACTGGGATGCACCAATTTTGGTTAGCCCACACAATCCTACTAGACTATATTTTGCTTCACAGCGTGTATGGAAATCTGAGAATAGAGGCGATGCATGGACACCAATTTCATCAGACCTTACTTTAAACCAAGAGAGAATGGCACTGCCATTTTACGATGGTAAGCAACAAAGCTGGGATAACGCCTGGGACATTGGAGCAATGTCTAACTATAACACTATTACTTCATTATCAGAATCGCCAATACAGGAAGGATTACTATACGCAGGAACAGATGATGGATTAATGCAAGTTACCGAAGATGGAGGTAATACTTGGAGAAAATTCACTTTGAGTTCTATTAAAGGAGTGCCTTCTACTCCTTTTGTAAATGATGTTCGAGCCGATTTATTTGACGCAAATGTAGTGTATGCTGCCCTAGATAACCATAAATATGGCGATTATAAACCTTATTTAATAAAAAGTACAGATAAAGGTAAATCTTGGACACTTATCAATGGTGATTTACCAAAAACCTTGTTAACATGGCGATTGGTACAGGATCATGTTAAAAAATATTTACTATTTGCTGCAACAGAGTTTGGAGTTTATTTTACAAGAAATGGTGGTAAAAACTGGACTCAACTAAAAAGTGGCATTCCAACTATTTCTATTAGAGATATTACTATTCAAAGGAGAGAGAATGATTTAGTAGCTGCGTCATTTGGAAGGGGAATCTTTATTTTAGATGATATAACTCCTCTTAGAAATTTTGATGACTCTATGCTTTCAAAAGAAGCTACTTTATTTCCAATTAAGGATGCGCTTTGGTATAGTCCAAATAGCAGAGTGGGAAGTCAAGGAGATGATGAATATAGTGCAGATAACCCACCATTTGGAGCGATTTTCACGTATTACATGTCCAATAAAGTAAAGTCGTTAAAAGACGAGCGTAAAGAAAGGGAAAAAACCAACACAGATTTTCCAGGTTGGGATGCTTTAGAAGCCGAAAACAGGCAGCAAGGGCCTGAAATACTTTTGATTATAAAAGATGCAAATGGAAACGTTGTTAATACGGTTAAAGGATCTAATAAAAAAGGTTTTAACCGAGTGAATTGGCAGTTAACCTATCCTAACAAAGCAGGTGAGAGGCTACAAGCTTCTCCAAGAGGTAGATTTGGTAGAGGTGGAGTAATGGCTTCTCCAGGAGATTATACAGTAACCATCGTAAAACGTATCGATGGAACAAACACAGTACTTGAAGGTCCAAAACCATTTAAGGTTGTGCCAATGTATGATGGTACATTAAAAAGAAAATCTTTTGCTGAAATGGATGCTTTTAGAAAAGAAACCTTTGCGTTCCAACAAGATCTTACTGCAACAAATGTGGCATTGTCAAGAAACATCCAAAGGGTGGCTGCCATGGAAAGAGCTTTAAATAAAGCCGAAAAACCAAACGACAATTTATTCAAAAGAATTAACGATGCACGCTTAGTATTATTGGATATTGATAAAGAATTAAATGGTGATGACACAAAAGGAGAGATAGGTGAACGCTCAAACCCAAGGGCAAGCGAAGGAAATTCTTTAGGTTGGAGAGCTTTAGGTAACACTTATGGTCCAACAGACGAACACAAAGCAATGCTAAATAGAGTGAAAAGTCAATTAGCAAAAGTAAAGTCTAAGTTACGAGATGTACTTAACAACACTTTACCTCAAATTGAAAGAGAATTAAAAAATACTGGAGCCCCATGGGTTGAAGGTCAAGGATTAAAAAACGATTAATAGTAATATCATTGATGCTGTCTAAAAAGTGTTTTTATTGTCATTTTGAGCGTAGTCGAAAAATCTCAATAATCTATAAATTAACATTTTAATTTTTATGAGATTCTTCATTTTCATTCAGAATGACACTTTTTAGACAGCCTCATAATTTTTTAACAGCAAAACCAAACTTATGAAACAGACACTTTATATTATTCTATTATTTGTTGGAGTAAATTCATTTGCTCAAAAAAAGATATTGGACCATCCCGATTTTGAAATATGGAACACCATTAAAGGTCAAAGCATTTCACCAAATGGAGATTACGTCATGTATTCATTGGAAAAAGGTGAAAAAGATAACCATCTCAAAATCAAAGATGCCAATGCCAATTTAGTATTTAACCATGAGCGCTCCCAAAGCGGAAAGTTTACTTACGATTCAAATTTTGCCATTTTTACAATTAAAGCTTGGAAAGACAGCATCACTGAAATGAAACGAAGAAAAGTTAAGAAAGATAAAATGCCCAAGGATACTGTAGGTATTTATAATTTAAAGGGTAAATCGCTTCAAAAAATAGCCAATATAAAGTCGCATAAACTTCCACAAAAATGGTCAGGATTTATGGCTTATACTTATGATGATGCTAAAAAGAATGTACCTAAAAAGACAGAAGCTGTAAAAGATTCAACTGAAAACGATACTACAAAAACTAAAAACAAAAAGCCCAAAGCAAAAAAGGCTAGTGCTAAAAACGGTTATCCTTTAGTAATCAGGAATCTACAAACAGCGAAAGAAGATACCATTTACTTTGTTACAAGTTATGTATTTGCAAAAAAAGGCAAGAAGTTAGCATACACTACAACTGGTGTTAAAGATAAAACTGAAGCTGGAGTGTATGTTGTTGATTTAGATAAAAATATGACGAAGCAAGTATTCACTTCTCATGAAAAAACAAAGTATTTCAAGATTAATTTTAGTGACTCTGGAAAAAATTTGGGGTTTGTTGTTGATGCTGATACCACAAAGGCTTATGTGAGGCCAAATCAATTATATACTTGGAACGAATCTAAAGCCACAACCGAATTAGTAATTGATAATTCAAAAGCACCGGAAGGTTATAGAGTATCTTCTGATGGCGACGTAAGTTTTTCAAAGGACGAATCAAAATTATACTTTGGTTTGGCACTTCCTCCAATAGTTCAAGACACAACCTTGTTGAAAGATGAAATCGTTAATGTTGAAGTTTGGACTTATGACGAACCTCGTTTATATACAGTTCAAGAGCTACAAGTTAAAAATGACAAAAAGAAATCGTTTCAAACGGTTTACCATTTAAAGAATAAAAATATTGTTCAAATAGCCACTAAGGATTTTCCAAATGCTAGATTGGCAGATGAAGGAAACGGAACACATGCATTAGTAAGCACGAACATGCCTTACATGTTGGAAAGCCAATGGACAGGAAGAAGAGCAAGCGATGTTTCAGTAGTAAATATCAATACTGGAACAATAAAGTCAGCTATGAAGAAACTCCTTGGTACAGCCCAAATGAGTCCAAAAGGTAAATATGCTTTTGGTTATCAACCTGCAGACAGTACTTGGTTTACCTATAATATTGCATCTGGAAGATATACCGAATTAACTAAAGGCAAAGGTTTTTATAATGAGCTAAGCGACTATCCAAATTTTCCTAGGTCTTATGGTTCTGCTGGTTGGACAAAAGATGATAAATCTATCATGATTTATGACCGTTATGATATTTGGGAATTTAATCCAGATAATGGAACTAGCACGAGATTAACAAAAGGGCGAGAGAATAAAGTCACTTACAGAGGAGTGAGATTAGATCCTGAACAACGATTTATTGATACTTCAAAAAAGCTGTTGTTAACTACTTTTAATGAAACAAGCAAGAACTCAGGATACTATGAGTATAACTACAAAAACAAATCAGGAAAACAATTAGTTGATGGTCCTTATAGGTATACAACACCTCGTAAAGCTAGTAAGAGTGAGGCAGTAATCTTTACCAGACAATCATTCACTGAATTTCCAAATATTCGTTTATCCGATTTGAGTTTTAAAAAACAAGTGGTTATTAGTGATGCGAATCCGCAGCAATCAGAATATAATTGGGGAACTTCAGAGTTAGTTAATTGGACATCGTTAGATGGAAAAGAACTTACAGGAATGCTCATGAAACCTGAAAATTTTGATCCAAACAAAAAGTATCCAATGATTGTGTATTTCTATGAGAAAAGCTCTAATGGACTTCATAGACATACAGCACCTTCGGCAGGAAGAGCGTCTATAAATTATAGTTTTTACACAAGTAGAGGCTATGTGATTTTTAATCCAGATATCTATTACAGAGATGGTTATCCAGGAGAAAGTGCCTATAATTGTGTAATTCCAGGTATAACATCATTAGTAGAAAAAGGATTTATTGATAAGGATAATATAGGTGTTCAAGGACATAGTTGGGGAGGCTATCAAAATGCCTATTTAATTACTAGAACAAATATTTTTAAGGCTGTAGTTTCTGGAGCTCCAGTTGTAAACATGGTAAGCGCTTATGGTGGAATACGATGGGCTAGTGGATTGAGTAGACAATTTCAATACGAGCGTACGCAAAGCAGAATAGGAGGGTCTCCATGGGAATATCCACAGCGTTATGTAGAAAACTCACCAATTTTTAATTTAGATAAAATTAATACTCCTGTGCTAATACTGCACAATGATGGTGATGGAGCTGTCCCTTGGTATCAAGGTATTGAGTTTTTTACAGGCTTAAGACGATTAAGTAAACCCGCTTGGCTCTTAAACTATAATGGTGAACCACATGGATTAAGAAAGTATCAAAATAGAAAAGATTATGCGATGAGAATGTCACAATTTTTTGATTATTATTTAAAAGGTGCTCCAAAACCTGTTTGGATGGAACGTGGTGTGCCTGCAATAGAAAAAGGAATTAATCAAGGATTCGA
>Ga0316209_1002008_pt1 | contig 18001 bp, 11 predicted proteins | sample 6monopyrite_MG_FD_204945 | JGI IMG/M metagenome (GOLD analysis project Ga0316209, IMG submission 204945) | Microbial mat bacterial communities from mineral coupon in-situ incubated in ocean water Damariscotta River, Maine, United States -... | ecosystem: Environmental > Aquatic > Marine >...
CGCGATCGCGCCTTCGCCATACCCCACACGATCGGTGATCAGGATGTAGTTCGAAGTTGTCGTGTTGTAGTCCCCAAAGTAGAAACGCGGAACGTCCACGGGCACGACCCCGCGAGAGGACAATCGCGCGAACTCCACTTCGAAGGGCACCGTGTTCGCCAGGTAGAACTTCCGCTGCACATCACTCGCGGGCATCTTGACGAAGAGCTCCCCACGAAGCCCCGCTTCGGCGCGAGCGTATTCGACATCCAGGAACGCCTTGTCCGCCGCTTGCCCCCCATGACAGGGCTCGATGCGAGAGACCGCGACGACGTGATTGTCCCGGGACATCGTTCCCGCTGCATGAAAGGCTCGGGTCAAGAACTCGGCGCCCTGTTCCTCGATCATCGAGATCGTGAACGGGAATTCGAGCCCGTAAAGATCCCCCGGCGCGACTTCCTCGTGCTGCGCCTCGAACCTCGACCAATCGAATCGCAATCCGGAAATGGCCGGGGCTTCCGCAAGGTCCGCAAGATTCATCCAACCGGCCGGACTGCTGATTCGCACACGCGAAGCTGCGCCGCCCGCAGGAATTGCCACCTCTGCGATCACAACGATCGTGTCGACGGGAAGAACCTGAACAACCTTTGATTCGGCCGAGCGATTCGTTGTCACCGACGCGCCGGCTGACAACGCAACGCGGTAGCGTTTCGCGGTGATGACTTGATCGTGTTGCGCTTGCACTAAAGAGAACCCTCTCGCCCTATTGGGATCGGTCGCCGCGAAAACTCTAGCGCTCGCAACAGAAGCGGCCGCGCCACCAAACGGGTGAGAATGTCGGCTAGCGTTCACCCCTGGCGAAGCTTCATACCCTCGCTTCACTCATCTTCATCGGGAAGGATCTCTGTTATGCGCGCAGTTGTGGTGGACGAGACGGGCGACCCGTCCGTTCTCAAGGTTCGAGAGGCCAACGATCCCAAGGTCGGGCCGGGGCAGGCTCGCGTCCAAGTCGCGGCAGCGGGTGTCAACTTCGCCGATGTCGTGATGCGACGGGGATTCATCCCAAGTCCTCTGCCCATGATCCCCGGCGTCGAGGGCGCCGGCGTGATCGAGTCGATCGGGGAAGGCGTAACGAGCCTCTCCGTTGGGGATCGCGTCGCCTGGGCACCCGTCATGGGGGGCGACGGAACCGTCGGGTCCTATGCCGAACTCAAATGCGTCGATGAAGGATCTTTGATTCCCGTTCCCGATTCTGTGTCCCTCGAAACCGCGGCCGCAGTCATGCTGCAGGGACTGACCGCCCACTATCTCGTGCATGACAAGAAGAAGATCGAGCCGGGAACGACTGTCCTGATCCATGCAGCGGCCGGCGGCATGGGTCTATTGCTATGCGGTTGGATGAAGCGCCTCGGTGCACGGGTCATCGGCACGACCTCGACCGAGAAGAAGGCCGCGTTCGCCCGTGAGGCCGGCGCGGACGAAATCATCCTGTATAACGAGGAAGACTTCGTCGAGCGCGCCCTCGAACTCACGGAAGCCCATGGCATCGACTACGTCGTCGATGGTGTTGGGAAGACCACCTTCGCGAGAAACCTGGAGTGCATGGCGAGCCAGGGCCATATCTGTCTCTACGGAATGGCCAGCGGTCCGCCCGATCCGATTTCGCCCCTCCTCCTCCTTCCCAAAGCCGTGTGCATCAGCGGTGGCATGATGACCAACTTTTTGCGGAGCCGAGACGAGGTCCTCCGCAAGGGCGCCGAGGTATTCGCTGGGGTCGAAGCAGGCTGGCTCGCGCCTCCGCAGATCACGACGCTGCCCCTCGAAGACGCCGCGCGGGCCCATGAGATGCTCGAAGATCGATCTTCGGTAGGAAAGCTTGTACTTACGATCGAGGGCTGATCGAAGACTAGTCCCGACTCGCCAGCGTCGGGCGAATCACGAAGGCCGGCTTCGCCTCGAAGTGAAGGGCCATCGACATCGACGTGCACTCTCCCGTTTCCGGGTCGGGATGGCCATCAGCGACGCGCGGTATCGCATGATAGAGGCCCGCACACATGAAGCCCCGATTGAACGCCGCGTTTCGCCCCTGGTGGCGATCACCGATCATGTGATCGTTCATCATTGACCAGAAATTCTCGTTGTCCCAGTAGGCGCCGAGCGTTCCTTCGATTCTCCCATCGGCGAGAACCGTTCCTCGGATTCGCGCGTCGCGATAGTAGACAGCGTTGTCCTGGGTCTGCTGCTTGATCTTGAGCCGCAAGTCGACAGGGTCCGTCGTCAACACGCCATCGACGATTCGACCGCGGGCGACCGCATTATGATAGGTCGTATCCGAATGCGCCGTAAAGCTCACCATCTCCATCGGTTCGCCGAGGGCGTTCAGGCTGACCGGCGCGGCGGACGAGAGGAATTGAACCGCGACATCGTCATCGTTCACGGGATCGTCCATCCCGGAGATTTCCATCAGGATCGCGTAGCCCCCTTCATTGATCATCGTGTTCGCCTTGTGGAGGCGATCCATCAAATCGTTCGGCCGATAGCCACGAACGCACCCCATCAAGCGCCACGCCTGGTTGTCGATGCCCGGCCGACCGTCGGGGTCCACGAAATCATCGTGTCCGCATTGCCCTGCCTGTGCCGCGGACCGGCTCGAAGCAACCCCATCGAGATCGAGTCCTGACACGCGCGCCGGTCCGTTGAGCGTCAAATAGCCCGGGTCGGGCTGAGCGCGGGGATCCTGGCAGGCATCGGGCGGCAGAAGCGCGTGGTCCCATTCGAGAAAGCGCCCCTCCTCTTCACGCACACGGGTGCGCTCGACCATGTAGCGCTCCCATTGCTCCGAGAAGTATTCCACCTCCGTGACGTTCAATCCCTCCGGACACTCCCCGGGCTCGTCATGAGGAATCTCGTCGAACCATCGCGCCATGACGTACCCGCGAACCGGAGTGGCCTCTGCCTGAGCAGCGCCCGTCTTCACTTCACGGTTGTCGCTATCACAGCCCAGGATCAGAACAGAGAGGGCGATCACCACGACGTGCGAATACGTCGTCGTCCGCGCCGCTTCTCTTGCCCAATCGAACGATCGGTTCACTCTTTGTAGATCCGTCATATGCGTCCCCGTCCTGCGGTCGAAAGGCATCTTCGGCTCCTTCCCTGACGATTTCGTATTAAGCGAGAATCTCCGAGATCGGCCGACTGGTTTCGTTCCCGCGATAGCCCCATCGCGCCACATTTCGCCCCATCACTTGCTGCAACGTCAGTCCCACTCGGGCCGTGGATTCCCCAGCGCCGCGGATGTGGATGCCGTTCTTGACCCGCCCCCCGGCCGTTCCCGCGAGCATCAGCGGAAGCCCTGTCACGCTATGGCTATTCGCGTCAGAGGTTTCGGAATGACAGAGCACGACCGAATGGTCGAGCAGCGTTCCGTCCCCTTCGCGGACCGAGGCGAGCACGTCGACGAAGCGGGCCCACGCTTCCATGCTTCGAAGCACAAACTTCGTCGCCTCCGGCTGGTATCCGAGCTCCGGATCCTTCGCTTCCTCGTGGGTAAGCGTGTGATGTGTATCGGCGCTCCCCGCCGTATGCAGTCGCGACGCGCCGGCCGAGAACACCATATTGAAGACCCGGCTTTGATCGCATGCGAGCGCCAGCGCAAGCACCTTCGTCATTGAATCGTGATTCTCCGCGACGTGTTCGATGTCCTGCGAAACCGGCGAACCCTTCGGGGCCGAAGCGGGTGTACACGCTTCAAGCGGCGGCGGAGCCGAGAGCTGGAGCTCGAGTTGTCGCTCCAACTGGCGAAGCGAAGTGAAATACTCGTCCAGTCGTTCGCGATCGGCCTGGCCGAGCTGACCTTCGATCGCCTTCCGGTCTTCCGTCACCGCTGAGAGAACACTCTTGCGAAGCATCGTCTTAGGATCCGGTGCGAACTCGCCCGCGTTGGGATCGGTGAACCCACTGCCGAACACGCGCTGGTAGAGCGAGAGCGGCGAAGGCTCCGCCGAATTTCGCGCGCGCTCGCTGCGCATGCTGTAGGTGTCTTTCGCGAGGCCGTGGGCCGCCATCTCAAGCGATCGAAATCGTGTGGACTGCCCGACCGTATCCGCGATCAAGACGTCGAGGGTCGGACCGTCGATCTCGGTCGTATTCTTCGGCGCGCCGCCTGTCAGCGTTCCGAAGACGCCCGTCCGATGGACGTGGTTCGTTTCGCCCGCGAGGATCACGCTGAAACCGCTGAGCACACTAATGTGTTGTCGGACGGCCTCGATGGGCTGGAGTTCAGGGGGCAGAGCGAAGTCTGCGCCCTCGCTCGTCGGATTCCACCGATCGGGATTCATGCCGCAGCCGTAGAACCAGGTCCCAAAGCGCAGGGGAAGTGGAGCGCCGGCAGCCAGCGCGTCGCCATTCGAATTGAGGAAGACATCGAGGTAGGGAAGCCCGACCGAGATCCCCGCGCCGGCCAAACTGCCGCGCAGGGTTCGTTCGAGCAGTCGTCGACGGGTGATGAGAAACGTCATGACGCGTCCTCCTTGGCCGATCTCCGCAATAGAGAAGGTGCGGATGTCACTCGCTCTGCTCTTGCTAGTCCGGGCGCATTCAAGAATCCGGGGGAATGCACAATCTCGCGAAGCAGCACCTTGAGTTTATAGCCGCCGTCCTCAAAACGCTCCTCGAGCTCCCGCAACCAAGACCGTTCGCCCAACGTCGTCACTCGGCCGATGGCGTACTGGTAGGTTTGCTTAGCAAGACACGCCGTCAATCGATCGCTCGCCGCGATCGCCTCACCAAGCCCGGCGGGGTCCTCGAATCGATCGCCATCCAGATCGCCACTCGCATCGATCGGCGCCCCATTCTCGGTCGACCTGTGCCGACCCATCCCATCAAAGCGTTCGAGACCAAGCCCGATCGGGTCCGTCAAGAGATGACAGCTTCGGCAGGTCGCATTCGACGAGTGCACTTCGAGTCGATCCCGTGCCGTTCGAAACTCGGGACTGTCATCGGCATTAAAGAGACCGAAGTCAACATCCGCCGGCGCCGGCGGAACGTGTTGGCAGAGCAAAGCTTCGCGCAGGAAGAGTCCACGCAGCGTGGCCGAACTCCTTCCGGAGTGCGCGTTCAACATGTTGAAGCTGGCATGGGTCAACACACCGCGACGCCCACTCGATTCCGGGAAGTCGATCTCTTCCCAGCCCGACTCCGCACGAACCGGCAATGCGTAAACGGGACCGAGCGCTCGTGTCATAAAACTCCGGCGCGTCGTAAAGAGCGTCCGGTAGTCGCTCTCGCGCTCAACAAGATGGTCGACGACGGTGCGAAGCGTCTGTTCCTTCGCATGCGACGCGACTTTCGCGCTGAAGATGGGGTAACGGATCGGGTCCTTACCGAGGTCGTCGAAATCGTCGAACTGGAACACATCCTCGAACAACGCGCGCACGCCCTGCTCAAGACGCGGCGACGACAATAATCGATCAACCTGTTGCGCATACGTCGCGGGATCAGCGAGGCCTCCGCGGCCGACAACCTCCAGCAGCTCCGCGTCCGGACCCGCATTCCAAAGAAAATAGGAGAGCCGTGAAGCCAACGCGGCATCCGGCCATGCTCCACCCGTCGCTTCGATCCGAAAGAGAAAACCGGGGGCGACGAGAAGACTCGTCAGCGCGGATGCGATGCCGGCATAAAAGTCGCCCAACTCCGCCACCGCCTGGTTCGCCACCTCGACCCGTGCCGCGACATTCGACTCGCTGAGCGGAACACGGAGGAGCATCGGACCAACGCGTTCAAGGATCGACGCCGCACAAGCCGGATCAGCGCTCGCTTCATCGAGCGGCGCACAGGGAATCCACTTCGCGCGCTGGGCCGGTGCAAGCGCCTGCCGCGCGACGTCGGAAGCCATGCGTTCGTACTGCTCGAAACCACTGGATGTGATCGTGGCTCTCGAGCTCCCGAGGGCGATCAGTCCGTCGCGACGGTTCTCCGGCTCGAAGCGACCTGCCAATTCGATGCCTGGACCGAAAACGTCCTCAATCGCGTTGCGATACTGCGCTTCGGTCAATCGCCGCATGACCGCGGGCCCGCGCGCCTCATGGGTCTTTTGAGAGGTCTCGCCTGAGGAGACCGCGATCGCCTCGCCGGTCGGTGCACTCGAAAAACGGAACTCGGAATGCCGGACCTGGCCTCCCGCCGTCGCGATGACGGAGGCGGCGGCCAGGCTGCCGAGCGTTGTACAAAGCACAACCGCGCTCGCATAACGTCGCAAGGACGCGCGACGGGCGCCGATTCCGAGTGCGATGGTCGCGAGCAGCGCGTTCGTAGGAAGCGCCCGCCCCCAACGCTCCGCCAGCGCGACGTGATCATCGAGCCAGGCCTGCCCTGCCCCATCCAGCTGGTCGAAGAGAAAGGGATACGCCGCATCTCCGGACTGCATCACGAGGATGCCTGACGCGGAGGTCGCAAGGCAGAGCAAGAGTCCGAAGACGAGCGATCGCCAGCGGTTCTCCCAGATCGCCCAGGCGAGGACGCAGGCGGAGACCGCCAACCCCGTGATGGGGAGGTGATTAAGCAGAATATGCCGATAGGCGGGGTTCTCGCTGATCTCGAACCAGAGTTCAGTCATCGCCCGATTCTCCCTATCGCGAGGCACCGCCCGAGATCGCCGCGGCGACTTCGCCCTCGGGCCAGGGTGCATGATCCTTGTAGTCCGCGATTCGGGTCTTGCCCTCCGCGATCTGGCCCTTTACGGGACAGTACACCCGCCAATGCATCGTCGGCCCGAAGAGGGGCTGCGACTCGACCGAAATCACCCGCACCTCTCCCTCTTCGAACTCGCAAATTGGCTGCATCGCGCGCAGGAGCTGCTCGCCATTCAGATGACCGTCACCGAAATTCCAACCGAGAACCGTCCCCCCGATCATCTCGCCTTCTTGCAGCTCCCAATCATCGGCGTTGTCGACCGCTGCGGGTAGCGCCTCAAGAAGCGGTCGTCCTTCAAGATGCAGGAAGCGCATGACGTACATCATCGCGTTCACCATGCCGCGTTCGGTCGGGTCCTCGATGATGGTTTCCAGTTGTTCATGCACGGTGCCCGCAGACTTCTTGATCTTGCCGAGCTTGGCGCTCGCACCCGTGTCCTTCTTGAAGCACCAGATGTTGTAGGCCCAGTTCCCCGCGTAGTACCGCATGGAAGGAAGGAACGACACGCGCGAAGGCACGAAGTTCCCGAAGAGCGGGACGACAACGAGCGAGAAAAGCATCAGGCCAAGCAGGATCGGCATCTGGGTCATCTCGAGAATGGACACCTCGGGATGGAACCAGAAGAGCGCCCACCCCCCGTAGATCATCAGAATATTCCACTCGACAGGCATACCGGAGGGGTTGTTCAGGCCGATGAAGGAATGGAACCCCGTAAACAGAATACATCCGCCTAACAGGAGCCAAGCGTTCCCGGTCGCGACCGCCGCAAAGAGGATGATCGGAATGCCGAACTCAGAGACATGACCGAAGAAGGCCATGAAATGCGCGAAGCGCGAAGGCCTCAAGTCGAGGGGATAGTTTGTAAAGAGGCTGTGCTTGAGGAATTTCGGGAAGAAGGGCCCGTTATTCATCATGACCATGATCACCGACGGGAAATGTGAATTCCATTTCGAAACCGCAGCCCAGATCCAGATGAACGACCATGTGAGCTTGGCCCCGGCGATCCAGAGATCGTTCGCCGCCGCAAAGGTCATCGCACCCATCACGACCCAGTAGTGCTCCGAACGCGCCACTAGCCAGAGGGTCTTATCGAGGATCCCGTTCACCACGACCAACACGAAACAAGGCAGCAGGAGCTCTGCCGTCACTTCAGGAGCGATCAGGACGCGGAGCAGAAGCACCTGGTTCAGGAGATAGAGACTGACATCGATCGCGTTCCGCGTATCACCACCGATCAAGGGCGCGCCGCGAAACAAGGGCAGCTTGATCGTTCCCATTCGAGCGAAATGGCGGATGCCGCCGAACCACTTCTCGAAGCGACCGTTCGACGGTCCCCAGCCGCAGCCGAAGCCGAAGAGCTCCCAGCACATGGACCAGACCATCGCCTTCTTGAAGGCCTCCGTCGTGAAGGCCCAATCGCCGACAGAGGAGAAGCCCGGATAGTCGGCATTGAAGCTGCACCAGAACGCCCAGATCCCAATCAAGACGAAGAAATATTTCGCCCAGTACAGCGCGAAGATCGCCGGAACATTCGGGCTCGAGTACGCCCAGTTTTGGCACGCGAGTTTCACCCGTTCAGGAAAGGGTGCGCCAACGACTCGTGCGGGGTCATGGGGCGGGAGGGCTTCGTCGGTCGGCGGCTGTGCGGTCGTCATGTCGAGCGTTGAATCCTCGAAGGGAGAACCCTTGGTGAGGGAGGAAGACGGAGGCGTCGCGCCGGGCGTGCATGCCCGCGCTGCGCCAAGAACGCTAGCACCGCTTTCGAGGCCGAAATGGCGAGTTCGGTCGACGAACGTGGCGCCTTTGCTGATCTCAGATGGCTACGAGTGAGTCACTCAGGATCACGTCGATACGCAGAAGCGCCGGGCCTGTCCAACGGCGGAAGGCCTTGCGAGAGCGTAGCTGCCCCCCGTGCGCTATTCGCGCGTTTCGACGGGCAGCCGAACCTCGAACCGGCTCCCCGCACCGAGCATCGACTCCACCCGAATCTCACCGCCATGGGTCGCGATGATTTCCGACGACACGTAGAGACCAAGGCCTGTTCCCTCACCGACCGGGCGCGTCGTGAAGAATGGATCGAATAATAGGCTTCGATGTTCCTCTGGGATGCCGGGACCATCGTCCTCGACTCGGGCCCACAGCCACTCCCCATCGACGCCGGTCGTGAGCCGAACTTCTCCACCTGTTCCCGCGGCCAGGGCCGCATTCTCCATCAGGTTGACGAAGGCTCGTTGCAGCTGATTTGGCACACAAACGACGCGCGGAAGCTCTTCTGCCAAAGCAACATCAAATTTCGCAAACAAGTCGCTTCGCCCGTCCAGCTGCTGATGCGCTGCCGCCACGATGAGATTGAGATCGGACACGCGCCCACCGCTTTCCTGAGACTCACCAAAGACCTTGACTTCGCCAACGATCGCGATGGTGCGCTCGATCCCTTCTACCGAGTCATTGATCAGCTCGAGCCAATCCTCGCGTCGGCTGGGCGACTCGGTTTCCACGCTGGCAAGCTCCGAACGAAGGTGCTGGATATTGCTGCGCACATACGCCATCGGATTGTTGATCTCGTGCGCCATGCCGGCGGCGAGTTGACCGACCGCCTCAGCTTTCTGAGACTGTCTGACGCGAGCCTCCAGCCGGTCACGTTCTGCGACGCGCCCTATCTGGATTCCAACATGGGTGAGCACCTCGGTCAGATGGTCGGTCACTTTCAGGATATCCGACGTCCCGAATTCGAGGACAGCGATCACGTCACCCTCACTCACGACTGGGATCGCGACCGCCGATCGCAATCCAAGACGGTCGCATGCCCTTGCACGCCTCCCCTCCTGTGCGGGCAGGTCGGTCACAAACTCCGGGCGCCGACTGAGCAAGGCACGCCCCGGCAAGCCTTCTCCGCTCCTAAAACAAGTAGAGGAGAGCAATCGCTCGTCCTCAGAGTGGGAAGCCGATGTCTCGCTCACAGGTGTGAGAAGTCCATCCGATGTCAAACGGTAAACCTGTCCTAGCTCCCATCCCATCAAGGAACGGATGCGTTCGACACTCTGCTCGATGGCATCCTCAAGACGGCTGGCTTCGTTCGATGACATCGAGGCGTATTGAAGGAGTTGCACATACTTCGATTCGATCGCCAAATCGCGCTTCGCCCGTTGGTTGATCAGGACGAACGCTGTCGCAACGAGCCCCAAACTCGTGATCGCGCTGAACCGACTGAAGAGCGCTTGCCCTTGTTCGAGGTCCGGGGGAATCGAGCTCGTCAGGAATACGCCGAATGACGGCAGCAACCAGAACCCGGTGATCGTTGCAAGCGTGACCCCAAGCCAAGCCCACGCTCCGCGCAGCTCCACCATGACCGCGGCGACCATGGGGACGACGTATAACCATGCGAAGTTGGGTCGGTCGAACCCGCCGGTTACGATGTTGTCGCATAACAGCAGCAGATAGAGACTGGCGACGCCGAGATGAGCGGAGCGATTGACGTTTCGAGTTCGCTCAAGGTTCCAGGTGTTGACGAGCGAGAACGACACCGCCGCCACAATGCCCCACGCGATCGAATGGACGCCGAGGCTCCAATATAGGTAGAAGGACGGCACGCCCATCGCACACATGATGAGCGTCGTCGTGCGAATGAGATTAATTCGGAGATCTCGGTCCGTATCGAGGTCGAAGTTGTCGCTCCATGCGGACCGAAGGGCTTCGAAGAGCGGCTGTTGCGTGATTTTTTCTAGCACTTGAAGAATCAACACCCTCGGCGTGAGTTGTGCTGATCGGCGCCAAGCTGCTCGTGCCTTACGCCTGCTTTGCCTCATGAGGCGCAAAGGCTAGAAGTATTTCGAACGCCATGATGAAGTGATTGTTTGGCCGAACTCCCTGTCCGATCCGGACGGACGATTCCCGTGATGCCGCATCCCCTGCCGCGCAGTGCCCGTGTAATTCAGCGAGCGGAAGACCTAGCCGAAGGGAATTCGCCTCTCTATTGAGTACCACCCTTGAACATTTTGATGATCGAACCGCTTTACGGCGCATTCGCCCGCCGAGTAGTATGTGAGTCTCGTGACTAAGCCCGCGCGCAACTCTGGCCCCCGATCGGCCGCTCTCGTTCTTCTCTTCCTTCTGGCATGCGCGCCCTTCGCGTGGACGCCACTTGGTCCGACCCGGACCGCCCAGGTAGAAGGAGCTGAGCCCGTGGGTGCGGACGAATGTGGTGTTTGCCACGAGAACGTCCAGGGCCACGAACTCATGCCCGCCTACCACTCGCAATGCGAGTCGTGTCATGGTGGGGGCAGCCTCCATGCCGAGAGCGAAGAAACGGCCGATATCCGGTTTCCCGCGAATAACGATTGTATGGGCTGTCACGCGATCGGGTTCGCGAGCCATCAACAGTGGGACGACGGCGATCACGATGCGGCCGGGGTGCTTTGCTCTGACTGCCACAACTCGCATAATCGTCAGCCTAAGGATCTTCGCGTCATCAAGACGAAGCGTCGATTCCGCGAAGCGGATGATGCAAGCCGCCTCTGCGTTCAATGCCACTCGGAAATCGAAGCCCGCTTTCAGATGCCATCGCATCATCCGGTCGGATAAGGCGGATTGGGATGTTTGTCCTGCCACGACCCTCATGGCGACACGCGGGTTGCATCGGGCACGCAGAATGACCGTTGTGTCTCGTGCCACCGCGACGTTCAAGGCCCCTGGACCTTCGAGCATCCGCCGGTGGTCGAAGGCTGTGTAACGTGCCATGACCCGCATGGTTCGGTGGCTCAGAATCTCGTCGAGACCGCGCAACCGGCGATCTGCCTCTCCTGTCACCCGCTAAACGACACGTTCCACCACGACCTCGGCGGAACCGGAATCGCAACGAACACGACGATTTCGCAGGATTTCCCGACGCTCCCGAGCGAACAGGTTTCAATGCTTGAGGCTCGGACCTTCTTGTCGCGATGTACGGACTGCCACGGCGCGATCCACGGATCCTATACCGATGAACATCTTCGCCACTAACGCCAGGCGGGCCGCGGCCGCCGCCTCCGTGCTTCTGCTTTACGCAAGCACCGGCTTTGCAGACGAGTCGTCGCTCCTTGATGAGACGACCCTGCGAGTGGACGCCGCGCTGCGGGCGACGGTGATCAAGGAATCATCCCCCTATCACGACGATGACTTCACATCGTTCTTCGATCAGTACCGCTACGTCGCAACCAAGGACGATGAACTCCCTTGGCATCTCGATTTGCGGCGCCTGGGGATCGCCTTCGAAAGATCGGACGGCACGCAGCCCCTCGTCCTTACGCGCGAAAGCCGCGGCTGGGCAAACGAGAACGGACGCATCGCATTCAAAGTTCCCTCCTGGAGTGCAGAAGTCGGCTACAGACGCTTTCGAACGGCGGAGCGAAGGCTCTTCCCCGTCGGAACGGGTGCCGCGTTCCCCCTCTTCGGAACGGTCTACAACTCCGAATTGCCCGCCACGAATCCACTTGGCGCCGGCGCCAGACTTGCGGTTCGTCGGACCTGGATCGGCGGCGAAGCCGGCTACCGGGACTACGAATCGGCCCAGCAAGGCTTCGCCCTCACTGAAGGACGCATCTTCGGATCCCATGAGTCGCGAACAGGACGACGGCAGGACCGTTTTCTGATTGAGACCAACAGCGTAACCACGGACACGGAACGATTCCGAGGACGCCGGCGTGAGCTGAACCAGGAATCGGTCACTGCGGGCCTCTCGGCAACCGTCGCAAACGAGAAGCAGTTCACAACGACTGGCGAAGTCCGCTTCGAAGGCTTCCGAGAGCGAAGCACCGCCTTTCGCTATTCGGATCTGGCGGCCAACAATCCGGCGATCGGTCTCTTTGGCGACGCACGAATTGATGGCCGACCCTTTCGATACGTTCCCGACACCAACCGGATCATCGCCTCCCTCAGTCTGTCCGGGAAGGTCGGGAGAGGTCATGTACGCGTCATCGGTCACTTCGCTCATCTCCGACAGTCGGGTGCCGGGTCCCCCGTGCAACGACTCGCCGGACTCGAAGAGAACGTCGTGAACGCCTGATGAATCGCTCCAAGCGACATCTCATTGTCGCGGCTCTCGTCGCAGGCTGCTTACTCGCGGCGATTCAATTCATCCCGGTCCAGCTGGGAAATCCCGCTGTTACGGAGCGGGTCGCTGCGCCCGACGACGTTCTCGCGATCCTCGAACGCGCATGCTTCGACTGTCATTCACATGAAACGCGCTGGCCTTGGTATGCCCGCGTTGCCCCCGCTTCGTGGCTTCTCTCACACGATATCGAGGAGGGCCGGCTCGCGATGAACTTCTCGACCTGGGACGACTATGACCTGGACGAACAGGTCGAGTTCGCCGATCTGGTCGTCGAGGAGATCGAAGAGGGTGAGATGCCGCCCTGGTTCTACCTGCCACTCCATCCGGAGGCGCGCGTGGACGCGCAGGCCCTCGACACCTTGAGAGAATGGTCCGGCTGGCTCGAGTCTGAGAACGACGATCTCTGACTCGCCGCTTCGGGCCTAACGATCCCGTCCAAGCGAACCCGTGGGCGGAATCCGACTCAACCTCGAAGCCTCGGCCTAATCTTCGCCGAACCGTGTATTGTCCGCGCCCACGGCATATCCGGTTCGCGTTCAATTGGTGAAGACGCGTGCCGACGAACGCTACCCAAGTAACCGCGAGGAAAATTCGAATGAGGGCTCTCGACGGACTTCCGGCATCGACGACGGAACTCAATTTCGAGCTCTATTTCGTGACCGAGGTGCTGCGACTGCGCTCGCTCCACTACGGCTACTGGGACGAACCAAGAAGCGAGGACGGCGTCAACCTTGGCGAGATGAAGCGCGCCCAGGCGCGATTCACGGAGAGACTCCTCTCGTTCGTCCCCCCCAGTGTCAAAACCGTGCTCGACGTCGGCGCCGGAATCGGAGACAACGCAAGCGCGCTTTCACAGTCGGGTCACCAGGTCACCGCCATCTCTCCGGACAGAAACCACGAGCGCTACTTCGAGGAACGAGACGATCCGAATGTGTCGTTTATCCGAAGCACCTTCGAGGCCTTTGAGACGGACGACCGGTTCGATCTCGTGCTTTTCAGCGAGTCACATCGCTACTTCGATCGCCGCTTCGGTCTGGATCGCGCGCGCCAACTGCTCAGACCGGGCGGACATCTCCTCGTCAGCGGGATGTTTCTCACGGAGGACAAGAAGCCTTTCCCCACTGGGTTCGAAGTGACCGGCCTGCCCTATCTCGCAACCGCCGCCGAGTTCGGTTTCACACCCGTCGAAATCCAGGACATCACGCCCAACATCTTCCCGACGGTCGAAATGATCGACCGTGCCCTGTCCGAGGTCGTCGAGCCCACCCTTCGATTCGCTGAGGCGTACGCAGCGGCTCGCTCTCCCTGGAAGATGAAGCTGTTCAGGCTTTTTCTCTCCAGGGAAGACAAGGAGCTCACCCGGGTCCTGAAAAAATTGAAGCGCAAGACCAATCCCGAACGATTCCAGGAACGGTTTCGATACGCGACCCTTCTCTTCGAATCGAGCTGAATCAAGGGCAACTGACTCCCGCCTAAGAACCTCTGGCCTCGCGAGGAGACGGCGAACCTGCTCGGCGATCAAGCTTCCTCCCACGAATTGGGGATCGAGGATGCCTTCGAGGCGGGCAGAGCTGTCCGAAAGGCGTGGTCTTAGCCGCTGGATTTACTCAACCGACCCATCGCGAAGATTCGGAAAGACGCGGAAAATACGCCGAGAACCAAAGCTTTCCGCCGCCTTTCTCGCGGCGGCGAGTTCCTGCTGAACGGCGTCGTCGCGCCCCATACGCTCGAATTGCTGAATCAAGAGGATCCGGGAATCGAGCGCTGCCGGCTCCGCGCCGAGCGCCTCCTCCCGCGCGATTGCGGCACGTAGGCGATCGATGGCCTCGTCCGCGCGGCCGTTCACGCCCGCGAGCGCGCCTAACGAAGAGGCCACGCTGCCGCGACTCACATGAAGATGATCATGGACGAACATCAGGTTCTCGTAGGGTGTAAGAAGCCGAAAGAGCCGGTCGGCAATCGCGGGTTCTTCGAGCGCGATTGCAGCGGATGAAGCAAGTGACATCGTCACGAGCCAATTTTCGTTGCGACTGAGTTCTTCGATGTCGGCTTCGAAGAGTTCAAGCAGCTGGCGACGCGCTTCATCCTGCTGGCCCACGCTCAACAGAACCTCGATGATGCTGGCCTTCACGATCTGGTCGGTTCCCGTACTCGACGACATCAGACGACTTCCAACGGCCTGCAAGATGTCCTCCGCCTCGGAGGGATCCGTCGTCTCACCGCGCATGTCCCGCAGCCAGAACTTGATGCCAGAGGAGAGCGCATCCAGATCTTCAACGGAGTCTTTCCCGCGCTCCGCCGCACGAGCCAGCAACACCTCCGCGTCATCGAAGCGCCCGCAATTCATCGCGTAGACGATCTGCAGGATCAACCCATGAAATTCGAAAAAGGGCTGGCGCAGCGTACCCGCGATCTCCCCGAACGCTTCTACATGCCGACTGACCGCGTCGAATTCGCCCAGAACGAGATGCGCACCCACAAGCGTGTCGTGGCCTAACAGAACGATCCTCGGATCTCCGAGTCGGCGCCCTGCGTCCACAGCCTCCCTTCCGAAGGAAACCCGATCCCCGAGCCCGTCTGGACCGAGCGTCGCCCAATAGCGCCCAACGAAAACATCGAACATGACCGCAGGGTCGACCGAGTCGGCGGTGAGACTCGCCGCCTCCTGACTCAAGCTCAGCCGCGTCGCCATCGACTCCGTATGAGGTGCACAGTAGGTAAGCCGTGAAAGGATCCGCGCCCGCCAAACAGGAAAATCCTCTCCCACCGCATTGAGCGCCCCCTCGAGTAATTGAACTGACTCAGCATCGGGGCGCGTATTGTCGCCGTAGCTGCGCATGCCGATCGCGGCGCGGGCCAGCAGCTCCGGACGATCGAGTTCGCGGGCGATCCCCGCGGCGAGTCGAAACTGGTCGTGTGAGAGGTCTCTCTGCCCGGCATCCCATCGAGCTTCGGCCTGATTGAGAATCAGCTCACATTGCAGCAACGGATCCGCATCACCGGCGAACGCGAGGGCTTCGAGTGCACGCTCGTAGTGCCGAACCGATTCGTCATAGCCGAACTGCCGGTGGGCCAACTCCGCGGCACGCACACTCACTTCGACGGACCGCAAGGGGTCCCCGCTCACCGCCGACTCGAAAAGATGAAACGCCAACTCGGAAAGGTGTTCGGGCGACTGATCCCCATAGAGACGTTCAAGCACTTCTGCGGTATCGCGATGGGCGATCACGCGCTGGGAAAGGCCCAGTTCGTCGTAGAGCGTCTGCCGAACGAGTGCGTGAGAAAACGCGTATCGGCCGGCCGTCGAATGTTCCCGAAGCAGACCCGTTGCAAGAGCCTCCCCTAACATCTCCAATTGGATTTCATGGGATTCGGCGCTCAACTCGAAAAGCACGCGCCCATTGAATTCGCGACCGAGAACTGCCGCGCGACTCAAGAGGCGATTACAGGCGGGCGACAGCGAGGCGAGCCGCAGCCCGACCGCATCACGAATACCCTGTGGTAACTCAAGCGAGAGCACCTGGTTCTCATCGACGGCGAAACGCTCGCCCTCGCTCACCAGCAACGCGAGTTCGCGAACGAAGAGCGGATTGCCCTCGGTCATCGCAATAATGGCCTCGCTCACATGGCTCTCGATCTCCTCGCCGGCGGTTCGGCGCAGGAGGGCCACGACCTGTTCTGGCTCAAGCCCCCTTAGACCGATCCGCTCACAATGGGGCAGCCGCGCCAGATCTCGTAGCAGGACGCCGAGCGGCCGATCTCGGCGCAAATCGATGTCTCGGTAGGTCCCGATGAGGTGGACTCGCGAGTCCCGCAGCGCGCCGCCCAAAAAACTCATCAGCAACATCGAGTCCCGATCGGCCCAATGCAGATCCTCGAGCACGAGCACGAGCGGCCGATGTTTCGCGCGCTGTCTCAAGAACCTGGCGACGGTATCAAAGAGACGGAACCGCGCTTGCTTGCCCTCGACGGGCTCCGACGTCGCCCCCTTTGGCAGCCGCTCCGCCAGCTCGGGGACGAGCGAGAACAAATCGGCGTCGCCACCCCGCACCAACTCCGCAAGATCCTCATCGTCCGCCTCCTCGAGAAGCGAACGAAAGATCTGCACGAAGGGCCAATAGGAAGGCGCCCCATCACCTTCGAAACACGCCCCCACGTAGGTGCCCGCTCGGCGGCGAACGTCCGCAAGTGCGCGCTCGACCGTGCGGGTTTTCCCGATACCCGGCTCGCCGACGAGAAGCGTGACCTGCCCGCGCCCCTCGAGCACCTCGTCGAAAGCCGTTGCGATCTGTTGGAGCACGACCTCGCGACCCACGAAATCGCTCTCTTCCGGAAGAGAACCTAAGGAAGCCGAGGCATCGCTGGGCGCGGCACTCGGTTCCGAATCTTCGAGCGTCGCCACGAAGCGATAGCCATGACCATGAACGGTCTCGATGACTTCCTGCTTCGCACGACTGTCGCCGACGGCCCGCCGAATGACCGCAATGGCTCTCGGCAGAACTGACTCGCTGATCGCCTCGCCAGGCCAGACCTCGTCGAGGATCTCTGACTTTGAAACGACACGCTCCCGACTCTCGATCAAGAACCGGAACACGTAAAAAACTTTTGGCTCGAGCTTAATCACTCGGCCGGCCCGCTTCAGATTGAAGAGGCTCTCACTTAGAACGCAATCACGGAACACCCAATCCATCCGGAAAGCATAGAACGCGCGTTCCAGACCTCCACGTGGGGCCAAGTGGGGACCGTGGCACAAACAGAGGGAGACTTGTCATTGCTCGGGTGTTGCCGCTTCTCGATCCTCTTGAGCAACGACGATCCAGCGTGGCCTCGCCACGATCTCGGGAGAAGCGAATGAAGCTCGGCCTTGTTTCGATCACCGTTGCGATGATGCTCCTGCTGTTCGGCGGCTGCGGCGGAGCGCCCAACGAAATCGAACCGCCGCAAGAACTGACGGCAGCGGAGCAAGCCGCGACCATCGAATCGCTTCGCCCGCCCAAGCGAACCCGCCCAGTGATTGCGGTCCTCGGCGACAACGCGGGAACTGAGACAACAGACTTTCTGATCCCCTACGGCGTTTTGAAGGAATCGAAGGTCGCCGATGTAGTCGCTGTCGCGCCCACCGCGGGAGCCATCCAGTTGATGCCCGCCCTCGCTATCCAACCCCAGCAAACCACAGCGTCCTTCGATGCGACGTACCCACGTGGCGCAGACTACGTCATCGTCCCCGCGATGCATCAGTCCGAC
>Ga0316209_1002009_pt1 | contig 18000 bp, 20 predicted proteins | sample 6monopyrite_MG_FD_204945 | JGI IMG/M metagenome (GOLD analysis project Ga0316209, IMG submission 204945) | Microbial mat bacterial communities from mineral coupon in-situ incubated in ocean water Damariscotta River, Maine, United States -... | ecosystem: Environmental > Aquatic > Marine >...
TACCCAAAGCCATTGGAGTTGCAGCTAGGCGGCAAAGGAACTCAGCCCCATGAGCTTAGGCGTACTAAGTGATTGGGGTGAGTGAGTGCAGCCAACAACGCTGCAGCTTCAAGGGAGACGGGTATAGGCATAAACTAATCATCTGACTTCAATCGCACATAGGTTTTGTATTTTTTTTGTAACAGACGGTCAATATAACGAGTGAGCTTAATTTTTTGACTGATCGCGTTATCTAACGCATCAACTAATTCAGTCAGCATGGTTTTATAATACTCTACGTCTTTAATTTGACCATCTTCAGTAGCGGCATCAAGTATGCCTTTAGCCTTAGCTTGAGTCTGGGCTTGTTTCTCTGGCAAAAACATTTCTTCAGACACTTCTTTGATCACATTCTCAACCGCTTCTTCATCAAATGTTTGTAGTTCCTCAAGAAAACCAAAAAGCAAGATCCTATCCATCAAAGTATTGATTTTTCTTGGTATACCATGAGTAAATTGGAAAATTCGATCATATGCGTCAGCTGAAAACAACGCCCTACCATCCCAACCTGCATGTTGCATACGATATTCAATATACCCTTGGCACTCCGCATCCGTTAAGGGTGCCAAATGGCATGAAGCCACAATGCGTTGTCTAAACTGCTCCATGTTTGGTGCTCGAAGAATAGGTTGTAGCTCTTCCTGACCCAACAAGAAGCTTTGCAATAATGGTTTACCACCGGCTTGAAAGTTAGACAACATGCGCAATTCTTCAATGGTTTCTAAAGGCAAATTTTGTGCTTCATCAACTAATAACAATGCTCGTTTGCCTTGTTGGTGCAATCCCATCAAAAATGCTTCTAGATCAGTCAAAATATCAGACTTAGTGCTGCCTTTGACCGGCACATTAAATTTGCTGGCGACCATTTTTACTAATTCATCTGGTGACAATTTTGGCGTAACTATTTGTGCTGCAACGATATTTTCTTGCATGTCATCCAACAAACTGTTGGCGATGGTGGTTTTACCCGTGCCAATATCACCTGTGATGACAATAAAACCTTCAGCTTGAGATAACCCATATTGCAAATAAGACATGGCACGTTTGTGCCATTTACTACCAAAAAAGAAGCTAGGATCAGGCGTCAATTGGAAGGGTTTAGAAGTTAGTCCGTAATAATTTTCATACATAATAAGAAGTCACTTGATCCTAGGAGCTTTAGCAATTTTAGTACGTTAGCTTAAGCCATCTGCCTAGGGCATAGCAATTAAATAACGTAACAATAAATAGTCAAAAAATGGCAAAAGCTACCTGCAGCAACAAACAGATGCCAAATGGCGTGAGTAAACTGAATTTTTTTAGCGGCATAAAATACCACACCCACCGTATAACAAAGACCACCCGCTAAAAGCAAATAAAAGCCGGTTGTTTCCAAAGAATTGTACAAAGGATAGATAAAAAATAGCGCCAACCAACCCATCAACAAATAAGTCACCAAAGACAACTTAGGAAAACGGTTGTTCGCAAAACACTTAAACAATATGCCCGTAATAGCAATAGACCAAATCAACACCATAGCAACTAGGCCCACAGTGCCCCCCACAGCTAAAACCATCAAGGGTGTGTAAGTACCCGCTATCAATACATAAATTGCACTGTGGTCAATGGTCTTTAATAGTTTCTTCAAATCAGGTCGACTTACAGCATGATAAAGTGTCGAAGATAGAAACATCATCATCATCGAAACGCCATACACCACACAAGCCACTTGCCCGTATATTCCATCGACTCGCAACAACATAAACACCAATCCCACTGAAGCAGCAACAAACCCCAAGCCATGGGTAGTAGCATTCAAAGATTCTTCAAGAGGAGAGTAAGGGCGAATAGCAAGGTTGGGAGAGGCCATTAATTTTGATCTTAGGTAAGCAGGGATTGAATAGTATAATTTGAGCGTACAGTTGTACACTGAAATTATGAGTAAGGGGGATCTTGGTTGCCTCGAGTAAAATGCTCTAGGTCTTCAACCTAGATTCAATGGTGGTTAGGTTTTTAATATTCATGATCGCTTTCATCTTATGATCATGAACAGAATTTGAGCTTCAGATTCATTTCTACTTAGTCAGTGCGTCAGAATAGTGCAGCTTGCGCTGATCATCAACAATAATGCCATCGTATCCCGGAGTGCGATTCAGTAGGTCCATCCCTTTTTGCACCCCTAATACAAACACTGCGGTTGATAAGGCATCATTCAATGTGCTGCTCTGGCCAATAATTGACACACTTTGTACTTCATAGGCCGACTTACCAGTTTTTGGCGATAGAATATGATGATAGCGTTTTCCGTCTTGTTCGAAATAACGTTCGTAGTCACCTGAAGTCGATAAGGCAGTATCCGCCAAAGGCAAAACTACCGCTTGCTTATCTTGGTTACGAGGGTCTCGAATACCGACCATCCATGGCTTTCCGAGCCTGTCACCTAACAATTTAGTATCCCCTCCTGCCGTCACCAAGGCATGTTTAATGCCGCGGTTTTTTAAGATTCCAATCCCATGGTCCACCGCATGACCTTTAGCGATACCGCCTAAATCAATTTTGACATTAGGATGGGCGAAAAAAATACTGTGATTAGTTAGATCGAATTTGATATGTCGGTAGTTAATGGCCTGTAACAAATCTTCAATTTGGCCTTGTTCTGGCTTTTGATTTTCTCGGTAGTTATACAAATAACCTACACTGGCAAAGGTGATATCAAAGGCCCCGTCTGTCTCCTTTGCTAATTCAACCGAAAGCGCAATAAGCTCGAATAACTCTTTAGATACCGGCACTGGAGTATCAGAAGCACGGCTATTAAGCTGACTCAACTCACTGCTTGGAATATACGGACTCATTAACTGATTAATGCGCTGCATTTCATCCATGACAGCTTGTATTGCCTCTTCACCTTGCTGCGTAGAATCACTCCAAAGCTCGACATGAATATTAGTGCCCATGATCCCTTGTGTATCTTCAAACCACTTCCCTTGGGAGAGTCCAGAATAAAACAAGATGCTAAACAAAAAAATGGGAGAGACTAAACCCTGCATTCTCATAATTTTAATTCTATTCCCAGTTGATAAAGCTGATTTTTCTTTAAACCATATTGTTCAGCCGTCACAGCCGCCGCTTTTTTCAGGGGTAGTTCTTTCACTAACAGCTTAAGTAAGTTGAGTGCATCTGCTGAAACTTCAGTCTGATCCTGTTTTTCACCGGCGATCATTAATACAAATTCACCCCTTTGGTGATTGGCATCGGCTTCAAGCCAAGTCAAACAGGCTTGTGCGCTACCTGAATAAAAGGTTTCAAAGGTTTTAGTCAGCTCCTTTGCCACCACCATTTGCCGGTTTTCACCCAGCTCCTCCACTATCAGTTTGACTGTGTCGACCACTCTACGGGGGGATTCATAAAACACACTGGTACTGGTTTCTGTCAGTAATCGCTGCAAAGCCTGTTGTTTGGCAACGGCCTTGACGGGTAAAAACCCCTCAAACATAAATCTATCTGTGGCTAAACCCGCAGCACATAATGCGGTTATGGCCGCGCACGGACCCGGCAACGGCACAACCTTAACTTCAGCTTCCGTACACTGACGGACCAAACTATAACCTGGGTCGCTGATCAGTGGCGTACCTGCATCAGAAATCAAGGCGATATTTTGACCGAGTTTTAATTTTTCGATGAGCTGTATCGCCCGCTGTGATTCGTTATGATCATGCAATGAGGTGAGTCGCGTCGAAATATCATAATGTTGTAATAAACGCTGACTATGCCGAGTATCTTCAGCCGCAATCAAATCAACTTCGGCTAAGATGCGTAATGCCCTGAGGGTGATGTCTTCCAGATTGCCAATAGGCGTGGCGACGATAAATAACGTGCCTGATTCAATCAATGATAACTCTCCAAATTTAAGCGATTTTCTAGCCTTAGTGTAGGTATAAGTTTTATCGCTCAACCTAATCACAAAGCATTAGATATTTATGTCCGTTACTATAAACTATCATGGGTATAATCACTTTATTTAATGGGTAGCAGCGATGAATTTTCGAGCGTTAATTGTATTTTGTATCGCTATTTTTTGTTTTCTTTCTTGTACTAGCAGTTCTACGCGGCAAACCCAAAAAACCATAGAAAAACCATCGAATAAAATCACCGAGAAAACCAAAGACAGTGGTTATTATCTGACCCAAGCCAAACAAAATCATGCAATAACCCATGATCTATACCAACGTAATGAGTATCTGCTACAAGCCGCCGAAGCCCTACAGACAGAACAGCAATGCGAAAAAAGCATCAGAATTCTCAAGATACTGCAGCCAGAGTTACAAGATAATCGCCACCTCACTCATAGTAATCTGGTTTTAGCTGAGTGTTTCTTAATATTGTCTGATGAGGTGTTTGATAAGGTAGCAGCCATACTAGCAAATTTAACAGGGGCTTATGGTTATCAAGCCCGTATTGCAGCTTTGGAAGCACAGCTTCAGGTTAACGAAAAACAATGGCTGCAGGCCGCTAAAGCATTGCAAGGCACAGACATTGAAGAACTGCAGAAAACCCAAACAATCTGGCAATGGCTTAACAAACTAGACTTAACCGAGTTAGAAAAAGCGCGACTGACAGAAACAACACTGCAACCTTGGTTGCAACTTGCCATCATAGTAAAACGTTTTGCATTAGAGCCTGAGTTATTTAACCAGCAACTCGTCAATTGGCAGAGTAGGCACTTGGGGCACCCACTAGTAACAAGTCTTCCTGAAGAAATACAACAATCGTTATTACAATCACCGATACAGGCAAGGCGTATTGCGGTTTTATTGCCACTGTCGGGCAGACTAGCAAATCAAGGCTTAGCCATAAAAGAGGGTGTTCTAGCCGCTTATCTGGAGAATATAGTGGCTGCAGAGCTTCACACAAATAGTGCAATTGAGTTTGGCGAGTCAACCGGCGAAACAACGCCGAGCAACACCCAACAATATCGTGAAATTCGCTTTTTTGACTCTGCCTTAAAAACGGCGCAACAGTTAAATGCACTGGTGTCCGATTTTGATGTGGTTTTGGGTCCTTTGGTCAAAGAACAAATCATTGAGCTTACCGCGGTTTTACCCACAGATAAAATACTTTTAGCGCTAAATAGAGTGGAGTTAATAACCAATACACCCACAATTGAGCAATTGCATATGGGCAACATAGAAGAGTCAAATTTTGCCGTGGCGGAACATTATTACTTTTCATTAGCACCAGAAGACGAAGCACAACAACTGGCGCTACACATACAACAAAAACAATTGGTTAGACCTATTGTCTTCGCTGCGGACAATCCCACGACCCAAAGAATGGCGGCGGCATTTATTGCCACATGGCAAGAAACGCCCAACGCCATTCAGCCCGACTTGACAATATTCACTGACAATAAAGACATGCGTATTCGCGTGTCAGAAATGTTAGATGTCGCCCAAAGTGAAAAGCGCATTAAACAAATTCAAATACTGGCTGATGTCGAAGTGTTTGGAGTGGAAAGAAATCGTCGGGATATCGATGCCATAGTATTATTTGCCAATCCTGAACAAACCGCTTTGCTCAATCCTATTATCGAAGCCAGCCTCAGCCCCTTTGCTCGAAAATCACTATCAGTGTTTGCATCTTCCCGCAGCTATAGCGTAGATTTGAATAGCAACAGTCTCAGGGATTTACGGAATCTCACATTCGCAGACATGCCGTGGATGTTACCCAACCATAATTGGCAACCATTAGCCAAGCAAACCACACAACTTTGGCCACAAAGACAAGATACCCTGTTAAGACTATTTGCTATGGGATTCGACGCCTACAATTTACTGCCGAATTTACGTCGATTAAAGACACTCCCGCAACTTGTCAGTCACGGCTTAACAGGTGCAATCAATGTAGACGATCAGGGCGTGCTACACAGGCGTTTGCCTTGGGCCCAAGTTGCCCAAGACCGAGTAAAATTACTTGCAATGGATTAAGCAGGCACTCTCTCCCTTAATCGGCAGTGAGGCAGAACGTTTTGCTCGAACCTTCCTAGAGCAGCAAGGTCTTACATTTGTTATGCAAAATTATCGCTGCCGCACAGGTGAAATAGACTTGATCATGCTAGACAATGATGAACTGGTGTTTGTGGAAGTAAAATTCCGTAGTAAGAGTCAACACGGCTCTGCAATAGAATTTTTTCACGCTAGCAAAAAACGTAAATTTGAATCTGCCGTCATGCACTATATGCAAGAAAAGGGCTTTAACCCGAGTGTTATCCCACATAGAATTGACTTAATAGGCATTGAGGGTAATGGCCAGCAACCACACAACATCAATTGGTTAAAAAGTGTTTAATTCAAGCGCACCAATCTTAGAAATAATTTACGCAGGAGTGTTATGTTAGAAAGCATTAAGGCCAATTTTACTGAAAGTATTCAAATCAAAATTGCTTCAATTGAGTTATTACCCGAGCCCATTTCCAACGCCACTTACATGATGGTTAACGCACTGATAAATGGCAATAAAATATTATGTTGCGGCAATGGTGGCTCAGCTGTGATCGCCCAGCACTTTTCATCCTTGCTACTGAATAAATTTGAACGTGAAAGACCCAGTCTACCTGCGTTTGCACTGACTGCAGATGGAGCCACATTATCATCAATAGCCAATGATTTTACATTTGAAGAAGTGTATTCAAAACAAGTCAGCGCCTTAGGCCAAGCAGGAGACATTTTGTTTGTTATATCCACTAGTGGTAATTCCCATAATGTGATCAAAGCAATGGAAGCTGCCCTTAGCCGTGATATGACGATAGTAGCCTTAACGGGTATGGACGGAGGTAAGATGGAGGGGTTAGTCAGCCAACATGATGTAGAAATCCGAGTACCCTCGAATCGAACTGCACGTATTCAAGAAGTCCATTATTTAGTGGTACATAGTATTTGTGAGGGGATAGACAATTCTTTGTTCCCTGAAAATTTCCAGGAGTAATACATGCTAAAATCAAAAAAAATCTATCTACCATTGGTACTCTCAGCAACCTTATTATTACAAGGCTGTGCGGGATTAATCATTGGTGCTGGTGTAGGTGCTGCATCAGTGGCACATGATAGACGCACAATAGGCACGCAGGTTGACGATACCACAGCAGCAGGTCGCATATCTAATGCCTTGTCAAAAGACCTAGCACTACAAGAACAAAGCAGCATTTCGGTGCAAGTATTTAATGGTACCGCCCTATTAGTAGGCCAAGCTCCGACTCAGGCACTAATACAACAAGCAGAAAAGCTGGCTTCGTCAGTGAAAAACATCAAAAAACTCCACAACCAAATACGTTTAGGCGCACCTATACCAGCAAGCGTTGTGGCAAATGATGCGTGGTTAGCTTCAAAAGTAAAAACCAAGCTGATTGCGGATAAACGCATAGATGGTCTGCACATTGAGATAGAAGTCGAAAACGGCGAAGTATTTTTAATGGGATTGGTCAATGAACAAGAATCGAATATCGCAGTGGATATCACCCGCAATATCAATGGTGTAAAACAAGTCATAAAGGCGTTTGAATATACTTAATACTATTCCATTTTAAACCTAGATTCCGCAGTTGAACTCGTGGAAAGAGTGGTAGCCAATGGTGTGATTGGCGTAGGGAAACAGTTCGTAGTCACCTTATTGGTGATGAGAACTTTTTCCCATAGCCAGGCGCGTCAGTGGATGCCGCTATTTCTCGTGGTTTAACTGCGGAATCTAGGTTAAAGTGTGATCTAATAGCGTTCTCAGCCAATTTACTCCCCAAATTTGGTTAGAACAAGATTTGGATACTCAATAAGCTTTGCTTTTCTCTGTGCTCTCTGTGTCCTCGGTGGTTCAAATATCTTGTTTTTTGGCTTTCAATTACAAAAAAATCACCACAGAGAACACAGAGCGCTGCGCTACACAGAGGAAAGAAATTAAGATGAATTGGTTTAGCTCCCCCAAAAACTTATCCTTTTATGCAAACAAAAAAAGCGCCTAAGGCGCTTTTTTTGACTATTTCTCGTTCGGCTATTTAACTACTGTTAACGTAGGTTTACCCTTTTTGGGCTTTGGTTCGGACTCATCAGCCACAGGTTGCTTTTCCACTTCATCAGAACCAATGTTTTCTTCAACAGTAAATACCGTACCTGCGCCATTTTCTTTGGCATAGATAGCTAATACTGCGGGACAAGGAACAACAATATTCCTTGGCACACCACCAAAACGTGCATTAAACATGATGTCGCTCAAACCTAACTGTAAATTACTAGTTGATGACGGGGACACATTTAGCACTATTTGACCGTCCTGGACAAACTCCTGCGGCACTTGTGTACCAGCATAATGCGCATCGACCACTATGTAAGGAGTAAGATTGTTATCTACAATCCACTCGTAAAATGCGCGTAATAAATATGGCTGATTAGGTGTCATATCATTTCTACCCGTTATAGAGGGTTGTGTATCTCACGTTCTTGGTCAGTTAATGACGCGATGAAAGAAGGTCTTTCAAAAATACGCTTCATATAAGCCTTCACATCTTTACTACCGGTACCAGTCAACTCTATGCCCAATGCCGGTAAACGCCACAATAATGGTGCTAAGTAACAATCAACTAGACTGAATTCTTCACTCATAAAATAGGGTGTTTCAGCGAATAATGGCGCCAAAGATAAAAACGCTTCACGTAGTTCGTTACGCGTCGCTTCTAAGTCACCTTTTTTAGCCATGATTTTTTCAGCTAAAGTGTACCAATCATTTTGAATACGGTGCATAGTCAAACGGCTTTGACCACGAGAAACTGGATAAACCGGCATAAGAGGTGGATGCGGGAAACGCTCGTCCAAATATTCCATAATGATATGCGAGTTATATAAAACTAACTCTCTATCAATTAGAGTAGGCACAGTACCATAGGGATTTAGTTCAAGAAGATCTTCTGGTAACTCATTAGGGACCGTAAAACTGATTTCTACGCCCACACCTTTCTCGGCTAACACTATACGTGCTTGGTGGCTGTATATATCTATCGTGTCTGAAAACAACGTCATTATCGAACGTTTATTGGCGGCTACAGCCATCTATATATCTCCCAAATGTCATACATAATCGCATTGTGCTTAAAGCATCTATGCTTTGTTCTTTTAGTAGCGATCAGTAGGTCAATCGGCTAATTAAAAACGGAAAAGAAAGGGGCATATACGATATATAGCCCCTCTCAAAAATTTTGCGGATTATACACTAAATTCAATAAAAAAGTGTTATAAATTAATGTACATCCCTCCAATAATCACTCTTCAATAAATACACCAACACTAACAGTACCAGTAAAAATATCATGACCCAACGGCCGATTTCTTCTGATTGTAAGCGCGAGGGTTCACCTATATAAACTAAGTAGTTTACTAAATTCAACACCGCTGTGTCGTACTCAGCTGCACTTAGTTCACCACTACCGTCAGCCTTAATACCGACATAACGATCAACCATCTCACCGTCTATCAACATTTTCTCAAACGTTTTACTTGGCACACCTTGAAGCTCTTCTAATGCATGGGGCATACTGACGTCTGGGAACACTAGGTTATTTACACCATATGTAGTACTTTCATCAGCGTAAAAGCTTCTTAGGTAAGTATAAATCCAATCGGCACCACGTACACGAGCTATCAAGGTTAAATCGGGAGGTGGTGCGCCAAACCATTTCGCACCTGATTCAGTTGGCATCGCATTCTTAATATGTTCCCCAGGCTTCTCACCAGTAAACTGTAAGTTTTCTTGCCCAAGCTCAAGTGGAATATCCAGGTCATCAAAAGTACGTTGGTAACGCTGATATTGAGTTTGATGACAACCTAAACAGTAATTCATAAACAACTGCGCGCCGGTCTGCAAAGACGCTTTATCGGTTAAGTCATATTCAGCTTTATCAAGGTGCACATTGCCACCAGCAGCCATCACGCTCATAGGTAACAACAAGGACAATACAAAAATTATCTTTTTCATTCTGTGATCCTCGCTGGTACAGGTTTAGTGCGTTCATTTTTGCTATATATAAATAACAACACAAAGAAACCAAAATACATGATGGTCAATATTTGAGATACGGCGATTTTCCAAGCTTCTTGAGGTGTCCCCCCCAAATAACCTAAGAAAATAAATACTGCAGCAAAAATCAGTAAATTCCATTTATGTAAGCCACAACGATAGCGCCAAGATTTCACTTTACCTCTATCTAACCAAGGAAGAAGAGCTAAGAAGATAATGGACGCAAACATGGCAATAACACCACCGAGTTTATGTGGAATCGCTTTTAAAATTGCGTAGAAAGGTGTGAAATACCAAACAGGGAAAATATGCTCTGGTGTCTTCAACGGGTTGGCAATCTCAAAGTTAGGATGTTCAAGAAAGTACCCACCCATTTCTGGAGCGAAAAACATGATATAACAGAAAGCTAATAAGAAGAAACTAAAGCCAACCAAATCTTTCAACACTATATGTGGGAAGAACGGCACCACATCGTCAACTATGTCGTACTTATCGGTGTAATATTCGTGAATTTTATACTTAGTTTTTTCGTCTTCCTTAAGGGAGCCTTTCTTGCGCTTAACGTCGGTTCCATCTGGGTTATTAGAGCCTACTTCATGCAAAGCTACTAGGTGCAAGAACACTAAAATCACTATGACTAGCGGTAGCGCTATAACATGTAAAGCAAAGAAACGGTTAAGTGTCGCCCCAGAGATAACATAGTCACCTTGGATCCAAATAACTAGGTCCGGGCCAATGACTGGAATAGCACTAAACAAAGAGACTATTACCTGTGCACCCCAGTAGGACATTTGTCCCCAAGGAAGTACATAGCCCATAAAAGCTTCAGCCATAAGGGCTATGTAGATAAACATACCGAACAACCACAATAACTCACGGGGCTTTTGATAAGAGCCGTAAATCATGCCTCTGAACATATGTAAGTAGACAACAATAAAGAACGCCGATGCCCCTGTACTATGCATATAGCGGAGTATGTAACCGTATTCCACATCACGCATTATGTATTCCACTGAAGCAAATGCTTCTTCAGCAGTAGGCGTGAAACTCATAGTTAACCATACGCCTGTGACGATTTGGTTCACTAACACTATGGTTGCTATAAACCCAAACATGTACCAAAAGTTCATGTTTCGGGGAGCGGGATACTGAATGGCGTGCATATTAGCAACGCGCATAATGGGAAGACGATACTCAACCCAGTCCATTAAATTTTTCCACATATTATGCTGCCCCTTCTTCGGAACCAATCAAAATAGTGTTGTCGTCAAGATACATATAAGGCGGCACCACCAGATTCAGCGGAGCAGGCACGTTCTTAAACACCCGCCCAGCCATATCAAACTTAGAACCATGACAGGAACAAAAGAATCCTTCAGGAATGCCTTCCACATACTCGCCAAAAGCACCATCTTTCAAATGTTGGGGGGAACAACCCAAGTGGGTGCATATTCCTACCAGTACCAAATATTCTTCTTTTAAGGAGCGATGGCGGTTTTTAGCAAACTCTGGTTGCTGCTCTTCCTCTGAATTTGGGTCTCTCAAATGATCTTCAACTGTTGCTGTTGCTAACGAAGCAAGTAGTTCGGGGGTTCTGCGAGCAATCCAAACTGGTTTACTTCGCCAGATAACTCTGATCAACTGACCTGGTTGGATTTTACTAATATCCGCTTCAACATCAGCCCCAGCAGCTCTTGCTTTAATACTAGGGTTCCAGGACGCGATAAAGGGCACTGCAGCACCGACTACACCGACACCACCAACAACAGAAGTCGCTACCGTTAAAAATCGGCGTCTATTACTGTTAGTTGGTTGGTTTTCAGTTTCAGACGAATCATGCGCATCTAAAGATACATTGCTCATCCACTAATCTCCGAGGGTTAATTTGGCTAACACTTTATATCTTGAATGATATTTATCTTAAAATATAAAGTTTTTCTATTGACGGAAAATGATAAAAGAAAACCCACATAAAAGACAAGGAAATCGTCAATAAAATGAAGAATTACTGATACTTAACAGTTTTTTTAGGAAATATTCAAAGGATAAGGGCTTTTTGTACAAAACGCAGCCAAAAAAAACCCAGCAAGAGCTGGGTTTTTGAAAAGTGTTTGTCGTCGGACAATTAACGTTTTGAGAATTGCGGACGCTTACGTGCTTTATGAAGACCCACTTTCTTACGCTCAACTTTACGTGCGTCACGAGTAACAAAACCCGCTTTACGTAATGCTGGACGAAGCGTTTCGTCAAATTCCATCAAAGCACGTGTAATGCCATGACGAATTGCACCAGCTTGACCACTAATACCACCACCGGCAACGGTGACGTATAAGTCAAACTTTTCAGTCATCTCAACTAATTCTAGAGGTTGACGCACAATCATACGTGCAGTCTCACGACCAAAGAATACGTCAAGAGGACGTTGATTTACTACAATGTTGCCACTACCTGCACGAAGAAAAACACGAGCGGTAGAACTTTTGCGTCGGCCAGTGCCGTAATATTGATTATCTGCCATCTGTAATGCTCCTTAAAGGTCTAAGACTTGAGGCTGCTGAGCAGCATGATTATGCTCAGGGCCAGCGAAGACTTTCATTTTGCGGAACATATCGCGTCCAAGTGGACCTTTAGGCAACATACCCTTAACCGCTTTTTCAATGATCATCTCTGGTTTGAAAGCTTGTAACTTCTCAAAGGTAGTATCTTTAAGACCGCCTGGATAACCAGAATGAGAATAGTAAATTTTGCCCTTGGCTTTGTTGCCAGTAACAGTGACTTTCTCAGCGTTGATCACAACTATGTAATCACCAGTGTCCACATGTGGAGTGAACTCTGGCTTATGCTTACCGCGTAAGCGGCTAGCAATCTCAGTCGCTAAGCGACCAAGAGTTTTGTCTGCGGCGTCAACCACATACCATTCACGTTTTACCGTTTCTGGCTTTGCAACAAAAGTTTTCATTTAAAAACACCCAAAATATATAAATAATCGTTACATGATTTTGTGTTCGATATTTCACTACCGACTGCTACACAAAACCGCTAAAAATCAATACCTTGACCCCTTCGAGTCGTATGATTCATCCGCTTTCCCACAAGCGGGGGCAACTGGGCAGGGCGCGAATTATACAGAAGTTAGGAGAAAAGGCGAGAGGGAATTTCGTACAATATGTATTTCCTCTATAATTGTTTAATTGAATAACTTAAGAGCATGCGCTGGCGCTTACCGCCATCCCGCGCGGCGTCCGCTTGCTGAATGACTCCCCAAGGTTTATTCAGCAGATGACGGTAAAAGAACTGAGTGGAATCGCCGGCAATTTTGACTGCGCTCCATGGCTTGGTTGCGATCAGAAACAAGAAATATACCTTAAGGTCGGCAGCGTTAGTCTATCTAACATCGGGCAATAATCATAAAATTGACTACAGTATTAATAGTGATACTATACGCGTCATGGTAAAGGTACTAGAAATCCTTAAACTAATGAGGAATAATCCCAAAGGCATACGATTCAATGACTTATGTAAAGTCTGCGATAAGTATTTTGGTGAGCCTCGTCAGTCTGGTTCTAGCCATAGAGTTTACAAAACTCCATGGCTAGGCGATCCTCGCGTAAATATCCAGAACTCCAAAGGTAAAGCTAAGCCTTATCAAATCCAACAAGTGTTACAAGCTATTGACCGTCTGGAGGTGGAAAATGACTGATTTAACCAATCGATATACTTACCGAGTAACTTGGTCTGAAGATGATCAAGAGCATGTTGGTTTATGTACTGAGTTTCCTAGTTTAAGCTGGCTTGAAGATACGCCAGAAGCGGCATTATCTGGCATTCGTAACTTAGTGCGTGAATGCGTTGAAGATATGCTGGCTCAAGATGAAGAAATCCCATCCCCTCTTTCTGTAAAGAAATATAGCGGTAAGTTTATGGTTCGTATCACACCTGATGCACATAGAATGTTAGCAATTCAAGCTGCAGAGCATGGTGTTAGTTTAAACCGTCTTGTTTCAAGTAAGCTCAACTAAATAATCTGCATGTAAATGAGCATTTAATTCAAGAAAATCGCACTAATCACATTAGTTATTCCTGCCAATATCCATTGGTTGTGAAGTGTTTATTTGGGTTAGCCATTTTTGCTCATGGTGCTTTTCGAGATTTACCTTCATTCATTCTTTCTTACTTTGGTTCTTTTAGCGGGACTATTTTCATAAGAGTAATTGGCTAGAAAGGAATCTAGTCAAAAACCATCAGGAAGATGGCGCAGCGTGCTTTTGCTTTTTATTAAGTGCAAAAGCATGCGCTGGCGCTTACTGCCATCCAAGGCTTTTTTTCACACAGCATCCTTGCTGAATGACTTACTTTTTGCCAACAGCAGCAAAAAGTAAGCAAAAAATGCCGCTCGAGGGCAATGCTCTTCATCCACTTATTTACTCATTTTTGCAGGTCACAATGATTCGTTCCAGACGAGGCATTACTCAATCGCCTGTCCATGGCGATTGCCCCACAAAATGGGATAAATAAGTGGCGAGCCTTGAGTCGAGGGTAGAGCAAAAGCATCGGCTTTGCCGATAACCATTTTGATGGCTCCGCCACAGGCTAGAAAAAATCAGTTAGCTTGGATTGCTGCTTTAATTGCTGCTGATGCACAGCGCTATTAAGAGCCATTAATTGACTCCCCAAATTCAATTGACCTTACTCTAAGCAGACATTTGTAATCCTATTCAACTTCTTGCAACTACTTTTCAGTTAGAGAGCCTTTCAACAGTGGTTGTTTTTTCAAAAAATCGGTTTGCGGCAAGTTTTTGAGTAGCCACTGCTTGTAAAAAGAAATGTTGCTGTAATAGTCTGATACGCCATAAAAACCCTGTTTCCAGTTGGTCGCTTCTGTATCTTGCCAAGAGCTTAATCCTAAAATATGGGTTGTTCCGTCCTTTATAATATAAGCTGGTGATCCACTATCTCCGCCTCCACACATTCCTTCATATTCTAATGCACCTTGCTCAGGAGCATTAAAAGTAAAACTTATCCATTGCCCTTTTACTTGTTCAACTTTATTTTCAGCGACGCGTACCTTTAAGTCTGAAGGCATCATTCCTACCAAGCCGTTGCCTGTATCACCTCGCCCTGCAATTGTGACGGTTTCACCTACTTCTAAGTCATAGTCAAATAAAGAAACGGGAGCCACAGCTTTAGTAGGCATCGAAATTTTAACTAATGCTATATCATATTCGACTTGCCTATCGCGCCACTTTTCGTGGAGAGTGACGTCCAATATCGACAAATATTCTCCATTAATCTCTGCATTGTCGACATCTTCGAAAAAATTCGCCACATGTGCAGCAGTGATCACCCAACCATTGCCTATATATGTGCCGGAACCAACTACATAACGGTCTCCTTTATGGGGCGTTGTAAAGGTCACAAGAGCCGGAGCCGGAGTCGCAGACGTACGATATTTATATAAGTCATCAGACTTATCGTGCCTGATAACGATAGCGTCACTGGTACTACAATAAATCAAAATTAATATTAACGGGATGATTTTACTCATTCTGAATTCCTTTGTGTTAGGTGATTTTCGTTTGTCATTTGCAAAGATGATCCTTGTGTAAATTGATTAAACAACACTGATTACAGGTGTAATCATCCTTAAATTTACAAATGTAATCAATTGGTCTTTTAAAAAAATTTTATACTTAATCTGCTGTGATGAAATTTACAGGACTGCCATTGTAAAAGTGCAGAGCAATCGTCATTATCGATACCCGCTTTGATAACTCAGTTACTGCTTTACTACCGACAAAATTTCATCAAAATATCGCTTATTTTAGAAGCGAATGGAATGGATGAAACTGATTTCAACGTACCTGACCCTGCAGGTACACAAAATAAAGCTACACAACACTACTGGACATAGTGTTTAACCTGACATTGGTGAAGTTCAGTCCCTGAGTTTTAGAGTTCAATCAAGAAAATTAGCCGGAAAAAAATTAGCCGGAAAAATTAGCCGGACACCCATCATTAGAGGACAAGAGAAATTGGCTTTGCCGATACCCACTTTGGTGGCTTCGCCACTGCTTTCCGCCTTTAAAGTTTCAGCAAAAAATGGCTTGTTTTAGGGGCAAATGGCATGGGTGAAACTGGTTTTTTTAGAAGCACGGCTTCGCCCAGATGAACAGCTCGACAGGGAAGTCGAGATTGGGTGCCGATCATCATGGATGTGCGAGTGACTAAGTTAAAGCGTTTACATCGAGTAGGAAAAGAACATTTGTAGCGACCCTAAAACAAGCCTTTTTGTGCGGTTAAAAACTTTAGCAGCGAGCGGCGTTTTACAAAGTACGTCCTGTACTTTGCCCTTCGGGCCATCTTGCAGATGTTCAAAATGGTTCCAGACCATTTTGTCTGGTGACTCTTTTTTGCTGTTGACCATATTTATGGGATAAATATGGAACAGCTTTAGCTGGCCTGAAAGGTAAAGTGCATGGACGCACTTTATAAAAAGAGTAACTGGCTAGAAAGGATTCTAGTCAAAAATCATCTTGGAAGATGGCGCGCAGCGTGCGTTTGTTTTTTATAAGGAGTTAAAACTGGCGCTTACCGCCATCTCGATAACTGCTCCTGCGTTATTCTACCTTCCAACATCCATGTCGGTCGCAGCTTTTTTCACACAGCATCCTTGCTGCACGACTTACTTTTTGCCTGCAGTAGCAAAAAGTAAGTAGAAAATGCCGCTCGAGGGCATAAAAAAATCGACTTTGTTACTTAGCTTTTAACAATACGTTAGGCGACCGATGTAATTCTAGCTTCCCCATTATTTATATACCCAAAGCCATTGGAGTTGTAGCTAGGCGGCAAAGGAGCTCAGCCCCATGAGCTTAGACTTACTAAGTGATTGGGGTGAGTGAGAGCAGCCAACAACGCTGCAGCTTCAAGGGAGACGGGTATAAAACGCTTTAGCGTTTAGGAACTAAGAGAGCGGGATCTAGCCTTTCCTTAAACCAATTAATCCGCCAATCAAGATGGGGGCCAGTAGCTCGGCCTGTGGCACCAATTTCTGCAACTAAATCGCCTTGTTTTACTGTGGTGCCTGCTTCTACATGTCCTTTGCTTAAGTGCAAAAATGTAGAAGACACACCGTGTCCATGATCGATGATCATGGTGCCACCAGAATAATACATGTCAGCAACAAACAAAGTCACAACGCCATTTGCCGGAGAATACACAGGAGTACCAGTTGCTGCAGCCACATCTACGCCAAAGTGAGGACGTTTAGGGGTACCGTTAAACACGCGCTGGCTACCATACACACCACTAATAGGTCCGGCGGCGGGCCAAATAAAGTCTTGATGAAAATCTGTGCGTGCATCATCTAAGGTTCGCGCTTTACCGACTTGTCGATTATCCAGCTTTATGCGCTCACTCACTTCTTTAGGCGGGCTAACGTATTTACTAGGAATACCTTCAATTTTTTGGATATCGTAAGTTCTTGGCTGTAATTGTAGAGACTGAGTATGCTCAGCACCTTGATTATCTAACCATTTAAGTTGATGAGTTAGCTTGGCATCCCGGCCAAACCCAAATACAAAATAACCATCTGGCGATATTTTGAGTGGCTTGTCGTTTAGCAAAACTTGATGACCCACTGGGGCTTGACCCCGAATTAAACTGCCTTGGGTCATTTCGCCTTTTAGCTGCAGATCGCTGGCGTTTACCGAGAACATAAAGAAATAGAATAAATAGACTAAATATTTACGCAAAAGCTATCGCTCCTTTACCTACTCCCTCATAAGCTAAAACCTTGAAATCACTATCACTCTTTAACCGTTTATGTTCGTCTGCCATAAATTGAGCCAAACACTCAACTGTGGTATCAGTACCCATCATTTCTGATTCGGCTTTTGGAATAGCCAGTTCAAACCTGCCTTGGGAAGATTCGTA
>Ga0316209_1002010_pt1 | contig 17995 bp, 19 predicted proteins | sample 6monopyrite_MG_FD_204945 | JGI IMG/M metagenome (GOLD analysis project Ga0316209, IMG submission 204945) | Microbial mat bacterial communities from mineral coupon in-situ incubated in ocean water Damariscotta River, Maine, United States -... | ecosystem: Environmental > Aquatic > Marine >...
TATATGACCGCATTGCCCAGACGGATATGGTTTGGCAGTTACGCCATCTTGCTGGACTTGGCCCGCCTGCATTTGGGCATTGGCTTCGCACCACGCGGCCAGACGGGGTAGGCGCGGGCAGCCGCAATAGTCCGCGATGGCGTCAACATGGCGCGTGGTCGGCAAAAACCTGGGAAGACGGGCGCATCGACCACACCATTCGCGTGGAATCGATCGAAGATGACCTGGCGCCGATTTTGGCGGAACTGGGCATTGCACCTAGTCTGGGTGATCTGCAAACCGAGACGCTGGACCGTGAGGGTTGGATGGAGCGTTACACGCCGGAGGCCGCACATATGATGGCGCAGCGATATGCGTGGGATTTGGCACAATATGGTTATGCCGCGCCGCGGTTTCGCAAAATTGCCTAAGGGTTAAAGGCCGCTGCTTGTAACCCTGCGGCCCGCCCTGTTGCCAAACACCCGCTAATTAAATAACCGCCTGTCGGCGCCTCCCAGTCCAACATTTCGCCCGCACAAAAGACGCCCGTTCGGTCGCGCAGCATGAACCCGTCCAATGCATCAAAGCGCACGCCACCCGCGGTTGAAATCGCCTGATCAATCGGGCGCGGGCCAGTGTGTTTTACTGGCAACGCCTTGATCCGCAGCGCTGGATCATCCGGCAAGGGTCGCGCGAATTCGAACAAGAGCGCAATTTGAACCGGATCCAGTTTCAACACCTTGCGCAGATGGTTCGAAAGACTGTTCTTGCCGCGCGGCCGTGCAAGAGCCTGACGCACCCGATCCAGCGACCAGTCAGGCAACAAGTCCAGCGTCAGCGCCGCTCCTTCTCGCATCGCACGGCTAACCGTGTAAATCCCGCCGCCCTCTATGCCCTGCGCAGAGATCACAACTTCGCCGCGCGACATCTCTTGGCCCGCATGAAGTGCAATAGATTTCAACGGCTTGCCGAAATGCGCAGTCATATGATCGGACCACGCCACTGTGAACCCCATGTTCGCGGGCGCAAAGGCCTTCACGCTTTCGGGCAGATAATTGGCCCAAGCACCATTCGATCCAAGTCGCGCCCAGCTGGCACCACCAAGCGCTAGAATGACGCGGCGCGCGGGCACCGAAACCCGCCCTTCAGGGGTGTCAAATACCGGATGATCAGTGTCCCATCCACTCCAACGCCACCGCGTCCGCAAGGTAACGCCCGCCGCGTTCAAGCGTTGCGTCCAAGCGCGCAGTAGCGGTGAGGCTTTCATTTTTTTCGGAAACACCCGCCCCGTTGATCCGGTGAAAAGCGGCTGATCCAATCCTTCGGCCCACTTCATAATTTCTGCGGGGCCAAAGTCGGAGAGCGCCGCTTTCATCGCGGGCGCAATATCGCCGTAGGCGGCCAGAAACGCGGCGTTATCCTCGTTTTTGGTCAAGTTAAGGCCTGATTTTCCGGCCATCAAAAACTTGCGCCCCACCGATGGCATCGCATCCACTATTGTGACCTGCAATCCCGCCCCAGACAAGGTCTCGGCGGCCATCAAGCCCGCGGGCCCTGCCCCGATAACAAGCGCATCGATCATTGTGGTAGCCCGCCTTTGATTTCGACAACACGGTGTGGATAGGGGATTTCGATGCCGTTGTCCTTGAGGGCATTCCAGACAAGAAAAAGCACATCCGAGGTGTATTTATTCTTGCCGTCATCGATTCCGTTGACCCAGAATTCGACCACAAAATCGATCCCACTATCGCCAAACCCGCGCAATTCGCAATCGGGCGGCTCTGGCGTATCAAGCACGCCGGGGTGTGCGGCCACGGCGGCCTCGATGATGGCTGGCACTTTGTTGATGTCGGTGTCGTAACTGACCGAAAAGGCGGCCTCTAGCCTGTTGGCCGATCCGCTGTCGGAATAATTGACGACCCGCGTGGTGATGAAATCCTCGTTCGGCACCACGATCCAGCGCCCGTCGAATGTTTCCAGAAATGTCGCGCGGGCGGTCAATTTGATGATCGTGCCCGCCTCGCCGCCGTCCAGTTCAACGTAGTCGCCGACCGTGGCCTGCCCTTCGACCAACAGGATTACACCCGAGATGAAGTTGGATGCGATTTTTTGCAAGCCAAAGCCGAGACCCACACCGATCGCCCCGCCCAAGACCGCGAGCGAGCCCAGGTCCACGCCCATGATGTTCATCAACAGCAGGAAAGCGAAACCAAAGATTGCAAATTCGGCGACTTTGGTCAGCAGTTGCCTGATCGCGGGCCGCATTCGTTGCCGCTCTATATAGGCGACCGATTGGCCATTGGACCAATGCCCCAGCCAGAACAAAAGACTGCCCGCGATGACACCACGCACAAGCGCCAGCACGCTGAAATTGATGTTCCCGATCGAAACGCCGGTTTCCGCCAGCCCGACCATAACGGGGTCCAGAATGCCCAGCGCATAAAGTGCTCCAATTGGTATGACGACAAATTTCCCCAACAAATGCAGGAACGGGTCGGTCAGGATGTCGCGCGCAAACGCCCGCAGAGCAAGGAACAGGAACACCCGTTTGCCGAATGCGATAATCGCGCCTGATCCAAAAAGTGATCGCGTGACCTGTTCACCCATCGCCGTGAAACCGTAAGCCAATAGCGGCAGCAGCAAGGGCAGAAAGATCAACACGTATCGCCGCAATTTAGCGATAAGCGTCACACTTAGCGTCTCTGGTGTCAGAAGCGTGGCCAGTTTTGGTGACATGATCCGGTTGACCAGAACCGCCAGAATATAGGCCCCGACCAGCAGCGCGAATTGCGTCCATGCGGCCGGCGACAAAAGCCATTCCAGTGCAAGATCGTAGCCGACATCCAGCAGCGCAAACCCTTGCTCGACGATCGTGTTTTGCGGTTCCATTGTTGCGGGCTCCTTTGCGGCTTGGACCCTCTTGCCTGTTGTGCCCGTCTAGATCAACGCTTTGATGCCCGCGATATGGGGTGCCGTGGCCGCGCGGACATCCTGTGCAAGCTGTGCAGCAACATCATACAATTGCGCGGCATCTGTGATCTGGTCGATCAACCCCCATGCAAGTGCTTGTTCTGTTTGAATTTTTGCGCCACACATCAAGATCATTTTGGCGCGCGAAGGTCCAATCAACGCCCGCAAACGCATCGGATCGCTGGGTTGCGGCAGAAAGCCGAGCTTCATCACGGGGTAGAAAAACTTCGCGCCGTCAACCGCGATTCTTAGATCACACGCCAGAACCATGCCCATCGCCCCGCCCGCAACCGTGCCATTTAGCGCCGCGATTGTAAGCCCCTGATGTGCCGCAATTGCCCCCGAGAGCCGTTCCCACAACGGGCTGACAGCAAGCCCTGCGCGCGCCGCATCCAGATCCGCACCAGCGCTAAACACCTTGCCCGCGCCTGTCAGGATCAAGACTTTTGCCGCCGCCGCGTTTTCAACGATGTCACAAAGCTGATCCAGCATCGCGCCGGTCAGCGCGTTGGCCTTGTCAGGCCTGTCCAGCGTGATGGTCCAAACATCGCCGTCTTTGTCGAGATTGATCATGCCAAACCTACTGCGTCGCGGATAGTCTGTTCACGCAAGGACACGTCCATACCCAGATAGGCGTCCGCGTCCGGCGAGCACATCCAGACCAGTGTTTGCGCGGGCCATTCGGGCGGTATGTGGTCGGTCCACGCCAGTTTGCTGACCGCATTCATCCCCGAGGCTTTGATATCGCGCTGCATTTGTGTGGCTACGGTGCCGGGCGACAGCCCCATCACCCGCAGCCCTTTGTCGCGCGCCTCCAGGTCGGCCATGCGCGTCAACATATAGGCCCCCGCCTTGGAGGAGCAGTAAGCAGACCAGCCCTCGACAGGTCCATGCGCCGCACCTGACGAGACATTCAAAATTGTGCCGTGCCCTTGCGAAATCATGCCAGCCATGACCGCGTGCATGGCGTAGAACACGCCCTTTATGTTGATGTCGATCACATGCGCCCATGCGTCGGGGTCGGTGTCTTGCAAATGCCCGATCGGCTCTAATGCGCCGGCATTATTGACCAGAACATCCAAGCCACCAAAGGTTTTTGCAGTCGCAGCGACAGCCATCTCGACCTCAGACCGCGTTGTGACATCGCAGGGGATCGCCAGCGCCTTTGGCCCGATGTCGCCTGCAATCTGCGCAATCTCGTCGACCGAGCGCGCCAGCAGCGCCACATTCGCACCTGCACGGGCAAATGCGAAGGCCGCAGCCTTGCCGATTCCACGACTTGCCCCCGTGATCATGACCGTTTTCCTGCTCATATCGACATTTATCATGGCATTCCCCTTTTTGTCGCCGCATCTGGACGCTACGGTAGGTCTAGAATTCCCGACCTTGCCGCCAAGCGCAAGGCACTGAACACCGCCGAAAGGACCATACCATGACCAAGCACACATTGATGCGCAGCGCCGCAAGCGCGATTGCCCTGATCAGCGCAACGGCTGCCAGCGCCCAAGTCACCGCCGCAGATGTCTGGGCTGATTGGCAAGCGAGCCTAGCGCTATATGGGCAAGACAACCTGACAATCGGGGCCGAGACGATGACCGGCGATACCCTGACCGTGTCGGGTATTACATTCGGGTTCGAGGAAGAGACAACCAAACTGAGCGGCGCGATGGGCGATGTGACATTCACCGAGTTGGGCGATGGCACCGTGTCTGTTGGCATGGCCCCCACAAACCCGATCACGATTGGCGATCAGGACGGCAATGTCCTGAAGATGTCGATAAACCAGTCAGGTCTGAAGGTCATTGTCAGCGGCACCCCCGAGCAGATGAACTATGACGTGAGCGCGGATCAATATGCGTTTGTCGTGGACGAGATCACCGAGGACGGTAAGCCCATTGAGGTGGATATTCGTGTGGCCCTGAACGATATTGCGGGCCGCTATGTGACGCGGACAAGTGATATGCGTCAGATCAGTTATGATATGACCGCCGCCTCGCTTGATATGATTGCCGATATTACGCCGCCAGACACCGATGGCGATTACGTCACGATCAGCGGCAAGATCGAGAACATCTCGACCGCGTCCGAAATGACCTTGCCGGTGACTGCGGATCTTGAAAATCCAATGGCTGTGTTCGGTGCAGACGTGTCGATGGTCGCGAGCTATGCCTATGAAAAAGGTGCCTATATTTTTGACGTCAATGCAGAGGGCACGCTGACTTCCGGCTCTGCCAGCACCGGCGCGGGATCATTGGATATGAAAATGGACGGGTCGGTCCTGTCGTATGACAGCGCGGTCAATGATCTGGATGTCGCGGTGCAAGGTGCCGCGCTGCCGTTCCCGATCGAGGTCAGTATGGCGCAATACGGGATTGGTCTTGATATGCCGATGACCAAAACCGAAGAGCCCGTCGACTTTGGCTTGCGGTTGAACCTGACCGATCTGGCGGTGAACGACATGATCTGGGCGCTCGCCGATCCGACAAATGCCGTGCCGCATGATCCTGTGACGATTTTTCTGGACCTGTCCGGCAAGGCCAAATTCTTCATCGACCTGTTCGATCCAGAGCAAGCCGAGGCCCTGTCCATAGATGAAGCCCCGGGTGAATTGACTGCGCTGACCTTGAAGGATTTACGTATCAAGGCGGCGGGCGTCGATGTGAACGGGTCGGGTGATTTCACCTTTGACAACACCGACAAAGTCACCTTTGACGGGATACCCCGTCCGCAGGGTGATCTGACGGTCAATATCAAAGGCGCGAATGCCTTGATCGATAGCTTGGTCGAAATCGGGCTGCTGCCCGACGATCAGGCGATGGCTGGTCGGCTGATGCTGGGCATGTTTGCGCAGGTCACAGGTGACGACGAGCTGACATCGAATGTCGAGATTAACGAACAGGGTCAGGTTATCGCAAACGGTCAACGGGTGAAGTAAGCCTTATTGCGCGCGGTCCAAGACTTGCAGCGGACCGCGCCTGCGACTACGTGGGATAGGAACAAAGGATTTCCAATGACCACGCCTCTTTCTGATCTGACCGAACAACTGCTTGATCTGGCGCGCCGCGCGGGTGCCGATCAGGCCGATGCCATTGCCGTTGACGGCACATCTGTGTCCATCGATGTGCGTGCAGGCGCATTGGAACATGCGGAACGCGCGGAGGGCGTGGATGTGGGTCTTCGACTGCTTGTCGGTCAACGTCAGGCCTGCGTGTCGTCGTCAGACACAAAACCGGGCACGCTGGCCCAGATGGTTGAACGCGCGATGGCGATGGCCAAAGAGGCACCCGATGACCCCTATGCCGGTCTTGCCGATGCCGCCCAACTGGCGCAGATGACCGACAACAGCGCGCTGGAGATGTTTGATCCCAGCGCCGAGCCTGATCCGGCTGAGTTGCAGGACCATGCCGCCCGCGCCGAGGCCGCCGCATTGGAAAACAAGGATATATCGCAAGTGCAATCCGCCTCGGCGGGCTATAGCAGCAGCCGCATTCACATGTCCGCAAGCCACGGGTTTTCCGCAGGCTATGCGCGCACTAGCCGAGGCCTGTCATGTGTCGCAATCACGGGCACAGGCGCGCAAATGGAACGCGACTATGACTACGACAGCCGGATTTTCCAAGCCGATCTGCGCGATGCCAGCGAGATCGGGCGCAGTGCTGCCGCGCGTGCGGTTGAACGTACAGGCGCGCGCAAACCCAAGACGGGCAGCTATCCGGTGTTGTTTGACGAGCGTATATCAAGTGCGTTGATCGGGCATCTTTTGCAAGCAACCAATGGTGCCGCGATCGCGCGCGGGTCTAGCTGGCTGCGCGATGCGCGCGGCGAACAGGTTTTGCCAAAGGGCCTGTCGATCATTGAAGACCCGCACCGCGTTCGCACATCGTCGTCGCGCATGTTTGACGCCGAAGGACTGCCCACTGCCCGCCGTGCGATTGTCGATGACGGTGTGCTGATGGGCTGGACCTTGGACCTTGCCAATGCCCGCAAGCTGGGGATGCAAAGCACGGCAAACGCTGTGCGTGGCACGTCGGCCCCGCCGCAGCCAAGCCTGAGCAACATCGCCCTGACGCAAGGCCAAGCAAGCCGCGCCGATCTGATTGCGCAAATGGGTACTGGCCTGTTGGTGACCTCGATGATCGGCTCGACGATCAACCCCAACACGGGCGATTATTCGCGCGGTGCTGCGGGGTTTTGGGTTGAAAACGGCGAGATTACCTATGCGGTGAACGAATGCACGGTCGCGGGCAATCTGCGCGACATGCTGATGCGGATCACCCCCGCAAACGACGCGCGTCCGCATCTTAGCCATGTTGTGCCATCGCTGTTGGTCGAGGGGCTGACCCTTGCCGGTGACTGATCTTGCGCTACTGACGCAAGCCGCGCGCAAGTCTGGGCAGATTGCGGCGGGCTACTTTGGTCAAGGCCCCGAAATCTGGGAAAAAGCAGATGGCGCAGGCCCGGTGACGGCCGCCGATCTGGCCGTCAACACCATGCTGCACCAGACATTGCAGGCCGCGCGCCCTGATTATGGCTGGTTGTCAGAGGAAACCGAAGACACTGATGCCCGCCTCGACACGCAGGCGCAATTTGTGATCGACCCGATTGATGGCACCCGCGCGTTTATCGCAGGCACCAAGGATTGGGCGCATTCATTGGCGATCGTGCACGCAGGCCAAGTCACTGCCGCCGCGGTCTATTTGCCAATGCGCGATATGATGTTCACAGCCGCACTTGGGCAGGGCGCATATCTGAACGGTGCGCCGATCAATACGCTGTCCAACACGGCAATGGCGCAAGCCACGATCCTGACGCATAAGGCGAATTGTCACAAAAAGCACTGGAAAGGCGGGGTTTTTCCGCAGACAAATATCGCGTTCCGGTCATCGCTGGCGTATCGGCTTTGTCTGGTGGCGCAGGGCCGTTTTGACGCGATGATCACGCTGCGCCCGACGTGGGAATGGGATGTCGCGGCGGGTACGTTGATTTTATCAGAGGCCGGCGGGGTCGCGACCACGCAAACCGGTGGGGCGATCCGGTTCAACAACCCGCATCCGCAACTCGACGGGCTGATTGGCGCGGGCGGGTTGCACGGCACGCTCATGGCGCATCTTGCTTGAGCGCGGAGTGACAAACGCATAAAGGATTTCACAATGACAAATACTTTGGAAAAGGGTTTCACATGACACAGCGGTTGCATCTGGTATTTGGTGGCGAATTGATCGACCCATCGAAAAACGCATTCAAGGACGTCAACGACATTGATATCGTGGGCATGTTTCCTGACTATGACAGCGCCTATAATGCGTGGAAAGGTGCCGCACAGCGCACCGTTGATAACGCGCATATGCGGTATTTCATCGCGCATATTCACCGCCTGCGCGATGAAGAAGCCGCCGCATCGTCAACCGAAGAACTGGGCAACTAGGTCCGCTTGAGAGGCCCCGTCATGGCGCGTTTGCCTTTCATTGCGGCCTTGCAAGCGGCCATTGGCCCGACCGAATTGGGCATGGTCGGGCCCGACACGCCCGCACGCCCCGAAGGCACCGTGATTTGGGCGCATTGTGCGCATCCAGGACAATTGCCGGCCCTGAAAACTTTGGGCCGCAGGCTGATCGAGGACGGCGAGATGATCACGATCATCGCGACACTGCCCGAACCTGACCAAAACGGCCATCAAGCAAGCCCGAACACAAAACATAGCACACGTGCATTTCTTGGCCACTGGCAGCCGCAGATTGTGCTTTGGCAAGGTGGTCAGATCTCTGCCGTCCCGCTGCTTGAAATCAAGCGCACCAACATGCCGGTGATTTTTGTTGAAACGAATAGCGACGGGCTGGAGCCATCAACCTCTCCTCGTTTTTCGGGAAAACAGCGTGCGGCACTTGCTGGTTTCGCCACAATTTTTGCAATCGACGACGCCTCTGCGCAGCGCTTTGTCAAGTTGGGTGCGGACCCCGCAAAAACCCGCGTCTTGGGCCCGCTGGAAGATGGCGTCTCGCCGCCACCATATGATGAGCCCGAGCGCGCAAAGCTTGTGGCCAGTCTTGCCGCCCGCCCGATGTGGTTGGCAGCCGATGTCCCGATGCCCGAGCTTTCGCTGATCGCGCAGGCACACCGGCATGTCGAGCGCCGCGCCCATCGCACGCTGTTGGTGCTGACGCCGCGCATCGTGGCGGACGGGGCCGCAATGGCCGATGTGTTACGCAATGGCGGGTTTACCGTGGCGTGCCGATCAGCCGAGGAAACGCCAAAAGACGCCACCCAGATTTACATCGCCGATACCGGTGACGGGCTTGGGCTGTGGTGTAGGCTGGCACCGATGACGTATCTGGGCGGCAGTTTTAGCGATGGCGAAATTCCCGATCCTTTTGCGCCTGCGACGGTTGGGTCTGCGGTGCTGGTTGGCCAGCAGGTGACGCAATATTCCGATCACATCGACCGGCTTGCCGCTGCGCAAGCACTGCATAGTGTCGCGACACCCGAAGCCTTGGGACATGCCGTCGAGACTTTGCTTGCGACAGATTATGCGGCGAAGCTGGCCCATGCGGCATGGGACGTGACATCGCGCGGCGCAGATGCGACCAATGAACTTGTGACGTTGATCTACACATTTATTGACCGTTTGGACCCCTGATGCGCGCCCCTGATTTTTGGTTTACCGCCCCTGACAAACCCGCTCTTTTCGCGCGGCTTCTGGCACCTTTGGCCGCGATCTATGCGGCAGCAACGGCACGCCGACTGGCGAAAGGCGTGGCATATCACGCGGGTGTGCCTGTGATTTGTATCGGCAACATCAATGCAGGCGGCACCGGAAAAACGCCCACTGCAATTGCGCTTGCCGAATACCTATCAAACATGGGCGTCACACCGCATTTTGTCAGCCGTGGTTACGGCGGGTCACTGGCCGGTCCGGTGCGGGTGCAAGACGGGGTTCACCGCGCTGATGAAACCGGCGACGAGCCACTTTTGCTGGCCAGTTTTCACCCGACATGGGTTGCAAAAGATCGCGCCGCAGGGGTGCACGCCGCCGTGCAAGCGGGTGCTGGGGCGATCATTCTAGATGACGGGTTTCAGAACCCCACGGTGGCAAAAGATCTGAATATTGTGGTGGTCGACGCCATGCGCGGGTTTGGCAACGGACGGGTTATTCCTGCGGGGCCGCTGCGCGAACCTGTTGCGGTCGGGCTTGCGCGTGCTGATCTTGTGCTGGCCATTGGGCAAGGTGATGTGCCGCAAGCCACGATGCGCGGTCACTTGTTGCCGCTGCACACCGGTATGACGTGGACCGACATGCCAGTGCTGGCCTTTGCAGGCATCGGGAACCCCGAGAAATTCTTTGCCTCGTTACGCGCAACGGGTGCCAAGGTTATTCATGCCGAGGCCTTGGGCGATCACCAGCCGCTGACCCCCGCCCTGATGATCCGTTTGGAGGCCGAGGCAAAGCTGCGCCGCGCGCAATTGGTCACCACCGAAAAAGACGCGGTGCGTCTGCCGGACAGTTTTCGCCAGAAAGTGCTGACATTCCCTGTCCGATTGGTTTTTGATGATGCTCAGCCGCTGATTGACGCATTGGCCCGCCTTGGATTTCAGTCCAGCAAGTCCTGATGTTCGCCCAATTTCGGAGAGCCGCGTTTTGGGGTGATATCGGCACCTGAAAACAGAACCGGCAAGCGCACCGATGGCACCCCGTCCAACTCCACCTGCATCCCGCGTGCGACGATTTGCGGATCGGCAAAAACCTCTGCCATATCGTTGATCGGCCCTGCGGGAACGCCGTTTTTCTCGCAGGCTGCAAGCAGGTCAAGTTTAGTCCAGCCGGTGGTTTTTTCGCTCAAAAGCGCCATAAGTTCCGCGCGCTTTTCCAACCGTTCGGTATTGGACGCATAGGCCCCGCCGGTCTGTAGCCCCAGCAGGTGACAGAGCTTTACAAACTGCCCGTCATTGCCCGAAGCGATGATGATATGCCCGTCGGCGCAATCAAAAACCGCATAGGGCACGATGTTTGGATGGGCATTGCCCAGCCGTTTGGGCGCGGTGCCTGTCGCGAGGTAATTCATGCCCTGATTGGACATCACCGCCGCCGCCACATCAAAAAGAGCCAGATCGATATGCTGGCCTTTGCCCGTCGCGTTGCGCTGCTGCAAAGCCGCCAAAATCGCGGTGCTGGCATATAGCCCGCTGAACAAATCCGTGACAGCAATGCCCACCTTTTGCGGCTGCCCGTCAGGGTCGCCTGTGACCGACATCAGCCCCGACATGCCTTGCAGGATATAGTCGTAACCGGCGCGCCGCGCATAGGGGCCGGTTTGCCCAAAACCAGTGATCGAGCAGTAAATCAGCCGTGGGTTCAGCGCGATCATCGGTGCGTAATCCAGCCCGTATTTCGCAAGCCCGCCAACTTTGAAATTCTCGATCAGGACATCCGCGTCAGCGATCAGCTTGCGCAATTGCGCTTGGCCCTCAGGATTTTTGAAGTCGATGATCACCGATTTCTTGCCACGATTGCAGCTATGGAAATAGGCGGCAGACCGGTCGCCGTCTCTTTCAACGAACGGCGGACCCCATTGGCGGGTGTCATCGCCTGCGGGGGCTTCGACCTTGATCACCTCTGCGCCCATATCGGCCAGCGTTTGACCGGCCCAGGGGCCCGCCAAAATCCGCGCCAGTTCGATGACCTTCAAGCCAGACAGCGGTTGCATCAGCCCGCTACTTTTGCGTCAATGATTTCCCGGAACCGCGCATATGGGATGTTGGCATTATTTTCGCCATCAATCACAAACGACGGCGTCGAGCGGATATCGTCGCGCTCGGCGTTGGTTTGATACCAACTCACAAGGCGCTGGGCCATGTTGGCATCCGACATACAGGCATCCAGCGCCTCGTCGGTCATGCCGGTGGTTTTGGCCAGTTTTCGCAGCTCTGCGATGATGATCACGGGGTCACCGCTGGCGGTCCATTCGCGCTGCTTTTCGTAAAACAGGTTTGCAATGTCGAAATAGCGCGCCTCGCCACCGCAGCGGGCGATCATCGAGCCCCAAAGCCCAAAGCGGTCAAAGTATACCTCGCGGTAGATCAGCCGCACCTTGCCGGTGTCGATGTAATCGGCCTTGAGCTGCGGCAAAACCTCGGCGTGGAACGTGGCGCAATGCGGGCAGGTAAACGACGCGTATTCGATGATTTCAACCGGCGCATCGGCCGCCCCCAGCACCATATCGGGAATTTCAAGCGCGTCTGCGGTCTCTTGAGCGTTTGCGGCCAGTGACAGGGTGCCAAGCCCGAAAACGGCGGCGCCACCAAGGATCAAGTGTCTACGTTGCATGGGATTTCCTTTGTCTTTCAGGATTTGTTTTTCGCAAGGATATTCGCGCCCAGCGCCGCAAGGGCCGCCCGCAGGTCATCGCTTTGCACATGGCGGGACAGGCTGGCAGAGGCGGCCTGTAATTCGGGATCAGGCGGCGCCGGGCGGACGGGTGCCGGTTGAAAGCTAGCGCGCCCTTCGTGAAACCCGACTGGGGCGGTCTGGGTGATCCGCACTTGCGCGATGGCCTTGTAACCATAGCAAGCATTCACCTTTTCGCGAATCTGTTCTTTTTGCATTTCTAACATCGGGGCCTGCGCGCCGGTGGTCAAAACGGTCAGCGTTGCGCCCAACCCGCCTTTGCCATAGCCCACTTTCACAGGCGTCGCGATGGTTGCTGTGGCCTCGCCCACGATCTCTGACCAATGGGTCAACAGGCGGGTCACGGCAAAGCCACGGCTTTCGCTGGCCGTTCTGATGCGGGTCTGCATCAAGCTGGCGGCACGAGAAAATCCGCGCGTGGTGCTGGTGTGACGTGGCTGTTTCATATCTAAGCGCTAATCTAATACAAACTGGCGCTGATGCCAGCGAAACCCGCAAACAGGATAAATATGCTTTGCCTGATCTCTCTGACCAAATTCTGGCGTGGTATGATGTGAATGCGCGCGACATGCCGTGGCGGGTGGGTCCGCAGGCCCGCAAATCTGGCAAGCTGCCCGACCCCTATGCCGTGTGGCTGTCAGAGGTGATGTTGCAGCAAACCACCGTGGCCGCAGTGCGTGAATACCACAATAAATTCATGGTATTATGGCCGAGCGTTGCGGATCTGGCAGCGGCGGAAGATGCCGATGTTATGGCCGCCTGGGCGGGGCTTGGGTATTATGCGCGGGCGCGGAATTTGCTCAAATGCGCCCGCGAGATCGTGGCGGCACATGGCGGGGTCTTTCCACTAACCAATGATGCGTTACTGACGCTGCCTGGAATCGGGCCCTATACGGCGGCGGCGGTGTCGGCGATTGCGTTTGACCAGCCGTCTGTTGTGGTGGACGGCAACGTGGAACGGGTGATGGCGCGGCTGCATGATGTGCATGACCCGCTGCCTGCGAGCAAACCCAAGCTGACAGCACTTGCCGCGGCGCTAACGCCGCAACGACGGGCAGGCGATTATGCGCAGGCGGTGATGGATTTGGGGGCCACGGTATGCACGCCGCGCAATCCGGTTTGCGGGATTTGCCCATGGCGTGATCCTTGTGCGGCACGGGCGGCGGGCACGGCGGCGGCTTTGCCCAAGAAGATCCCCAAAAAGAAAGTTCCGACACGGCAAGGTATTGCCTATGTCGCGCGGCGCTGCGACGGGGCGTGGTTGTTGGAAACCCGACCTGACAAGGGACTGTTGGGCGGAATGCAAGGGTTTCCGACAACGACATGGGGGGATAATCCGCAGCCTGATCCACCATTGGATGCGGCGTGGCAGACCCATAATACGCTTGCGCGTCATACCTTTACGCATTTTCATTTAGAACTGACTATTCAAACAGTTACGGTCGAGAATGATGTCGCATTGCAGCGCGGATATTTTGTCGAGACGGCGCAATTTGACCCCAAAAACCTACCGACTGCGATGCGCAAGGTTTACGAGCAAATCGCCGCGACGCTACGCCACGATTGAGGTTTTCCCGCGCATTTCATAGGGTTGCCATAATCACATGTTAGGCAAAGTTATGACATCGATTCCCGCCGCAAAAGTTGCGAAATTCACCTCTGCGCTGCCATTTGCGCTGTCGCTGTTATTGGTTCCGTTGGTGATCTTTGCTGCAATTCGTGGCGGCTGGACGGTTTTACTGTTGCCGATTTCGACGTGGGTATTGTATTCGGTGATTGATATTTTTACGGGTCTAAACGCGGACAATGCTGATTTAGAGACCTCCGATGATCAGCTTTACTGGTACCGTTTGATCACAATGGTTTGGGCGCCGCTTCAGTTTACTGTCATCTTTGGAATGCTCTACTATGTGACCCGAGCGGATCATCTAAACGGTTGGGAACAATACTTTTTATTCGTTGGCGTCGGAGTGATGACTGGCACGATCGGAATCAATTACAGCCATGAATTGATGCACCAAAAGCCCAAGATCGAACGTAATATGGCGGATGCCTTGCTGGCGATGGTGCTGTATTCACATTTCCGGTCCGAGCATATGCTGGTGCACCACCGTTATGTCGGCACGCCGCGCGACCCTGTGACTGCGCGGTACGGGGAAGGGTTCTGGCGGTTTTTTGTGCGTGTTTTGCGTGAATGCCCGAGGTCGGCTTTTGTCGCTGAAAAAGCGATGTTGGCGCGCAAGGGATTGCCTTGGTATCATCGCAGCAATCCGTTCTGGCGTTATTGGATTTTGCAGGTCGGTTTTCTGGGTCTGGCGCTGTTGATTGGTGGGGTATGGGGCTTATTTCTGTTTCTTGTTCAAGCGTTTACCGCGATATGGCAGCTTGAGTTGGTGAACTATACCGAGCACTATGGATTGACGCGCAAGCACCTTGGCGAGGGTAAATACGAGCATGTGAAACCGCACCATTCATGGAATGCGGCGCACCGCGCGACCAACTGGTTGTTGATCAATTTGCAGCGTCATTCGGACCATCACTATAAGCCCGACAGGCGGTTTCCATTGCTGCAAAACTATAACGCGGCACAGGCCCCGCAGTTGCCTTACGGCTATCCGGTTATGACGATTGCGGCGATGTCGCCGACGTTGTGGCGGCGTGTGATGAACCCGCGCGTGCGGCGTTGGCGTGCGATGTATTACCCCGAGATTACCGACTGGGCAGCGTACAAAGACGGGTCGCTGCCGCAGCCAAAATAGGTGTGTTTTTCGCGTATGACTGACGTATGATTTGCGTATGCCACGTACGAGCGGTTTGCTTGAAGGGAATCGCGTGAAAGTCAGCATTGCGGACGAAGTGAGCTTTCGCTGCGTCTGCGATGAATGTCCGCCATCACATTTTATCTGGAAAATCCGCTTCATCTCTCAGTGAGTGTGTGAGCTATTCCCCAATGTTTGGACAGATTTCGGTGTAAATTACGCTACTCTTTGCTCCTGCTGATCGGGTTGGGTTTTGTCTTTTCTCAGCCAATAGACTGGAGTTTCCCCGATTTCGTGGACGCTTGCGATTGTAGAACTCGATCCCGATGCCGATATCCGGTTTGTTGGCCATCTCATAGTATTCTCCATGTTCTGAGGTTGAGCGACAAAACTGCAGGTCGGATAGGCCAATTCCAAGCCGTCCCAACCGAACAGCAATTAAGGGTGAAAAGAGTTCAAAGTCTGCCTTTGGCAGTTCTGGATCTACGGATGAAATATTCAACCACAACTAAATTTGGCACCCAACAAAGCCAGGCGACAATTGGGTAGGCGACGTCCAAAGAAATGCCTGAAACAAGCTGAGCGGGCAATATTATCCTCAACGTCACTCCTGCAAACGTCAAAGCGATTGAGCGGATCATCCATTCCTGGTGAAGGCCGATCTGACCAAGTCTTACGACTTGCAGCGCCCGGAATGTCGCGATCAGCCAAATCACTGCCAGCAACACAAACCCTGACTGAGCGATTGGGCCGCCCTTGGCGTTGAAGCCGATTAAGACGCCGGTAACCCCTGCCACCAAAACCGCGGCGCAATATATTCTGCCCATCAACCGATGTCGGCGAACTGATTTCGCGCGAAACCTCTTTGACAGTTGAAACGGTGCGACGAAGAGCGCAATCGGCGCAGTGATGATGTGCAAGTAAAACGCATTTTTGAATGTCAGCAGTTGATGGGTCTCGTTCGCATAAACCACTTCCATCCCAAGCACGATAAATCGATAGGAAACGAGGGCGACAGCAATGGACAAGAACCAGAACATGCCCTGTTGAATTTTCATATAATCTAACATTCGATTATCCTTTCTTTAACGTGTCAAGCAGCCACTTAACCGAAGGGGCGCATGTCGAAGGGGACGTGCCCCGAGACGACTTCGAGATGTGCGAGTGTGACGTTGATCATCAACAGATGGACTGACGCGCCAAGCAATCCTGAGCCAACCGCGATTATTCCGATGTGCTTTGCGGGAATTCTATTCATCATTTTGTAAACTCCTTGAACTGTGCAACACATGCCCTCAGACCAAGTCACCCGCATTATCATTTGATAAGGCACGCAAAGATGGATTTACTGACGTTTCTGACACAATCACCTGACCTGTCAGATATTGCTTGCGCGGACGATTTTGCGTCCCATTGGAAACGAAAGCGCGTGAACAAAGGCGCGCATCTTTCCCGGCAAGAACAACCCGAAACAGATGAATTTATTCTTTTGGAAGGGTGCTTGGCAAGCAGCATTTGTGACCAAGACGGCAAGGAAGTTTGCGTCGGGTTTTACGTGGGTCCCTGTGTTGTCACGCCAAATATCGCCCGAACGCGGGACGGTTTGTCGCTCGTGTCAGTTATGGCAACCACTGATGCCCTTCTTGTTAGGATCGACAGTGATCTGCTTTCAAGTGTGATGATTTCATCTGAACCCGTCCGAAATTGGGCCAATGCTGTTCTGCGGGATGCGTTAAGCCGGAAGGTGGATCGAGAGTGGTGCCTCGCTGCTCTTGGAGGGGCCGAGCGGCTCAACTGGTTTCGCCAAGCATTCCCTGGCTATGAAGACATCTTTACCCATGCGTTGATAGCATCCTTTTTGGGGGTCACGCCTGTCACATTGAGCCGTTTACGCGCCAGTGACAAACACAGATAGGAAGCAGACATCTATGCCTGGTGCAGCATCTTGCACTCTGGGCTCCAGACATACCTTCGCATGCTTCTGGCCTTCGCAATGCGAAGGCCAATCTGGTCCTTGATTCTTCGCGGGCTTAGCTCAGCCGCACCCAGTTCTGGCTGGAACACAGCAGACCGCCCGCGATACAGCCGCGCAGGCGCAGCGCATTGCCGTTCACATCCATCTTGCCAATGTAGATCTTGTTGTTGGAAGGCCGCCAAACCCGCCCTTCATACGCACCATCGCCCTGGGGCACCATGTCAATCACCAGCAATTTGCCAAGGTTTTCGGACTGGTATTCGCCTTCTGCGTTGAATGTCCGGCTGATCACGCCGCACACCGCCTCGCCGCAGGGGGCGATTGTGATATAGGCGTAGGCGCCATCATCGACCTCGGTCTGCCACACACCGAGGGCGGCCTCTTGCGCCGCTGTGGCCGTTGCGAAGGCAAAAAGCGATACCGCCAGGATCAAAAGTCTTTTCATTCTTGGTTCCTCCCTGAATTCTGCGCCGGATCATGCGCGGGCAGCAGGCTGGCAATCAACAACGACGTCGGGTCAAAGCGGGTCGCGTTGCAATCTGCCGCGCACCATGCATAAACGCGGGCAAACGTGAAAGGTGCCTGCCCGATGATCCTTTATCCCGCCATTGATCTCAAAGACGGAAACGCCGTGCGACTGGTGCATGGCGATATGGAACAGACAACCGTGTTCAACGATGATCCTGCGGCTCAGGCCCGGGCCTTCGTTGCCGCTGGCTGCGAATGGCTGCATCTGGTGGACCTGAACGGGGCCTTTGCAGGCGCGCCGGTCAATGCCGCCCCGGTCGAGGCGATCCTGAAGGCCTGCCCCGTGCCTGCCCAACTGGGCGGCGGCATCCGCGACATGGCCACGATTGAAAGCTGGCTGGACAAGGGCCTCGCCCGGGTGATTCTTGGCACCGTCGCGGTGGA
>Ga0316209_1002011_pt1 | contig 17991 bp, 18 predicted proteins | sample 6monopyrite_MG_FD_204945 | JGI IMG/M metagenome (GOLD analysis project Ga0316209, IMG submission 204945) | Microbial mat bacterial communities from mineral coupon in-situ incubated in ocean water Damariscotta River, Maine, United States -... | ecosystem: Environmental > Aquatic > Marine >...
GAGTTCGAACTCGCTCTTGCAGAATTAAAGAACGACCAAAAGGCCGACGCCATGTGGCTCTTCGCCGCCGGCTTACATGACCAACAAAAAGAAGGCCCGGCGCGCAATCTTTTGATAAATCTCATAACTCAGTTCCCAGAGCATCCACTTGGAGCAAAGGCTGCGCTTGAACTTGAAGGCCATGGCCCTTATTGGCGCGGCTTCGAATCCTACGATGACCTTCCTGCAGAGGCTCTCGCCGCCCATGCATCTGGAACTCTTGCGTCGAGCGAAACCTTCAGCACGGAAGAAATTGAAAAACGATCCATCGCATTTTTAGTACGCACGCAATCGGAAGACGGTGCGTGGCGCGACAGCATTTACGATTTTGGCGGCACCGATAGCATGCCCAATGTTTACGCGGCGGTCACGGCTATTAATGCACGTGGGCTAATCGGCAAAGCCAGCGCAACCGATGCGCTCCAGCGAGCGTTGAAATATCTGGCATCGGATGACATCTTGAACTTAGAGGATCAGGACGAGTTGATTTGGGTCTACCTTTACCGCACTCGGCTGTACTGCGCGCTTCTCGACCAGAAACCTCAACGCGACGAGAGCATTGGCAAGTTACTTCAGCACAACGTAGATGCCATGGTGGCCATGCAGGCAAAAAATGGTTCTTGGTTTCACGAATATCAGAACCCTTTCGTGACGGCATCTTGTCTCATCGCACTCTTCGATGCCTCCAACCACGGTGTGATTGCTGAGAATCTAGAGAACATTGTGGAACGCGGATTGATTCCTTTGGAAAAGTCACGTTCCAAGAAAGGGGCTTACAGCTATTACCTTGGCAATGGCAGCTCTCCTATTGAGGGCAGCGTCGGGCGAACGCCAGTCGGTGAACTTGCACGCCACCTTTGGGGTGCAGCCAAGAAGAAGGAGCTCGGCAACGCAGTCGGTTATAGCATTCGTGATCAAGAACCGCTGTTTCTCGCGCGCAAATACGACGACCACACCAATCTGTATGCATACGGCGGTTTCTTCTTTTGGTATTCCATGCTTGGACGAACTGAGGCCATCGCGGCTTTGCCAAAAGGAAAACAGCGCACTAAATACATGGCGCAACAAAAGGAGCTCATCCTCGCCCTAGCCGAAATCGATGGAGCCTTTATCGATTCTCACGAACTAGGGCGAAGTTACGGCACCGGCATGGCACTGTGGTGCTTGGACTTGCTCGACGAAACGGATTAACGTTTAAGCAAGCTCTAAATTAGCTGTCGTCGACTGCGCCGGTCAAGACGTGATTGCCGAAGCGGTTCATCGAAACGAATTCTTCAAGATCCAAGAGCCCCATGCGCCCATGTGCCGAACTGAGTGCTTTACCCAAAGTAATCATAAGCAAGGGCGGGTGGTCTTCAGGCAGACCAACAATATCCGCAACCTTCACGGGGTCAAAACCAATCATCGGGCAGGTGTCATAGCCCATATCTTTGGCCACTAGCATCATGGTCATGCCGGCTAATCCAACAGTACGCACGGCTTCATCGCGCTGGATGGCATCGTTCGAGTAAAACCCTGGCACCATACCGCCGAACATTTCTTTGACCGCATCGGGCGCTTTGCGAAGGGTGCGCTCCATGTTGTTGTGGCCATCTAAATTGCCGGCGCAAATGATGGTTGCCGACGCATCTTTCACCTGCGCCTGATTCCACGACGCTGCGCACAGTTCATCTTGTACCGCTTGATCGGTCACCACCACAAAATGCCAGTTCTGCATGTTAAAGGAGGTTGGCGTTAAAGCGACATGCGCCATCAGGTGGCGAATCTCGTCTTCACTCAGGCGATGTTCAGGATCGTAAGCCTTTACAGACCGACGTTGACGGAGGGCGTCGAGCAATTCCATTGCGGCATATTAGCGCTCTCGCTTATGCCACTTATCCAGCACCTCGGCCTCTTTCTCGGCTTTCAAGCTGCCACCCAATGCCTTGACGTGGTCTTCCCAATCGAAGGTGTCGCGAATGGTTTCGCCTGATGGCCGGTAAACCAAACCAGCAGCCACGGCTTTGTCTGAGTTGGCATTACTGTGCGGGTAAGCTTCAGGAATCCAAAGCGGCATTTCAATCCAAGCGCCAACACCGTACTCCTCTAACTCCTTATCTGGGATCCAGGTAAAGGAAGCGTCCGAGCCCAAAACCATCTTGCAGCCATGCAGTAACTCCTGCATGGAAACCCGCGGTCCAGGACCGTTAGCGTTAAACACGCCATGCGTCTTCTCATGGATACAGTGCAAAGTGAAGTTAGCAAGATCGCGCGCATCGATGTATTCAATCTCGGCGTCTGGGTTGCCCGGAGCGAGCACCTCTCCACCCCGGGCCACGCGCCAAGGCCAGTAAGTAAAACGACCACTGTTATCTAAAGGGCCAACAATCAAGCCGGGGCGAATGTTGGTCACGCGTCCTGGCATGGCTGCTTCGGCAGCTTGTTCGCAAAGGGCCTTCAATGGGCCGTAGCTCTCACCCGTCACTTCCTCCATGGTGGGGTCCTCTAAAACGCCAACCGGACTATTTTCATCGAGCAATACTCCGCCTGGATCATCATAAACAGAGACGGTTGAGATAAACACATACTGACTAACATGGTCCGCCAACAGTTCCGCGGACATTTTCACATGGCGTGGGATATATCCGGAAGTGTCGATGACGGCATCCCATTTGCGCCCCTCAAGTGCGGAGAGGTCATCACTACGGTCGCCCTTGAGCTTTTCCAAATCAGGGAACATGTTTGGATTCGACCGACCCCGATTAAATAGGGTCACTGTCCATCCTGCAGCAATCGCAGCATTCACCAAGTGCGGACCAAGGAAACGTGTGCCTCCAAGGATGAGCATGGATTTACCTTTGCCGTACTGTGGGCCGGTAGGGAGTTCAGCACCAAGTCGGCCAACCGAAGCGGCAAGCGATGGTGAGCTGAGAGCAGATGCGCCGCCAAGGGCAGACGCGAAAAGGAAGTTGCGGCGGGAAAAAGCCATGTCAGATTATGCTCTACGCAAAGCCTCCCTGCACGTAGGCTTTTTTCGGATGAGTTCCCTATCCATGCCCCCCAAACCCGAGCAAGCCGCCGTCACGGCACCCTCAGCTCCCATCCATGAAGCGAAAGCTGTGGTTTTGGCCACCTTGTTCGCATTTTTGCTGATGACCGGCTATTCCCTGCTCAAACCGGTACGAGATGAAGTCGGCTCCGCTCACAACGATGTTCTGAGTTGGCTGTGGTCTGGAACTTTTGTGGTCATGCTCGCGCTGGTACCTCTTTTCGGATGGGTGTCCTCACGCTTCCCAAGACATAAGTTGGTGCCTGGGGTTTACCATTTTTTTAGCCTGAATCTGTTGCTGTTCTTTTTCCTGCTGCGGAGTTTGCCGAACGATGGCACCGCCCGCACAGCTTTCGATTTTGTGTTTTACGTTTGGGTAAGTGTCTTCAACTTATTTGCGCTTTCCGTTTTCTGGTCCTTCCTCGCCGATATATTCAAAAGCGGACAAGGGAAGCAATTCTTTGGACGGGTCATGATGGGCGCCACCCTGGGTGCTATCGCAGGTCCGACTTTGACTTCCATTTTGGACGCACGGATTGGAACAGCCCAACTCTTATTAGTCTCCATCGTCATGCTGCAGTTGGCCGTGGTCTGCTTCCACCAGATCAACCAAACAGGCTTGATTCCAGCAGCACAGAAAAAGAATGAGAAAGGCTTGGGCGGTGGACTCTGGGATGGCGCGCGCACCGTTTGGCAATCGCCTTACCTACGTAACATTTGCGTGTACCTGTTGCTATTTCTGGTTAGCAGCGGTTTCCTTTATCGCCTGAAAGCCGAATATGCCTATGAATTCTTCGAGGATCGCGATACCCGCCGCGCTTTCTATTCCAATATTGAAGTCATCGCCAACGTCCTCACCCTAGCCCTGCAATTCCTCGCCACCGGCAAGCTGCTGCAGAAAATCGGAGTTGGATTTACCTTGGCCATCCTCCCGGTCCTAACCATGTTTGCCTTCGGTGCGCTCGGTTTATGGACCACACTGACCACCATTGCGATTGCCGATGTCCTCCGCCGCGCCGGTAACTACGCCCTCGCCAAACCGGCCCGCGAGGTCCTGTTTACGGTGGTTCCGACCGCGCAAAAGTACAAGTCCAAATCCTTCCTCGACACTTTCGTCTATCGCGGCGGGGACAGCGCCGTATCCTGGATGTACGACCTGTTCTCGAACTTCCTAGGTGGTGGTGGACTTTCACTCGCGGTCGTACCCTTTGCCGCACTCTGGACTGGTTCCGCACTCCGCCTTGGGCGAATGCACCAGAAACTCGAAGCCCCCGAAAACACTTCTGAATGAAAAAAATCGCACTCTTAGCTGCCTGTGCAGCACCTCTTCTTGGCTCCTGCGTAATAGCCGTCGGCAATGACACGCACGCCAGCGATTGGATGTACGACCTAGATGTCGAAAAAGCCGTTTGCGTGATTCGCGGCACCGAGGGCAATGAAAATGTTTCTGGCACGGTGACTTTCACCGATCGCGAGGGCGGCGTTTTCATTGAGGCTCGCATTACTGGCCTGGCTCCTGGTGCTCACGGCTTCCACATCCATCAGTTCGGCGACCTCACCACCACCGACGGCAAAGCTGCCGGCGGTCACTACAACCCAGAGGACCATGACCACAGCGGTCCTTCCTCGAATCGTCGTCACGTAGGTGACCTTGGCAACATTGTCGCCGATGCAAACGGAGTTGCTGAGTACTCGCGTTACGACGAGGACTTAAGCCTAATCGGCAAGTACTCCATCCTTGGTCGTGGCGTGATCATTCATGCTGGCGAAGATGATCAGCGCAGTCAGCCGACTGGCAATGCAGGATCACGCGTGGGCTACGGCGTGATTGGCATTGCGAAACCGTAGAAAATCTACGGCAACGCCCTTACTTCCAATGAGCGGTGCTCCCCTGAGCACCGCTCATCCAATTCCCGTCGACCGAATGGAAGCCTGAAAGCTCCACCTTGGATGGCGACCAGTGGATGCCATCGGAGGAAACATCGGTGCCGGTTGGGCCGACCGCAACCCATTGCTTGCGTCTCGGGTGCCAGGAAACTCCAGAGCGATATCCAGCGGGCATGGACTCGGCAGCGTGCCAGCTGAGGCCACCATCTGTCGTCCATGCGGCATTGATGAGAACCTGATCCGCAAGCTCATAATCACCGCCGACTAAGACTCCCTGTTGAGCATCGCGGAAGGCAATCGAGAAGATTCCGCTGCCAGCGGTTCCGGCAGACAAGGGGGAAGTTTGCACCTCCCAAGTTTCGCCGCCATCGGTACTCCCATAGACCCGAGCCACCGAACCTCCAGTAGCAATCCAGGCAAGCTCTTCGCCGGCTACCGCAACCGAGGTGCCACTTGCTGCAAAAGCGTATTCCCCTTCCACTGCCAGGGGTAATCCAGCCACTGGAACCGGGGTCCAGCTGCGCCCGCCATCCAAAGTTCGCAGCACGGTGAGGCGGCCATCGACCGGATCGCCCACCAACAGCCCACGCTCACGATCCCAGAAGGCGATGCCATCCCAAAAGCCCTCCGGCTCCTGATTTACCGCACAAATATCCCAGGAAATTCCTCCATTTTCTGTGCGGAATACCCTCGACGCCCCCCCTGGACCGGCCGCCATGAGCACAACCTCGTCCTGAGAGAAGGCTTCGATGTCGCGGAAGTCGAGGACATCGTCTGCTGCCAAATCGGGGGCGTAGGCGGTCCAAGTACGTCCGGCGTCGTGAGAAACGGCAGCGGTGGACTGACTTCCAGACACCCAGGCGGTGCGGGAATCGACCTGGCTCAGACCTCTGAGTGAGGGAGCGCTAGGTAGATGGTTCAGGACCGGTGCGGTCCCACAGGCGCTCAAACTTAGCGCACCTCCGGCCAAACCGACAATCAACAAAAAGCGGCGGTGGAGCATCTTAAAAGCGATTCGGGCGACGTAAGAGCGTCGCCCGAAAGCACTTACAGCAGCTTATTCGCCGCCTCCGAAGTCGCGGTCCATGACCGTCTTGCGCTTTCCAGACTCGGCGGATGCAATCGCGCCATCGCACATTTCGCGAATCAAATCAGAAAGGCGACCTGCAACGGCACCAGAGGTGGACATGCCAGACTTAGCCTTGATGTAGGCCTTGATCTTGGACTGTACGACGAGAACTTCTTGATCAGACATTGGGTACTCCTAGAGAACGAAGAATGGTGAAACCGTCTCCTTTTCCGTTTGGGGCTACTTGGTGCCACCTCGTAAAAAGGGCGGGTGGCCCAGTGTAGCAGCGGAAAACGGCTGTGTGGCACCTCAGCTGGAATCTGCTTGGCTTACAGCTTTTCTAATTGCACATCCCGGCCACCCTCAAAGAAGGCCATCCAGCGGTTTCCGAGCCACGCGGTCGCCGGAACCTGCTCCAGCTGGGAGCCCTTCAGCTCCCCAGCGAGGCATTCTCCTGTCATCCGCAACCACAGACTGCCGGTCTCCGCATCGCGCATGAGAGGGCGGGTGTCTTCTGCATCAGGCACGCTGGAGAGAGCGGAAAAATGTAGCTGACGACCGCTCAAATGACTGCGAAAAGCCACCGCATAAATCGCGGTCTGATCAAAGCAAACCACTAACGGGGCATCGGCCAAAGTGGTGTCTAAAACAGGCAGACGGTTGAGGAGGGAGAAGCGGAAAAGGGTGACGTTGCGCCCCTCGCCAACCGAGAGTCCAAAACTCGAAATCCGATCCTTCAGGGTGAAAGTTCCCATCATGCCGCTGACCTTCTCGCCAAGCAGAACTCCCGTATCCGGATGCCGCTTCTTCCAGGTTCGATACGGCATGATTTGCGATGGAATGATGCCGAGTTTTTTTCCCTTCAGCTCCCCCTTCAGGGCTTCTCCAGTGACATGAAGCCACTTCGAGTTGGTTTCTTTGTCATACATCACGAAGGAGTTGCGGTACAGAACCCCTTCATGCCCGAAGTTCAACACCTGTCCATCTAAGGTGCGGCCATACACGATGGCCGTTTGGCATAGTGGTCACCAACTGACCGCTACCGGAATTTCTCCGCAGGTGTCGTTGACCAGCTCCACACCGCCCATCACCGAAATCGGATAAGCGCGCGCTTCACCTCCGAGAAAAAGGCCGATGACCGGTTCGTCGAGATCAATCTCCAGGCCAGCTTCCATGACGGTCGCCATGGGAGGGTGATGCAAAACTGGAAACTGGTCCGGCTCCATCACCTGGCGCATTTCTTTGTCGTAGTTGGCTTCGCTAAATATTTCGTCTGCTTGGGCAGACAACCCAGTCACACAAACTGGAATAAGAAAAAGGGTAGTGACGAGCAAGCGCATTTGACTTAGGTGTAGCACAAATACGCCTGTTTGACCAGGTTTTAGCCTGCGCGGGCTTATTTACCCTGGCCTGGATACAGCACCCGATAAAGAGTGCGCACCTGCTTGGGATCCAAGGTGTTGCGCACTTCTAGCAAGGTCGCAATGTTGTTATCGACCTCCTTATTGCGAAGTTCGCAAAGCTTGCCCGCGAGATCCTTGACCAAGACCTCATCCAAATCGTCTGCTGAAAGCGCCTCCCGCAGCTCGTCCGTCACCGCAGCCGATTCGTTTCGCAAATCGCTGGCCGCTTTATTGCATGCCATTCCGTAACGATTCAGAACACCAATTTGAGCCGGAGTCAGGTCCAAATCTGCATACTGTGCCGGCGCTTTAACCTGAGGCATAGCCTTGACGGGCTTTTGATACTGCGCAACATTTAATGTCACGCTTGCGAGTAGAGCTCCGCCCATGAAAACGGCTAGATATTTTGGATTCATTCGTTCGACTCGCTATTGCTGATGTAAGTTGCCAGGGTCACTTCCGGCCATGGACTACGGCTTTGCATGCCATCGACATAGGCACTAGGGTTATTCAACAAAGGAACATCTTGCTGCAAATGATCCACCATGTGTAAACCGCTCGCCGCAATGCTGGTGGTCACCGAACCACGCGCAGATTGGGTTACCATTTGTTCCAAACCGAAGAACATCATGAAGCCGAGCATGCCGGCAGCTGCAAAGCGAATGCGTTGCTGAAAACGAGAAACGCCACCAAGCAAATCCGCACTTGGCGCTACCGAGCTGGGTTTGGATTCCAATTCAAGAGTGACCGCTTGTTCAATACGCGACCACAACCCTTCCGGTGCAGTTGGAACTTGAAGCGCTTGACGCTGTTGGGAATCGAGTACTTGGTCTTCTGGTTTCATTCTTTCATCACTCCTAAATCAGTGGCAGAACCGGCGGCAAGTTGGCGGAACTTATCGCGTGCGCGGGAAAGGCGAGACATGACGGTTCCCTGAGGCAGGTCCAGAATCTCGCTGATTTCACGGTAGCTCAGGTCATCGACTTCGCGCAGGAGGAAAATGGTTCGAGCCTCTTCCGGCATGCGGGCCAGGACCTCACGCACGATAGCTACGGTTTCTGTCTGCTCCATTTGCCCGCTGCCATCCACAGAGGTGGTGGGATCCGCCTGTGGAATCGCTTCCAGCGAAGTGGTTGACTTGCGCTTGCGGCTTTTCAGTTGGTTTAGGCAGAAGTTCACAGTAAGGCGATGAATCCAGGTAGAAACCTGACTCCGCCCCGCGAAGGTCCCAGCTTTGGCAAAAACGCGCAAGAACACCTCTTGGGTCGCATCTTCGGCATCGGCTTGGGAACCGAGAACGTGGAAGCAGAGGCGGTAGACCCGGTCTCCGAAGAGTCCAAAAAGCATGCCTAAGGCCTCAACGTCGCCGGAGTGGCAGCGTTTTAAAGCATCGGCAGCTTGTTGGTCGTCGGTCACGAGGGCCTAAGGCCAGCTTATCAGGTGAAGGTTAAGGGAACCTTCTTCTGCAGAGTGAGACAGCAAAAGGGCGGTTCTATTCCCTGCATCGACCCTGAATGGCCGTATTTTAAAGAATTCTGAGATTTTCACGTGTCGACGGCACCCTGGCGTCGTCTACACCCATGAAAGGACATTGGGGAGTTATTCCTGGTCCATTGGCTGCCTTATGGGGGGGAATCCTAAGGCAGCTGATGGGCTTTTTTCATGTCCGGCCACGATGACCCTTAAAGTTGCAGACAATCCAGTAGCCATTGGATTGCGTTGCAGCAGGTACTCCATCAGGCCCAGTTGGAGGGAGGCCATGCACGCACGGGTTCGCCAGCCAAATAGCGACGCAGCGTAAGGAAGACATCGCCGACGGTTACATCAAGTTGAGTTTGATCGGTTTCGAATCGCTTGGCGAGACCGAAATCCAGCACGTGAGGATCGCACACTAGAGATGGCTCCAGGTGATGAAGCCTGGTTGGCCTTGCGCGAAGAAATCTCAACTGCGGTTAGCCTGTAGAGGACCATCCCCCAGGACGGCGGCTCTTATGCCTAATCCAAGTCGAGCTGGTGCGTAAACCAGGTATCCTGCCATCCACAGCCATGCGACGACTCAACTCCTCTATCTTCCTCACTCTTGCAGCTCTTTCTGCTGCACCAATCCTCGGCTCTTGCTCCAGCGCCCCAGACCATCCGGTGCTCGATTTGGCCGGCGATATTCCGCGCCAATATTCCGCAAAGTTCACCCACGCATCTCCCACCATTGATGGTCGCTTAGATGACATCGCGTGGCGTGATGCTCCTTGGACGGCCAATTTTGTAGCCGTAGAAGGAAGTGCAACCAGCCGCCCGCGTTATCAATCACGCGCCAAGATGCTGTGGAATCGTCAGTACCTATTCCTTGGAGTCTGGATGATTGAACCGAATCTCGAAAGCGTTCCTGTTTCTTCACTTGGGTACGATGGCCTCCTGACTTTTGTAACTCGCGATGCTGAACTCGGGGATTATCGAACGATTAGTTTGGAACCCGGGAGTTTATTCTTAGACTCTCAATTCGTTTCCGGAGATTCTCCTCAGGCAAGTGGCAGCCCTTCCATGATTGTGGGCAAAGTCGCTCTTTCTGGAACGCTCGACACTCCAGGTGATGCCGACCGCGGCTGGTGGGCGGAAATCGCAATCCCATGGGCATCGTTGAAGTTGCCCGAAATGGCTACGATTCCATCGCCAGGCGACACAGTTCGTGTGAACTATTATCGCAAAGGCTGGGCATGGAGCCCTTATTTTGAACACGATCTCTACGACACCGCCTTATGGGGCAAGGTGGAATTAACCCGTTAGGGAAACTCTTATTTAGTCTTCTGCACGGAAGTCATCGAAGCCTTCCACATAGCCACGCAGGGTGCGAGTCTCTTCAAGTTTTTGCACACCATCCAACGGGTCAAACTCAAGGAAGCGCGCAAACCCTAGGGCCACTTTATGTGCTTCCCAAGACCAAATAACCATTTCATCTCCACGATCGGAGTGAAAACTCACCATGCGGTCAGGATCGCCCATCACCTTGCGCGCCTCCAGCTCAGAGGCTCCACTTTGCAAGCCTTTTAAAGCACGCAACTGGGGATTTCTCTCCCAACTATCGGATTGAAAACGGTGAACCCAACCAACAAGTTCATCGCCCTCGAAAGCGATGGGCGAAATCGAGGCATAGCAGCGCAAGATGACAAGGTCGCGCCCTACTGGCCCCACGAATTCGAGTCGTGTCCATTCAGCATCGAGCCAAGTGCCGGAAATGACTTCGGCTTCCGATGCGCCTAAATGCAAATGTGCCAAGCAGCTTGGATGGGCACAAACCGGATCGCTTCTCAACAAGCTACAAGAGCATAAGGCAGAGAGGACAAGTGCCACGCCTATGCGTGCAAAGGGTTGAGTGAACCGTGCGAACACTCGCAGATTCTAACTCTTCGCAACTACTCGGGCTGCCCGAAGAGGAAGCCTTGTACGAATGGCACCTCTAGGTCCTGTAATACGTGCAGGTCTTCGCGAGCTTCAACACCTTCGGCGACGACCTCGCCACCCCAGGTAGCCACGACGCGCAACAAACTTTCAAAGGCGCGTCGCTTCGAAGATTCTCCGTGGATACCACCAACTAGGGCACGATCCACTTTGATGACCTCGGGCTCAAGCATGATGAGTGCTTCTAAGCTGGAATGCCCAAAGCCAATGTCATCGAGCGCAACCCGTACACCTGCTTCGCGTAAGCCATCGACCGTATGTAAAAGGCTGCGCGGATCCCGCACGGCTTCTTTTTCACTGATCTCGATGCAATACATGTTGAAATCTCGTTCTGCACCAAGTTGCCGAATGAGCTGGTCCGGATGAATCGCCTCCAGCGTCGATGGCAGTAGGTTCAAGTGACAATGCATATCCGAAGCAATCAAATGAGATGCTTGGCTGCAGGTTGCAAATGCATGCAAGTCCACAACATTGGGGATTCCGGCATCCATTGCAAAGCGCAGAAAGTCTTCCGGGCTACGCAAGGCATCGCAATGGCTGCGGGTCAAGAACTCATAACCGACGACCTGTTCATCGGCGGTGCGCACCAACTTCTGCTTGACTGCAAAGTAGGTTTTGGGGTTGTGTAACTCCTCAAGAATCTCCGTAAAACTCTTTGCTCGGATTTCACCACCGCGAAACAAATTGTTCTCGTGAAAAATCTGGCCTTTGCCATATCGCTTCGCACTATGCAGCGCGCGCTCGGTCCGCACTAAAAGATCTTGCACCATCTCGTCTTCTCGTGCGGCAGAAACCATGCCAAGACTCGCTCCAATCCTTAAATGAGGGAACTTATCGGTGATGACGGATTCCGAGATAGCTTGATGGATTTTTTCTGCAACAGGTCGTGCTTCTTCGCGATTCGTACTTGGGAGAATCACCAAGAATTCATCGCCGCCAATACGTGCGACGTGATCCGAAGCGCGTACGGTATCACGCAGAATTTTTGAAACAGATTTAAGAACTTCGTCGCCAACGGAATGGCCGTAGACATCGTTCACCTTTTTAAAGTCGTCCAAGTCCAGAAAGAGGGCCTGCATTTCGCTACCCGACTTACGCCGACGGTCGACTTCCTTCTCTAAAGAGTTGGTCAAGCCTCTTCGGTTCAAAACTCCAGTCAACGGGTCGCTACAAGATAAGTCTTCCAGTTCCTGTTGCGCTTTTTGCGATTGTGAAATATCTAAGCAAACACCGAACATACGCAGTGGAATCCCTTGTGCATCACGCGCCAAGGAAGCCTGAGTGCGAATGTAACGTTCTTCGCCTCCCTCTAGAAGAACCCGATAACGGATTTCTAATGGGCTGTCATCGACTAACAAAGAGAACGTAGCCTTGGTGACCATCTCAACATCGGCTGGGTGAACGCGACGCAAATAATCTTCGCGGTCAATCACCGCACCGCGATACTTCCCACCATGCATGGCGTGAAAGCGTTCGTCCGCCGCCAAGGACCTGGACTTTAAATCCCAACTCCAAGTGCCGAGTTCGGTGGCGTCTAAAATGAGGTCTAAGCGAGCTTGAGAATCTTCTCCCAGTACGGCTTGCCAACCTTTTTGCAGATGATCTGCAAAGGCCAAAAGAGTCTCCGCTAAAACCAAGGCTGCTTTCCGTTCCACCTGGCGTCGTGCGGCTGAGTCGGCGGCCTCCTCTAATAGCTCGGCCACTGCATCCGCATGCAGTCGATGCAATCGAAGCGCGTTTTGGTCATCTTTGGCAAGCTTGCTTCCAAACTTGCGGCATTCTTCAAACTTGACGGAACCATCCATAAGGGTGGACCGAAGGTATTCCAGGTACTCCTGGGTACTTAGTAGTGCAGGCATAGAGGGGCTTGATGACGAGTCCCTCATTTATCGGCCGCTTCCGCAGAGGGCTTAAGCGGCTCTCAATACCTTCTCGCAGTTCCCTTGGTGACTAAGTTGCGCCTTCAAGCGCCTGCACCAGGGCATCGACATCTTCCAGCGAAAAGGTTTCCGAAAGATGACGACGAATCTCATCCGGGTGTACTTGAAGGGTGACCGCCAAACTGGCTTCGTCTTCCGGAAACGAACCTAGCTCTTTGAGCAGCCAAGCATAGGCTTCTTCCATGACTCCACGATAAGGGAAATATAGGGTAGACTCGAGACATGATATTCATTTCATGCTTGGCATTACTGACCCCGTTGATGACCCCGTTGGCTGCACAAGCCATTGAGGACGATGGCCCGCATTTGGTTGGATGGCAAGACCTTCAAATCCAAGACACCTTCAGTAGTCAAGGCTTGGTGAAGGTGCGCATTTACTACCCGGCAATCTCCGCCGGCGAAGACACCTTGGCCGACGCCACTGCCGGCCCCTACCCTTTGGTGAACTTTATGCATGGCTGGCTTGGCTCCGCCGACGGTTACGATGACCTGTGTACTCACCTGGCAAGTTGGGGTTTTGTGATTGTGAGCACCGATACTCAACGTGGCCTATTCCCCGATGTCCCCTCCTACGCGCGCGACAGCCGAGCCTTATTGCATTGGGCGGAAGGCGAGGCGCAGGATCCGCAATCATGGCTCAGCGGCATGGTAGAGGCCGGCGCTCCATGGGGTGCGGCAGGACATTCCATGGGCGGCGGCACGCTTCCGTTGTTGATTGGCATCGAGTCGCGAGTGGAAGTCATTGTTGGCCTTCAAGCAGCAGCGAACGATGCCGGCAATCAAGCGGTCATGGATTACCGTGGGCGTGGGTATTGGGTTGCAGGATCGGTGGACTCTGTAGTCCCGCCGCGGACCGTGCACGATTGGCCGGAACGGGCGCAGAATAGTGAACGTAATATCTACTTCAAGGTCATGGGCATGGGCCATTCCGGTTGTGTTGACAATCCACCGAACAACGAACCTTTAGCTGGTAGTGAGCAAGCGCGTTTACATCGGCGTTTGGTTGCTGGGATTTTCCGTGCCGAAATGCGCGGAGAAGAAGGCCTTTACCAAGAGTTTGTTGGAAGTGGCATGGATACGGAGCCGGTGGAAATGGAAAGTAGATGCTATCGCCCAGCGATCTGGGCCTCCTGGGACGCTGGCAATCAAGCGGTGCAAGTTGGTGGAACTGGACGCCTGCATGGCATTTTGGATTTGGGCTGGTCCTTTCACACGGCCGCGCAGATGACACCCTTCGGCTTACTTGGCATCGACCTTGGTACCTCCACTCCGGTTTATCATCAACGCTTGAGCAGCAGTGGTGCCGACGAAGTGGCCCTACCTGTGGCTCCCGGATGGTTCGGTCAGACTTTATATTTCACCGGACTGGCATCGGGCCAGGGAGCTGCATCGCGGCTCGGTAACGTGGCTGCCGTTGCGGTTCCCTAAGCACGGGGATTCATGAATGAGGCTAGAATCCTCGCCTCATGAAATACCTCCCGCAACTTTGCATCCTCCTCGCCGCCAATGGCCTTGTGGCATGCGCAACATCGCCGGATCCATTACCGTCGATTGCGCTCCAGAATCAGGTGCCTAGCCCTGGTGAAGATTTCTATCTCTACACCAACCAAGCATGGAAGAATACAAATCCGATTCCAGATGCGAAAGGTTCCTGGGGTGTGTTTCATGAAATCAATGAGGGCAACAAAGTCATCTTGCACAAGATCATGGTCGATGCAGGCGCAGCAGGCTTGTCCTCCGACTCCATCACCTTGCAACTTGGTGCCCTGTGGAATTCTGGCATGGATACCGCAGCGATTGAAGCTGCAGGCGTCGAAAGCATTCGCGGGTACTTAGATCGCATCGACAGCATAGACAATGCAGCTGCATTGGCAACCGTGGTTGGCGAACTGCACATGATGAATGTCGATGTCATGTTTCATCTCGGCCCAGAAGCTGACTTTGAGAACAGCACCCAGACCATTGCTTTCATGGATCCCGCAGGGCTCGGCCTTCCAGAGAAGGATTACTATTTTCGTGAGGACGAAGCATCTGTGGAGCTGCGCGAGCAATACGTAGTGCACATTGGCCGCATGCTGGAGTTAGCAGGTGCAAGCGCAAAGGATTCTCAAGCTTCCGCAGCACGCATTTATGCCTTGGAGCTTGCCCTGGCTGAGCAATCCCTGGCTGCAGTGGAATACCGCGACATGGAAGTCCTAGCTAACAAGATCCCTGCAGAGGAGTTGGTTTATGAAATCACTCCAAACTTTGATTGGCTGGCTTATGTCGACGCCATTGAGCTAGAGCATCAATCGGTCGTGAACTTAGTTGGGCCGCGCTTCTTCCATAACCTAAACACCATGTTGGAAACGGAAGACCTTGGAACTTGGCGGGAATACCTGCGCTGGCACCTGATTTCTCGTAGCGCCCCCTTCTTGAACGATGCCTTTGTCGAAGAAAGATTTGACTTCTACGCGCGCAAACTTTCTGGCGTACAAAAAAATCAGGAACGCTGGGAGCGTGTTCTCGGCTCGGCAAATGACGCCATGGGCGATGCCCTCGGCCAAGCCTTTGTGGCCAAAACATTTAGCCCAGAGGCTAAAACCGTCGCGCTCACCATGGTTGACGACTTGCTCGATGCCTTTCGTGGTCGCATTGACCAGTTGGAATGGATGACCGCAGAAACCAAAGTAAAGGCTCAAGAAAAGTTGTCTTCCTTCACGGTTAAAATCGGTTATCCGGACAAGTGGCGGGATTACTCAGGTCTAGAGATGAACAACGGCTCTTGGATTGGCAATGTGTTTGCCGCGAACCGTTTCAACAATCAGTTCGACTTAGCCAAAATTGGCAAGCCTGTCGATCCAACCGAATGGGGCATGTCACCGCAAACGGTCAACGCGTACTACAACCCGCTGGCAAACGAAATCGTATTCCCTGCCGCGATTTTGCAGCCACCCTTCTTTGGTCTGGATCAATCTCTCGCAGAAAACTACGGTTCCATGGGTGCCATCATCGGTCACGAAGTTACCCACGGCTTTGATGACATGGGCAGCCAGTTCGATGCTGCTGGAAACCTGTCTAATTGGTGGACCGAAGCCGATCGTGAAGAGTTCGATCGTCGCACCGCCATTTTGGTGGAACAGTTTGATAACTATGTTGCCGTCGATGACCTGCATGTCAACGGATCGCTGACCTTGGGCGAAAACATCGCTGACCTTGGTGGTATCCAAATGGCTTACCTAGCCCTGAAGAAGCGCGAGAGCATGACTTCGGCCGAGTCTAATTCCGATCAAGTTTTCTTCATGGCCTGGGCTCGCTCATGGCGCGAAAATGCACGGCCGGAAGGATTGAAGTTGCAGATCAATACCGATCCGCACTCCCCAAACCACTTCCGCGCAAATGGTCCCTTGGGAAACTTCCCTGCATTCGCAGAGGCCTTCCATCTAGATGCCTCTTCACCCATGGTGCGTGAAGCATCGAGTCGCGTCGAGATCTGGTAACGCGTTTGTGAGGTTCAGGAGGCGCGCGGCAACACCATGCCGTGCGCCTCCAACAATCCGGTGAAATATTCCACCACACGGTTTTCCGACCACCAGCGGTCATCATCCTTCCAATGATCCGATTCGGAAGCTTCCGCGCCGAAGAAACCATTGTGACCACCGTATTTGGTCATCAGTAAACGCAAGCGCGGGTTTTCCTCTACCGCCTCTAACGACAAATCGTTGTACGGCACCAAAGGATCGTCTTCTGCGTGGATGATCAATCCCGGAACATGGATTTGATCCAAAATACGGTAAGCGCTGGCCTTGTTGTAATAATCATCGGCACCATCAAAACCAAATGCTGGGGCGGTCCATTGGTCGTCGAAAGTGTAAAAATCCTTATAACCCGTGGAGGCATCGTGCGGGTAGAGCTCGGGATACTGCTCTGCTTTTCGACGCATGGATTTAACGAAGCCATCTAAAAACAGCTTCATGTAAAAACGATTCATAAATCCAGTGTGCAGTTGCCGCGATGTACTGACTAGATTTAGTGGAGTCGAAACCGTGCATAAGCCAAGCACCTGTGCTGGCGGCTGACTCCCCCATTTTGCAATCGTGTGGAGCGCGATGGAACCGCCTAAAGAAAAACCGGCTATGGCAATCGGGCAACGCGAATGATTCTTGAGAACCCAATCCACGGTTGCCTGCAAGTCCTCGGTTAAGGCAGCGTTATAGAGCGTTGGAGTGCGGTCAGCCGTTTCGCCACAGTTGCGAATGTTAAGGCGCATGACCGACCAACCGGCTTGATAGGCCTTCTGCGCAGTGCCGCTCATATAAGGCGAGCGCGAAGAACCGGACAATCCGTGCACCAAAATCATGATGGGTGCGAGAGTGTCCTTTTGCCAATGAGTTTCAATGCGGACCGAAGTCTCCGCGTCGACATCGAGCCATTGATCCTTGCCCAATTCCAAAAAGGGGCCCAAGGGGCGCGGCAGCTTCGAGCCTGCGATGGTCATCACATGACGATCGCGCAGCAAAGGGTGCGGGTAAAAAGGGGCGTAACTGCGGGTATCCATGGGCGGGTCAACGGGCATCATCCCGTTTCCCAACCCCCATCGAGAGCGGTTGCACGATACTCTTCATCGCTGAAGGAGTCGACTTGAATGGCGTCGTTGCGCAATTCCTCTGCACGATTGATAAGGTCGATTTCCTCTTGGCTGATGACACCGGCAGCAAGGGCTTCTTGCAGTAACGTCATCGGCTTTTGGCGTGGTAACTTCTTCGCGCGAATGGCCTGCTTAACCTTGGCAAGCACATCATCGGCAGCAACACATGCGAGGAAGGCTTGCTCTAAGCGGCCCATAGCTTCTTCGGCTTCTTTCGGCAGGTAAAGGCCGTTGGTGAGACGATCTCGGAGCTCGCCTGGGGTTTGCATGATGCGCGCAATGCGTTGACCGTCAGCATCGCGCGGGCCAGTTCCGATGGGATTCATGCGGTTCCAGAACGCTAGTGGTCCACGGAAAATCCAACCGAGGCCGGGGACATCGAAGTTGCGGTAAAGGCCGTCGAAGGCTTTTTGAATCTCGGCGAATGCGAAATCCATGGACCAGCGGTACAGCGCATAATCTTCCTTGGAGCGACCTTCCTCTTGGTAACGACGCATGATGGCGGAAGCGAGGTACATCCACGAGAAGACATCGGAGAAGCGACC
>Ga0316209_1002012_pt1 | contig 17962 bp, 12 predicted proteins | sample 6monopyrite_MG_FD_204945 | JGI IMG/M metagenome (GOLD analysis project Ga0316209, IMG submission 204945) | Microbial mat bacterial communities from mineral coupon in-situ incubated in ocean water Damariscotta River, Maine, United States -... | ecosystem: Environmental > Aquatic > Marine >...
AGGTAACCGACAAGAAGATTTGATTTTGATGTCGAGTATAAAAGAGTCGCAAGATGATCAAAAACAAGCGCTAATGTTGTATAAGCAAAGTATGGGGACTCAGTTACAGCAACCTAAGGTTAAATAATAAAAGGGTAAAAAAATTCTCTTATTAACAGCTTTACTCATTCTACCGTAGCACTTGCATGGGGTACAATTACCACTAAGTACAACGCCAGAAAAGTCTGGTATTTTCAATATGTTACCAAATACTTGAAAGAATTCAGATGGAAAAACATGCTAGACTATTACAATTGTATTAAACTGCTTCGCACCAAGAAACTTAGAATATTGACGACCGTTTCTTATATTTTCAGGGGTTATAAATGATTAGTTATATGGATAATAAAATAAAATTATCAGCCGCATTTTTAGTGGCAGGGATAGTTTTATCTGGATGTGGTGCAAGTGGAGGTGGTTCGGTTGGAAGCGGTTCCTCGTCAGAGGTAAATAAAGGAAAGGGTTCTGTGAACAAACAAAACTACACTGCCGAGGTAGGTTTGACACCCAGACAACGATTTAGTAAAGCTTTAGAAAAGCTTGAAAATGGTGAAGATGGGCAGGCCTTAGCAGAACTAAATGCCTATCTGTCAGCTGTGCCTAATAGTAATAGTGCTAGAAATTTGGTTGCACAAATTTCGACTGATTCAAGTGAATATTTCCCTTCTGAGCATTTCAAAGTTAATTTAACCTCCGGTGCTAGTCTTTCTACACTCGCAAAAAGATACTTAGGTTCAGCATTGAAATTTTATGCTTTAGCCAAATACAATAACATTGCCAACCCTAGCCGCGTTAACATTGGACAAGAAATTAAAATACCCTTGACGCAACTTGCTCGGTCTCAACGTGATAAAGACAACGCCTTAGAACTTGCAGCGCCAAATATGGAAAAGGAAGAGTCAGTCGTTGATTTGGCAAAGGCGGAGGGATCCAACAATGTAGTTGAGGACATGACCGATGCAACTGAATTACCTGAGGTTGAGCCACTTTTAACAGAAGTTATCCCTGTTGCTCCGGTTGAAACGGCTGAGTCTGCTCTCAATGATCTTCAAGAATTAACACAAAATAAGGATTATGCAGCAGCTATTGAAAAATTAACAACGCTGAGTACATTTGGTAAATTCAATAAGGTAAGTAGAGAGCTGGCAATAGCAACATATACTGGACGGGCCAAAGAGATTGCCGAAACGGATAATATTCTAGCCGCCACATACTATGCAAAGGCTGGGCAGTTAAACTTGACAGAAGAGCAAACCTTTGCAGCTTTTGAGAACTTTAAAATGGCAACGGATCTGGATAACAAAAATGACCAGGCAATGGAAGAAATGCTGGTTTTGCAGAAAGAAATTGCTGATAAGTATCATAGAGAAGCTTCGTCAGCCTTTCGACGTCAGGAACTGGATCTCGCTATAGAAAAATGGGATATGGTTTTAAAGGTTAATCCAGATCATTCAAGTGCAAAACTATATAGAGCGCAAGCTTTAGAGCTAAAAGAAAAGTTATATAAAATCAACCAGAATTAGAGTTCAGCTTCTGGATTTTCATCAAGTTCTGTTTCATTTTTATGGCTCGCTGCAGTAGTTGGCGAGTCTTAACGTTATTGGGTTGATACTTAAGAGATTGCTCAAAGTATCCAATAGCTTCATCTAAATTGGTTTTAAATACCTTGTTCGCTAATTTCAAATACCTGTTTGCAATGGTTTCTGAGAGCTCTTCTGTTTTCTTATGAATGCAGGGTAATTTATCACCTTTAAGAGCAGCAATCCTTAACGCCTGCTGGTAATACTCAATGGCTTCTTTGGTATTATTCTGCTTTTGCTGACGCTCCCCTAATTTGGTATATGCTAATATACGATAATCGTTTGGTTGTAGGTGTGTTGAAAAGGCGTCCTCAAATTTATCAGCTAACTGTAATAATCTCAGATATTTTTTATCATGTATAAACTGCTCCCCTTGCTCAAGATACTTTGTGAGCAGGATCGATATTTTGGCCTCTTCTTGTGACTCAACAAAATATTTATTAATGTTTGCAGTTTTTGAGCTGGCTTCTTGAATCGCAAATTTCCATTCAAACTTTCTTAACTCTTGCATAGCAATTTCATTATTTGGATCTAAGGCCAATATCTTTAGGTAGACCTTGCGCTCCAATTCATCATTACCTGATGTTTTAGCTTTGTCTAAAATACCGAGCTGCTGAATGACACGATCCGATACCAAAAATTCGAGGCGCAGGATATGATCTTTTACGACTTCATTGTTAGGATAGGCTATCTGTAAAATCCTCCATTGTGTCAACGCTTCTGCATAACGTTGTTTATCTTCCAATGAATTAGCAATAGGGCTGCGTTGTTCAAATAGAGTGCGGCTATCTGCCAAGTTTGTGCTGCAAGAACAACAAAGCACTAGCGTGGTAACACAGATTATTCGTTCTATCATTTGAGCGTCACAGTACTAAAAACATTCAAGCTTCTTTTAAATGTATTGAGACTATCCCCACCATATATCATGGTCCGATGTAACAAAAAGGGGGCTGAAAATGCAGGGTTACTTCCTTTATGAACTGTGACCGCTAGTTCGTAATCGTTTTGTTCTAGCAGGTCAACAATTTCCAAACTACTATTCCCATACGGATAAGCAAAATGACTAATCCTTTGCTTGGTTCTACGAGACAATATTTTTTCTGCACCTTCAACTTCAATTTTTAGTCGTGATAAATAGTCTTTATCGGATTCGCCAAGTGGTAATGGTGACAAACTGTCATGTGATTTTGAGTGAGATTGTATGTCCACCAAAGGTGCTTTACTTAGGAATTTAACATCTCGCCACTTGAGCGCTAGCCCTGCTCCTATAAAGTCTGGATAAACGAACATAGTGGAGGGGAAATCGTATTTCTTTAAAATTGGATAAGCTACTTCCAGATAACTTTTATAACCATCGTCTATGGTTATCACAACAGACCTAATAGGTAATTCTTTTTTACCATTTAGAAAACTGCCTAAATCACTTAATGCAAGTACTTGGTAATCATTTGCAGCGAGATAATCCATCTGACTTTCAAACTCGGCACGAGTCACAACCATCTTATTCTTGCTTTCACTTTCCTCGGTAAATTGGTGATAACAAAGCACGGGGATACGTTGGTAGCCATCAACAAAAACACCAGAACGGTTGATAACCCTCTTGGGAACGGCAACATAACTACCAGATGCTACTGTTGCTTCTGGGTTGTATCTTTGCAGAATTTCAGAATACTGCTTACCGCCTAAAAACTCTTCGGCTAATGACCCGTAAGTATCATTATCACCTGTCTGTAAAATAATAAAATCATCATTGCTTGCAATTACCTGGCGTTGAGTTGATGAACAGCTTACCAACAACAAAATGGGCAAAACGATCAGAGCAAAACATCTCAATTTTTTGTACTCTTATCAGTATTGGTCGTGGCATCTTTTTTATTTGAACTAGCAACTTCTACTGTAGTTTTTACTGACGGTTTTTTTCGAGGTCTACGTTTTACCGGTGGTTTTTTAGTAGCAGTGTGCCCTTTAGTATCTTTAGCATTCTTGATTGGTCCGTCTTTTTTTGGCTGAGTATCTGTGGTTGCAGCAACATCTTTTTTATCATCAGCAACTTTAGATTCTTTATTAATATTAATCTGACTTATTGAAATAATAGTTTGGTCAGGATTTACATCTAACTCAGGCTCAGCTTCAGAAGCCTCTGTTTCCTGCTCTTTTTCCTGACTCTTTATAACGCCTTGGCTTGGCTTAATATCAAGTCCAATCTGACTGCAGGAAATGATAGTCTTATCAGCGTCAACATCCAACTCAGGTATCATTTCAGGATTATTTTCAGCAGCGTCTAGTTGCTCTTCATTTACTCCTGTTTTATCTATACCTGTTAGAGCTAGCTCATCAGTGACTTCTGTATATCGGTCCTGAATTGCCGCAGCCATGTTATTAAAGCCATCAAATACTTCGCCAATCTCATCATTCCTTGTTAACGATATTCTGGTATCTAAATTACCTGCTGCAAAGCTTTTCAACGACTGCTTTAACACTTTAAATGGACGTGCGATCAAACCACCAAAAATAAACATAACCACAGCAACCGAAGAGGTCGTTATTAAGGCTAAGATAAACATCAACCAACCTGTGATGCTCTTTACCTCATCTAAGCCATCTTGAGATAAGCCTAAAATTATCTGACCAACCTCAGTGCTTTGAAACAGAATAGGCGTTTTAATGTTAAATATATTTCTGCCATCAGCGGTCTCTGAACTAGTTGTATGTACATCGTCAGACTCACTGATAAGTTCAGCATTTTCCTTTGGTTGATACACCTTGCCTACCAAACTGCTATCACTCGCTCCACGAACAATACCTGCTCTGTCTGTGACTATTAAATATGAAAATGTATCTCTACTTGCTGCATCATTAATAAATGTCTCTAAGGAGATCCAATCTTCACTGAGTATGGGTATCGCTGTTTCAGTAGAAATGAATTTTGCAAAAGAAGCGCCAGAGTCAACCGCTTGTTTGGTCATAGCCGAAGACTGTATATTAAATACAATGTTTATACTAATAAAAGAAACGAGTCCCACAATTGCTCCAACGACCAATGTCCAACGTATTTTTAATGGGATATATTTGTGTTTTTTCTGCTCGAGTTGCTGGTCGTTTAAGGTACTTAACTCTTTGCCTAAAGCTTCTGCTAATTTGTTTCCAGTTTGAAACCTTTTGTCAGGAGATTTTTGCAGTAACTTTTGGATTATTTGACGCACTCCAGCAGGAATTTCGGGGCATAAGGTTTTCAGTGACTCGGGTTGTTTTTGAGCAATTTGGATCATCAAAGTGGCCATATTACCGGCATCAAATGCTTTATTGCCACTAAGCATCTCGTACATGATAGTGCCCACGGAAAATAGATCTGAACGACCATCAACAGGATCTCCTAATGCCTGCTCTGGTGACATGTAACGAGGTGTGCCTAATACTGAACCTACTTGTGTCTTTTGCGCTTCTTCACCCTCATTCATCCTAGCGATGCCGAAGTCCGCAACCTTAATCGACTCGCCATCTGGCATTACGATAATATTGTCAGGTTTGACATCGCGATGAACAATTCCAGATTTATGCGCATAATCTAGGGATTTAGCTAATTGCAAGGCGATAATAAGCGTCTGCTTAAGTGGCAGTTTTTTATTATTCTTTAGCACTTCACCTAAATCACAGCCATCTAAAAGCTCCATCATAATATAGGGAGAGTTTTCCAACTTACCCACATCATAAACGGTCACAATTCCAGAATGAGAAAGTGCTCCGGCAGCTTTTGCTTCGCGCAAAAATCTAGATAAGTATTCCTCATCTACACAATGATCTTCTTTGAGCACTTTGAATGCAACAGAACGGTTAATTTCCGGATCAAATGCACGATAAACTTTAGCCATCGCGCCTTCGCCGATCATCTCCTTGATTTCAAAACGTCCTATCGTTTTGTTCAACATATCTTCTTCCATTAAGTGTCCTTAGTATTTGAGATTTAATGCAAGAATGGCTTCAATATTTAAGAAAATTCGTGCAGAATTTATACTTCAGTCTACCTAGAAAAATACCAGCAATCAAAGACATTTATATCTATAATGTCTCGAAGTAATGTATTAGAGATGGCAGGGCGACTTACCCGTCCCAAACCTGTAATGTGATTTATAAATCGGCCGCATTGGAATTAATAATTATGCTTGAACGTTCATGGAAATCGGTAGGGAAAACAGATATTGGTACAGTCCGAAAAGTAAACGAAGATGGGTTTTTAGACAGCTCTTATCAGGGCATGTGGTGCGTTGCCGATGGTATGGGAGGGCATGCTAAAGGTGATGTGGCAAGCAAAATGATAGTAGACAGTTTGCAGGATATCGCCAATACAAATAGCTATCCTTTGGGTACTCAGCAAATCATGCATGTATTGCAGCAAGTCAATAGTCGTCTCGTTGCTATGGCTAGTGAGAAACAAGCCGTTATTGGAAGCACAGTAGTTGTACTTGTTTTCGACCATCAATTTGCCCATTGTATTTGGGCAGGGGACAGCCGAATTTACCGGGTACGCAATAATAAACTCACACGACTTACACAAGATCATAGTCAAGTAGAAGAATTGGTTCAGAAAGGACTTCTAACCCCAGAAGAAGCCGAGCGTCACCCAAATGCTAATGTCATTACTCGAGCGGTTGGTGCTAGTGAAGAGTTAGACTTGGATGTAGTAAGTGATGTTAGGCTGGATGGAGATAAGTACTTTTTATGTAGTGACGGCCTTAACAAAGTTATTGATGATGTCGAGATTGAACGACTGTTACTCAATACGCCATTAGATGCCATTGCGCCTTTATTAATCAACACTTCGTTAGACCGTAACGCTCGGGATAATGTCACTGTTATAGTGGTCGATAATCAACAGTCTTTAGAGATCTTAGATGGAAATAAAAATATTCCGCCAAACATTTCAAGTTTAGATGATACATTACCCTTAAGTCGATGATCTCAGATAGTCGTAACGATATTTGTTAGTTTTCATCGGCAACTAAAAAAGAATAATAATTGTCTGTTGGGGGCATGCCAGAAAAATAACGTATCTGAGGATTAGTGCCCTCCGTATTTCCCATCGACCATATCGACATGTTGGCGTTTTGCTCCTTTAGCAACATTTGTAAGAAAGACTCATTGCCAAGTGTAAAATCAAGAGAATCAATCTCCGTAACGCAAGCAAGCTCCATGACTGACGTCACAGGTTTTGTCTCTGCACTTTGACAGTTGGATTCTTGCAAACTTTTATAAATTTCACTCAGAACGTTTGTTATTTCATCGAGATCTGGCTTGACATTTTCCAATAAACTCAATGCAAAGTCTTCTCCAACTTCATGTGTCAGATCTATTTTTCGAGCGAATATAAAAGGATTAACTTCTGATTCAGCTTGGCATACAACAGTAAAAGGGTAGCATCGACCCGCTTTGTCCACACTGGGCATTATGAAACCAGCAACTGGGGTGTGACTTGCCGAATCTTGACTAATCACAAAACGCCAAATATGGCTGTTAAAGTACTTGTCTCTCCATAAATCACCTAATTGTTCACGAGATGAGCTGAGGGACTTTAATACCCAATTATCCCAATATTTTACAAACTCGGGACATACGTTACGTTGGACAAAATCCCCATAACCAGGTAATTTTCCAAAAAATCCAATTTTCATTCTATATCACTAAAATTCATTGAGGCATTTGAAGTTAGATAACTGGGATATAATCAAAGGATTCACTCTGCCGTTCCCAGTAATTTCATATATCGCTTCATATTCGTTTTTTGTAAATGTTACTTCTATTTTACTTTCATTTACCCGTTTACGTTTAGCGGCATCAATCAGTCTAAATAAGGCAAATAATCCGTTTTTGCTTTCCACTACATCACTGCCATCGCGTCGCTGAAAAGCAAATTGACTGCTAGATCCAAAGTCTTGTGGTGGCCACACAATATTAGTACTTGAAGGGCGACCAAATTGATAACTCAAATTTTGACCATGAATTGACATTTTGAACTTTGATAGTCGAGAATCTAAGTAAATAGGCTTAAAGGCCAAGGTAAGTTGCGGGTTATCGCCATCGTTAACAAATAAACTATCGCGAATTTTGTTTACTTGTTCAAAAAATGGCAAAACATCATTTTTAAAACCATAGGTTCTTGCGACGTTTTCTTTCCACTGATATGGATAAGAGCTACTTCTGATTAAAGGTCGTATATGTTTTGAGAAAAACTGATAAATGCTACCTGAGGATCCGAATAATTGGGATAAATCTCTTAGACCAGCATCTGTTTTAGCTGACCGTTCAAAAGGGTATTTGAATTTAATAGTATCCTTGCATTTATCCAAAACACTTTGCTGCCAAAGTTTCGCAATTTTGAGTCTTTGTGTTTGGTCGCGCATTGCCTTTATGTTTGTTGACATTTGCTCCCCCCAGCGACTCAAGGGCTCCGGTTGACTATATGCGAAGGCTTGCAAAGGCTTCAGGATGTCGTTGTTAGGGCTAACCTCTTGGTTTCTTAAATCAAAGTTGAGTGACACTGAAATATCAGAAACAATGGTCGTCATTTTCTGTAGCACTATAGCCTTTTGTTCTTTGCTTAAGAGTTCATGCAATTGACTGAACTGCGAGGTAATTAAATATTCTGGTGTATCAGTACTGCGTAAGTTGTTTAACCTGTTAACTTTATTCATTACTCTGTCTGCCTTTGCTGACAAATTTGTTAATTTTGATTCAGAGCTTATTTCTACGAGTTTTGTCGCTTGAGATACAGAGTCAAGCAACTGAAATAGTGGGGAATTTAATCCGCCAGCTAGTTTCAATGCTGAATCTAATGCAGCCATATTAGTCGATTGTTTTACAGAAACTGATTGCAATAATTCCTTCCAGTTATTGACATAATCTCGTGCATATGATTTTTCAAGCTGTGATGATAATGCGCCTTTGTTAATCACATTACCTTCACCTAAAATCCAAGTTTCCGTTTCTAATTGATCTAAATAGTTGTTAATTTCCTTACCTAAAACCTGCGAAAATATCTCAGGTGTAAAAAAGTGTGAAATAGTCTGGATGTCGTCTTTAGTCGTCGAAAACAATGTACGCCAGTCTGAACCGGCTAATTGCGCCATTGACAACATATCTGCTGACTTGTTCATGTATGCGATTTTAAATTGTTTATAATAAATATCTGACACAGCTTGCGAATTCAAAATGCCCCTCGAATCCTCTACCAAAGCATTATCCACACTAGCAAGTGACATATTATTTTTGACGAGATTATTAACGTGAGCAGAAACCTGTACATATTCTGTATTAGTGAAAAACGCTTGCTTGTTAAGATTTTTCTGTAACCAATATACTAAAAAGGTACGGTCTCTTTTATCTGCATTGGCAAGCATTAGATAGGCTTTTAGTGCCTGATATTTTTCGCTTATATCGTCGCTAGTCCTTAACTGAAGCTCTACTTGTTTTTTTACATAAGGCATGAGGACGGAAGACAGTAGTCTATTATAACTAGCTGTGAGTGCACTTTCTAATGAACTTGACTGGGCTAACCCTAAGCCTGAAAACTCGGTTTCACTTTGATCAACAAATGCTGCGATGTTATCGGCAAAATCATTTAGCGCGGGTATATAAGTTCTTAAATCAGCACCGCTGGAAACTGAACTCTCATACTGTTTGCTCCATTTATCTACTGACGACTCACTTAACTCAACATAACCTGCATTGTTCCCAAAGCTGATAAAAAAGCCTAAGACAATTAATAATGTCAGCGTTCCAGCAGTGGCCATGGTGATACGTTTAATCAAATTTTTTCGTTTATCATGACCCACTAATACACCAAACTGATCAGATTCTGGGAAAATAACCTGTTGTAGTAGTTCTTTTATAAAATAGCTTCGCTGATCGTTATTCCATAAAGCTTTTGCTTTACTTTTTAATCCAAAGGCAGACGACACTTTAGCGATAATACGGTCAATAGGCGCACCACTCTGCGTCCCGCTAGTGAAATAAATTCCTCTAACAATGCCTGTTGTCAAACCATCATCAAGTTTGGCCAAATTACCCACTATATTGTCAAGGGTAGGTTTTAAAGAAGAAAACTGATCACTAAAACTGTAAATGAGTGACTTACGATTGGGATCTCTTTCTAGTGAAATTCGCTGCCACTGGCGCCTGGTAACAGACTGGGTTAATTCTCTAAATTCTTGAGAGAAATGCGCTAATATATCACCTTGTACGCTATCAGATTTTTTAAACGTAATACCAAATGCCTGCTCTCTCTCCTTATGTGAAAAGGTCTCATAAAATTGGCTAAACCCAGCAAGCATATCGGATTTAGTAATAATGATGTACACAGGAAATCGGGTTTTAAAAAAGTCATTCACTTCTGCAATTCGTTGTTTCATTTGCATAATATGTTGACTCATTTCATATTCATTCATAGTCATCAAGTCAGACATGCTAAAACTTACCAATAAACCACTAATAGGTTTACGACGATATTTTTTAATTAAACCTAAAAAGTTATGCCATCCTGTCTGATCGGCCTTTTGATGACTATCTTGTGAGCTATAACGGCCAGCAGTGTCCAACAATACTGCTTCTTGGGTTATCCACCAATCACAGTTTTTAGTCCCCCCAACGCCTTGCACTGCTTGATTTCCAAGCTCATTAAATAATGGAAACTGTAAACCAGAATTAGACAGTAAAGTGGTTTTTCCACTGCCCGGGGATCCAATTATCATATACCAAGGAATATCAGTAAGGGAGTTTTGCCCCCCTTTCTTGTTTTTCAATAACTTGAAGGCTTCATCAAACTTATTCTTTAGTTCAGCGGATTCAGAATTAATAACATCATTGAGTCCATCTTCTTCGGTGATGTCTTTAACCAAGTTTTGTTGTTTTTTCATTTGTCGGTGGTATTTAACAAATTGCACAATTAAATAAATAAACAACACCACAAGGATAACGATAATTCGATTGCTTAAAGAGGCTAAAGGGTAGAATTCTGCAAAAGCAAAGTAAGGCCCAGCAAACAATATAAATAACGAAAAAAGCACAAAAAATACGATGGGCATAAACCATCTGCTAGAGGTGATTGTTTTTAATTTTTCCATTATATGAGATCATCCTTCAAAATCAGGGTCAGTTCCACGCGGCGGTTAATACTTCGATTGTAATCACTATCGTCGCTTACTAATGGTTGCGTATCAGCAACCCCTCTCGTCATGGTATTGGACAATTGTTGGTTACTTTTTGTTAGCCATTTAGCAATTGCTTCTGCTCTTTTACGAGATATGACCCAATTGGAATCTGGTTTACCTGTAGAGTCGGTATGCCCAACAACCAGAACACGATCGGCATAATCTTTTATTGCATTGACTAAGATATTCACATCAGGCAGCGAATTTTCATTAATAGCGCTACTACCCGACTTAAACAGACTAGTACTTATAAATCGTATGAAAATCTGATCGTTTCTTATATCAACAGATACAATTTTGTCATCTATATAGACACGTAATTCTCTCTTTAATGAATTGGCAACATTATTTATATCAATGAGATTTGGTTGTATATTTCCTGATTGGGGTACTGACTGTTCCCAACCAATAGACTCTATTTTTTGGTATAGCGGCTCTACTTTTGCTTTTAAACTTGATAATAATGCAATATATACAGCGATTAAAATGAATCCAAGAATTAAGAAAAAGACCGGAAGGGGAAATCCCTTAACAAAACCTGTTTTTATATTTCCCACTCCTTGCCAAGAAGGAGACAAATCACGACTAATAGGGCGTATTTGTTCTATTGGCCGATACAACCTTTGACTTATTTCTAGTAATTCGGATTCTCCTTGTTTTGAGAGTCGATATTTGCCACAAAATCCTGATGATAAACAGACATAACATAACTCAATCAGATCAATGTTGCGTTGTGGTTGTTCGAGCAGTTTATTGACGATTAGAAAAAACTTCTCTCCACCGGATGTTTCATTATGATACTTACTGAGTAAGGTTTGGTTGCTCCAAACACTATCCGACCCCCAAGGAGTTGCAAGTACTAACTCATCAAGTAAACAACATATGAGGTAACGTGCTGTAAGACATACTTCTTTACTTAAATTAACTTGATTAACTTGTTGATCAAATTTTGTAATTAAGGCCTCGATGTCTCTGCGTAGCTGTTCAATACTATTGCTGGGCTCTAAAGAACGAATATGGCTTGCCAAAATTATTAAGTCGCTTGCAGAAGATAAAATTATATTTTCGCCATCACCTTGTGCAGAGGCATTCAAATTAACTTGAGCTGGTGGACTACTGGGCTGAGTAAACTCTGATGGTGAAGGTCGGAAAGTTTGGGTGTTTGCTGATTTCCGTCTTCTACCGGGATTCGGAATAATCATAGTTCTATCATCGTCTTGCATTATTAATTGCTCCTGATGGCCCAAAGTTCAATTTTTAAATTTGGAAATTTGGTCCCTACATGTAATGCGATGCCGCCCGACTCTGCTAGAGCAGTCCAATATTCTCCATTCTGAATCAATTCATAATAGATATAATTACGTTGATAAGGAATTTCTCGCGGCGCTACCGCTAAGTTATTAAGCTGGATGCCAGGTAGTTGCACATTAACCAATTCTTTGATTTGTTCAATAGCACCAATTTTGACTTGAGATTGAAAATACTTTCGAAGTTCTTCTGTTGATAGATCTGCGGTCACCGCAAGTACAAAGGAAGCAGAAGAAAATAATGTTTTGTCTGCAATCACACCAACACTGATACCGTATTGTTTTTCTTGTAATGGAATGTTGAGCGAATTTTGTTCTAGGACAACGCTGAATACTTGTCTTAGTTCTTCAATAAGAGAGCTAAATACTTGAGTCAGATCGCTGTGCTGGTAACTTGCCAACTCTGGGCAAACCTTATCTGCTTTGATAAATGTGCTCATATCACCAATAAGACAAATAAATCTTTCATATAATTCAAAAGGCGCAAGGCTTTCTGCTTGATCTAAATTGATTAAAATAGGTGAGTGTCGATTAAGAGTCTGCAACATCAAAAAATCAGTGACTTCTGTTGTTGTCGCTTTTCCTGCTACTGATACACGTGCAGCAAGTGCACTTACGCGATGCTTAACCAGTTTTACCAACTCACTTAAAAAGCTAGAGATGTAAGCACTACTCTTAATATTTAGGCTGGGAGCAATATAACTTGGTTTTAAGCTTATGTTATTACTGACACTCACGTCATCTATAAAGGCAATGGGAATGCAACTAAACTCATTGTTGTCGTCTTTGTCGGTACGTAAACAAAAACTTAGTCCAGACACTTCAACTATTTGTTGTGTTGAGGATATACCAGATATATCTCTCGCTTCATGTTCTGCTATTGAGTATCGGCTATGAATTACGCTATCACGGGATGTTTCTGTATTGCCATTTCGTCTAATTGGAACAGCCAAAAATATGGTAGTATTTAAAAAATCTTCATTTACATCGATTGCCATCGGTAAACTATCAATACTTGGAAAGTTAAAGTAACTGCCATCTGGCAATATACCTTCTGCAGTATTGACACAAAACTTACCGTTTTTTAAATGAGATTTATCAATTTCAATCGATGATATTCCCCAAAAATGAGGTCGGCATAAAGAGATGTTATATCTTAACTGAGATTCATGATATCTGGATTGTTGCTGAAAATGATGGGGTTGAAGCATCATTCCTTCTGACCAAATTACCTTCTTTTCCCATGCCATACCAAGCGATCCTTTATTTGTTTTATATATTTAAATTTCAACTACTCGTACAGATAACTTCTCAATTTTAAATTCGATGCCAGAGTTTTTCCAAAAACTGCCTTCAGGTACCTCTTTTATAGTACGCCACGTCACCATATCGGTACTACGATACCCAACAACTACACCTATATACTTAGCATTTTCAGATATTTTTAGCTCAACTTCTTTTCTACTATCTGGGTCAATCAAATATTCGTTTAATGTAATATATTCTGTACCAAGTGCATTATGGTTACTTTCAAAAAGTGCGTCGTAGCTGGCGTTTTCGAAATTAATTCGATTGGTTAATTGATATATTCGTACAATAACAGATGATGGACGGCCCGCTATATCAGGGTTGATATCTCTTGAAGCAGTAATGAAATAGTTGAAATCCACTGTATTCTCTGTGGTATTTGAACAGGCGAAAAGTTGCAAACATAAATATATGATGCCGATTTTTGATAGATGCCTTAACATACTTTTTCCTTTTTATTTTTCATTCTTATAACGATTAATATGTGATTGATATGAATCTGAGAAATAAGTACCTAGTACTTCATTAAGATTCTCTTTTACACTTTTTGCCAGCAAGGGCTGTTTTTCTTTATAAATTTTCCAACATTGTGAATTAGAGTTTAATCCTTTAAACATATGGGATTTTTTATTCACTTGGGTTTCAATGTCCTCAGGGGCAAGTTGCGCTAATACCCCATCTAACGTGCCTTGCAAGCCAGACATAAATGCCATCTGATGTAATTGAATATCTTCCATGGCTTCATCATACGAGTTCCCTACAGACATATAACCCTTTTTTTTCTTAACCAGCAGCATTTCAAGTGTATCAACGGGATCAATTGAAAACTTTATCGGATTATTAGATTTGGGTTGGATAAGTGTTGCTGACATTCGAGATTCTTGTTTAAAGGCTGTTCTACTGGCCAACAGTGACATTAAGCCTTTAGTCGTTGATAACAATATAGTTGCTATATCATCTGCAAATGTTTCTCGATTGATTGTTGCTTTAAATTCTTTTGATAGCCCTAGTTTTTCATATAAAGTGCTAAAAAACTCATCGTTAGCTGTATTTGAAATTCCCTCTGCACTAACACTTTGCTGAGTATTGACAGGGTTGTGTGGACTAGCTTCTTTAGGTGTTGTTTTTACCAAGGGCGCTTCATCAAAAACTGGTGATTTTTTCTCAGGCAAAAATTCAGGAGCACTCTGATGTATTTCTGATTGCGCCAAAGTATTAGTATCAGAACTTTCTTCATTGGCGATAGGCGTTTTAGGGATATTAGATTCAATGGGCGATTCAAAGTCACCCACGGTAGACATTGTATCAAACATCTCCCAATCATCAGGTATAAGGGCTTCGTCATTCTTAGTGGCTTGGTTTTCAGAAACCACCCCAAAAGGTGAAGACGCTGCGCTTGCATTAAATGGGTTGGGCTGCTCATTAAAATTCGAAGACTGGCTTGGCGCAGACGACTTAATTGGTGCAGATAAAATATCTCCTAACCCAAGATCACTTTCTGGTCTGAGATCATTGAATAGATCTGGGCTTTCTGAACTATCTGGTATTTTGAACTGTGCTTGCGGCGCTTGCGGCTCTAGCATCGGTTTTGAAGCTGCATTCGCGTCCATGACTAAACCCAACAAGTCCCCATCATCGTGCTGCGTTTGGAATGGGTTAGTGCCTTGGATATCAAGGTTAATATCTGCCACTTTAACAACATGTTTGCCAATGACAAGAGTATCTTTAGCCTTAAACACATGTTCATTGCCGCGGCCTAATGGCTCGCCAGCACTATTAATAACAACGCCATTACTACTTACATCTGTTAATACGAACTGTTGATTTTTATAAGTAACAACCAAGTGTTTTTTCGAAACAAACCTATCACTATCTATTAATGTCCATTCACAATCTTCAGACCGTCCGATAGAACCGCCTGAATCTGTGAAGTTATAGTTATCGTTTTGACCAATTTCACTGCCCGATACTATTTTTAGTTTCAAATATGGCATAGCTAAAAACTCATCCCTCCTGTCATTTTAAATTGAAGCATAATGTCAAATCCACATTAAATATCGCATCTATCGTCTGATGATAGCAATAAAAGTTAAATTAGGTAATATACCCGTCTCCCTTGAAGCTGCAGCGTTGTTGGCTGCTCTCACTCACCCCAATCACTTAGTGCGCCTAAGCTCATGGGGCTGAGTTCCTTTGCCGCCTAGCTGCAACTCCAATGGCTTTGGGTATAAGCACTTCGGGCAAGCAATGAACTTATTTTCACTTGATACAATTTAATCTATAAATTGTTGTATATAGTGCATATGTTTATAATTATTTGGGTTTTGCCTAAGACCTAAACAACTAGTTAACAGTAATTTTATGGCACCATTACTTTTGTACACCCGGGGTTAGTAATTGAAATTACCCCAGCAAAAGCACACATACATTTACTAGTGTTATTTAAGGCAGGAAAATTAGCAATCAACACTGTTGGGGCGCCCGGCGCCCAAGGCGCTGGAACGACAGGAGTACAAGGCATGGGGGTCAAAACTCCCAAAGCAGCAGCAGTAGCCGCAGCAACCGCTGGGTTTGCAGGTGACTTACACATACCAAATGGAAGAATATTAACAAATGGTATGTTATCCATAATGTTAGCTGCAGGTTTTCCTTCAGCCATAACTCTATTCTTAGGTAGCACCAGTAATGTGCCGGGAGCCAATCCCATGGTGCACATTAAACTGGCTCCCATGTTTACTTGTATAGCCATGTTTATCCTCCACTTTACCTGTCAGTTGAGTATGTATTTTTAAGTGCTTTGCCAATCTATACCCGTCACCCTTGAAGCTGCAGCGTTGTTGGCTGCTCTCACTCACCCCAATCACTTAGTAAGTCTAAGCTCATGGGGCTGAGCTCCTTTGCCGCCTAGCTGCAACTCCAATGGCTTTGGGTATAGCCCTATTGGATCTAATTAATTTTGACCACGGCTCCTTTGATAGTGGCAGGACCACCGGCTTCAAAGTTACCCATAGCACCAGCTTTCACTTTAGTATTTGCACCAGATTTAACATCGATATTCGTTTTTGCATCTAGTTTGATATCGCCTGTTGTTTCTATCGCTATTCCAGCCGAACTAATCGCAATCGTAGACTTGCCGACTTTTAATGTGATGTTATCAGATGCTTCGATACATATATTGGTGCCTTTAATGTAGCTGTCATCTGTTACTTGCATTGAGTGATTAGCTTTAAAAACCTCTGCAACATCACCTGTAACAGTTAAAGAAAGAGATTTTGCTACTTTTTTCGCTTCTTTTCCGGCAACTTTGAGATGTCTGTCTTTGCCAATTTTTTCAACGTGATCTGCTTTGACTTCTTCACTTCGATTATTTTCGACTAGTTCAATTTGATCATTTTTAACAATCAAATGACGGTCATTTCCAATTGTTTCAAAACAGTCATTTTTAATATTGATATCTTGATTTTTTTCTCCGTGAACAAATATCTGTTCTTCGCCTTTTTTATCTTCCAGACGAATTTCATTAAAACCACCGCCACCTTTACTAGAACGTGACTTAACACCAGACATAGTAGCATTGGAAGGTAAATCGTAGGGTGGCATAGTACTACCGTTATACACGCTGCCAATCACAATAGGGTTATCTGGATCGCCATGTATAAAATCAACTAATACTTCTTGTCCAATACGAGGAATTTGTATGGCTCCCCAGTTTTTACCTGCCCAAGTTTGGGATACCCTTATCCAACAAGAGCTTTTTTCATCGGCATCGGCATATCTATCCCAATGGAAAAGAACTTTTATTCGTCCGTATTTGTCGGTCCATATTTCTTCACCACTTTTACCTACCACTATTGCGGTTTGCGGACCGGTAATTTTAGGTTTGACGGCAAGACATTGGGGTCGGTAAACTACTTTTGCCGGAATAGCGGTAAAAGTAGAAGTGAAGCTCTCTTCACTTTCACCAGAAGATTTTGAGAAGTATTCTTCGGCTTTTAAGACGCAGAAAAATTTCACTACTAAATAATTGTCGTTTTGATCCTCACGGTGATGATCAATCAGTTTAAATTGACTACCCGCATATAGAGTCCGAGTGTTACCTTCACAATATTTCTGATCATAATGAACGTTTTCTTTTTCCATTAATATTTTGGTGTAATTCTTTCCGTTCGCTTGTTCAGTGTATTTCCCCGGATAATTAAACTTCTGCAGAGAAGCTAGGGAGCCCGTTTTAGGATCGGCTGTCACCGAGCTTAAATTTTTTGAGGGCGTAGTGAAATCAAAATCCCCTAAGCTAATTCCTCCAGTACGGATCTTCCTGTAGTTCTCCCACTTAACAATGCCTTCAACATCAATTATCTGTGCGGTTTCTTCTTTTTCATAAAAAGGAATGTCGCCAATATTTGGTTGCACCGAACTGTCATCGGCCAACACCATGGAGTGTTTACCGTTGGTATGGGTAAAGTAATAGTAAATGCCTTCCTGTTCCATGATTCTGGATACAAAATTGAAATCACTTTCATTGTATTGT
>Ga0316209_1002015_pt1 | contig 17941 bp, 12 predicted proteins | sample 6monopyrite_MG_FD_204945 | JGI IMG/M metagenome (GOLD analysis project Ga0316209, IMG submission 204945) | Microbial mat bacterial communities from mineral coupon in-situ incubated in ocean water Damariscotta River, Maine, United States -... | ecosystem: Environmental > Aquatic > Marine >...
CAGTAGCTTTATCTGTTGCTCCTTTTTTCCAATAAATATGTTCGTATAACCCTTCTATGGTATCTTCCGATGAAAATTGATCTAGCTCAGAGTGATGTACCAAATTCTCCAACGGCGTTGCATACAATTCAATCATTCTGTACTGTACAGATTGAAAACCACTTGCAGGCAATAAGGCCATTCGGTATTTTAGGAACTGCTGACGTTCCATACCTTTTATCATGATGCTGAAGGAGGAAATCAGCGCTTCAAAATAACTATTGATACGCCTTGTTTTTTCAATTAAAAAATCAACATCCCGCAACTTATGGTCAACGAACTGCTTTTGCTCATGCAATATAAGCTTAAAATACAATTCGGTAATCTGATGGTACATAATAAAGATTTCCTCATCGGGAAAATATGTTCGTGGTACTTGAAGGCTTAATAGCGTATCCAGGTGAATATAATCCCAGTAAGTGAGATATCGTTGGTAAAGTAGTCCGTCTAAATATGAGCTTAAATCTTGACCAGAATCCTTATATTTTTCTTCTAGTTTTAAAATTTGGGATTCAATCTGCTCTTTGTTTTCCATGCTATGGTCAATCCATTACTATCTTAAACTGATGCTTTAGTCCATTATAGCCATCCAAATCTGCCTTTATGGAGCCTACGGTCAAATCTGCTTTAATGCGAACAGGAATTCTATTTTTATCTTTGGAAACCCAAAGCGTTAGACTCTCCTGCTCTTTGAAAACCCTTCCGGATTGCACCAATGGTCTAAACTTATAGCATTCTACCTTGCCGTATTTGGTTCTGATTATTTCAGTGCCCAAATATTTCAATTGAAAATTGAAAATACCGTCATCATCATATAATAACTTCAATTTTATGGCCTCCCCTTTGACTAAGTCCTTAGGGTCATAATTGTTCCTAAGGTAATAAAAAGCAGAGATCAGGTCCTGAATGCTATCTTGGAGTGTAAAATTAATCTTTTTCTTGTTCTTTTTGTCATTAAGAATTGCTTCATCCTTTTCATGGTCAAAATTGATTTCCACATCTTTTTTATAACCCCCCTCATTAATTTTTCGAACAAACCTATAGGGCTTACCGTCTACTTTGCCAAAATAGCTTTCATACGTATCATCAACCTTAAAAAATATACTTGCAAAACCAGTGGTTTTTCCTTTACCCACGACGTGGTATACTGGTACGCCATCAATACTATCGGATTTGACCTGTAAAGTTGCATAACTGGCATTCAACCAGCCATAATGCATACGAAATTTCAACCACTCGCCAGGTTTGAACACGGATGTACTGTCCTGGGCATTGACACCAAGTGTAATTACAACAATTAATAATGTAAAAAATATTCTCATCCCTTGATTAGTTTGTAAAACTACTAAAAGTGAATTAATCCATTTTAATATATACAATTACATAAACAAAATTTATTCCAAAGTATTGTACAAAAAAAAAGCCCAGTCATAAAACTGGGCTTTTCCTAAATAACCAACCAAACTTTAAATTATGAAAAACCAATACTTAAAGTTGTAAGGGAACCACCCCTTACGTGAACAAATTTAATACATACTATTGATGCCAATAACTTTTTAACGTACTTTAACTAAACCCTTAACAGATATTTATGTTTGTTTTTATGAAAATTGGCGAATTGTTAAGAAAACCATGCCTTTTATAAGGTACCTCGGGATTCCTGTTCTCGTTCAATGGCCTCAAAAAGTGCCTTGAAATTTCCCTTTCCAAAAGATTTCGCTCCTTTCCTTTGAATGATTTCAATGAACATTGTTGGCCTATCTAAAATCGGTTTCGTGAAAATTTGTAGCAGATAACCTTCATCATCCCTATCAATAAGGATACTAAGTTCTTTTAAGGGTGCAAGTTCTTCATCGATTTCGCCAACCCTGTCCAATACATCTTCATAATAAATTGGGGGTACCGTCAAAAACTCCACTCCACGATCTCTAAGTGCCGTTACCGTCTCGATAATATTATCAGTCGCCATAGCCATATGCTGAACACCGGCCCCGTTATAGAACTCTATATACTCTTCTATCTGTGATTTTTTTCTTCCGTCTGCCGGTTCGTTTATAGGGAATTTAATTCTACCATTACCGTTGCTCATTACTTTACTCATCAAGGCAGTATACTCGGTCGAAATATCTTTATCATCAAAAGATACCAATTGGGCAAAGCCCATTACTTTTTCGTAGAATTTACACCATTTGTTCATTTCGTTCCAACCAACGTTGCCGACCATATGGTCTATATATTTTAAACCAACATCAGGAGCTTTATAGCGTGGGTTCCATCTTATAAAGCCAGGTAAAAATAGGCCATCGTAGTTCGCTCTTTCAACGAATATATGTACTGTTTCGCCATATGTATGAATGCCTGATAAAGTTACTTCGCCATTTTTATCTTTAAGCTTTTTAGGTTCTAAATAACTTTCGGCACCTCGTTTGGTCGTTTCATGATGACTTTTGGCGGCATCATCTACCCATAAAGCGATTACCTTAACACCGTCGCCATGTGCATCAATATGTTTATTGATCTCGCCACCTGATTTTAAAGGTGAAGTAAGCACCAACTTTATTTTATCTTGTTGAACAACATAAGATACCTTGTCTTTTAAACCAGTTTCAAGACCAGCATAAGCCAAAGGTTGAAAACCCCAGGCCGAAATATAATAGTGTGCAGCCTGTTTGGCATTGCCCACATAAAGTTCTACATAATCAGTGCCTAAAAGCGGCAAAAAATCTTTGGCTTCAGGGTTTTCTTTTGGTAATTGTAATGAAGTATTATCTAAGATAGACATGATATGATGTTTTGAAATGTAAATTAAATATTAGACAGCATTATCAATGCTCAACGGCATGTTCGACAAGAGCTTTACCACATTGCCCTAAGATGGGGCGTAATATCAATTCTTAGTTTTGTCATGTTGCTTTACTCAATAGCAAATATCGCAAAAAAGAAATATATGAGCTACCGAGGAGTCTAAAACCAATAGCCAAGGCTAAAAAAGAAATTACTGTTGCCCTCTGGTGACCACGAGTACATAACCTGTAAAGGTCCCATAAAAGATTCAAGGCCATAACTTATGCCGTAACCGGAATAATTGGGATCTGTGAACCACTCACCTGTTCTAAAAATATCGTCGTCAACATTGGCAAAATTTGCAGTGAACATTACATGGTTCTTAGGTGCAATTTCCAAATCTAAACGGCCATAAGCCTTTACATAACTATTACCAGGCAGTGATAAAAAGTCATATCCTATAAAAGGTGTGAAATTATTGATGAGGTTATTGCCATACCCTCCCAATACAAAATCAAAGGTAGTAACACCAGATGTTCCCAATTTAAAACCACCTTCGGTTTCTAAGTTCAATGATAAGTTCTCAAATATGGGGAAAGCTGTTCCCATTCTTGCCTTGGCAATCGAAAATTCTTTAAAGTTGTCATTAAAATCAGAGGAAAGTACATAAAAATGCAAATCCCCATCGAAAAACAATCCCCTTGTAGGAAAGTATTTGTCATTATAAGTATCCAATTTTAACTGCCCATAAGCACTGTAAAAACTGCTTTTTTCAAAATAAGTCCTCTCGTCTGTAGAATTTAATCCCAACTGCGTATTCCCTCCTTCCAAATTACTTAAAGTTCTTGTACTGTATCTTAAATATTTATGCTCAACACCAACGCTAAAAGCAAATTCTTCTTGCCATACGGTCTGTAAATAAATCTGGTTGGTGAAGTCCAAGACATCAATATTAATAGAGTTTAAATTAATCCCTCCCAAAACCTGAAAATTACTTTGGATCAGATTAAAATCGATCTCTTTATCAAAGTCATTGTATCGTGAATTGACGCCAAAACTCCAGTACGACCCTTTATCAATATAATATTGCAGGTTATAGCGAACGTTATCCCCCAAAATAAAATCAAAGGAAGCCACATCATCACTAAAAGCAAGGTTTTTGCGTGTAAGATTGATAATGGCAGCACTATTGTACAAATCATCGTAATGGGCACCTACTTTTAAAAATGTCTTGTTTGGTGATTCGTCTAATTTTATTATTAGGTCTTCACCATCACCATCCGCCAAAAGTCTATACCTTATTGTTTTAAAATTACCTGTAGCCGCTAAATTGCTTATTCCTCGCTGCAATTTTTCAAAGGTGGTTTTATCCCCCAATTTAAATCTAAGTTTCCCCTTAACATACCCTCGAGAGTAACTTTCGTTATCCCCTCTAAGAATAAGCCGGGTAACCAACAAACTATCAACAGGTGCAATTGTCTTTACTACCCTTTCATATTTACCCTGACTAAAAGCAACTTTCTTTAATTCTTCAAATTTATCCCTAGCCGCATTTTCGCCATTCTTTATAATTTCATCATCCAAATCAAAATCCATCACAGAATAATTAGCCATATCCGGTTTAATATAAATATCCGTTTGCGCTGATTTTTCAACCATGTCCCCAGCAGTCCTGAAATTATTGATCTGCAATAAAATCCCGGTGGCAGAAAGTAAGTCACTCCTATCCCTTAAACCATGTTGGACATCGACGCCGATAATGATATCCGCACCCATTTTTCTTACTTCTTCAATCGGGTAATTATTAACGACACCGCCGTCAATCAGAACTTTACCATCTATGGTAAAAGGCTCAAAAAGCGAAGGTAAGGTTCCACTGGCCATAATGGCCTCTGGCAAATAACCGTTCTCAAGGTTAACCTGTTCCCCAGTCTCTACATTGGTTGCTATACCTACAAACGGAATGGGCAGTTCACCAAAATCATTTACATCCTTAACATGGTATAAATGTTTTACCAGTTCGTGATAAATGTTCTGGCCGCCGGAATAGCCTTGTGGTATGGCAATCTTGAAATTGTCAAAAGGAAGTTTTATCGCATATCTTTCAGAATCCTCTTTTTCATAGAAAGTCTTTACTCCCCGCGGAAGATTGTCACTGATTATCTTATTGAAATTGATATTCTTAAAAATGGTATCGAGTTGGCTGGCGGAATAACCCGAAGCATATAGCGCACCAACAATTGCGCCCATGCTCGTGCCGCCAATATAATCGATTTTTACGCCTGCCTCTTCAATAACCTTTAAGGCCCCAATGTGTGCCATACCTTTCGCGCCACCACCACTTAGGACCAAGCCCACTTTAACAGCATCTTCATGTTTTGAATCCTGGGCATTGATATGGGAAACCCAGAACAGAAGTATAAAAAGTATGGTGCTATTAATTTTCATATTGACAATAAGTCGTAATTTTCAGTGAAATGTTTCATAAATTTTTTTTGCTTTGGCTGCACCAACTACAACAGTCAGATTTTCGATTGATGCTTCTTTGATTCGTTTAACCGATTTGAATTTTTTCAATAGATCACTAGCCGTTTTTTTTCCGACCCCATCAATACTTTCCAATGCCGAATTTATAGCGGCCTTGCTTCTTTTGTTTCTATGGAGCGTAATGCCAAATCGGTGGGCCTCGTTCCTAAGTTGCTGAATAATTTTTAGGCTTTCTGATTTCTTATCCAAATATAAGGGTATGGGATCCCCGGGAAAATAAATCTCCTCCAATCTTTTGGCAATTCCCACAATGGCGATCTTTCCCCTTAATCCCAAAATATCCAAACTTTTCAAGGCTGATGATAATTGTCCCTTCCCTCCATCTATGACGATCAATTGTGGTAAAGGTTGCTCTTCATTCAACAATCTTTTATATCGTCGGTAGACCACTTCTTCCATCGAGGCAAAGTCATCAGGTCCTTGAACGGTTTTTATGTTATAATGACGATACTCTTTTTTAGCAGACTTTCCGTTCTTGAAAACAACGCAAGCTGCTACGGGATTGCTCCCTTGAATATTACTGTTATCAAAACACTCTATATATCTGGGTTCTTCGGATAATCGTAGGTCTTTCTGCATTTGGGCCATGATTCTATTTGTATGGCGTTCTGGATCAATAATTTTTATTTGATTGAATCTTTCCTGTCTAAAATACTTCGCATTCCTAATCGAAAGATCCAGGATTTTTCGCTTATCGCCTAATTTGGGTACAGTTACTTTTAAATGAGGTTCAACAATTACCTTAAACGGCAAATAAATTTCTTTGGATTCCGAATTAAAACGCTTCCTTATTTCAAAAATGGCCAATTGCAGCAAATCCCCATCTTTTTCATCTAACTTCTTTTTGATTTCCATGGTGTGCGACCTAATGATTGAACCGTGTGAGAGTTGCAAAAAGTTCACATAAGCAAACACATCATCTGCAATAATTGAGAATACATCTACATTATTGATTTTTGGGTTGACAATTGTAGTTTTAGACTGATAGTTTTCAAGAACATCGATCTTATCCTTGATTTGTTGAGCCTCTTCAAAATGCATTTCATTGGCCAGCAATTTCATTTGGTTTTTGAAGGACTGTAACGATGATTTGAAATTTCCCTTGATTATATTCCTTATCTCATCAACTTGTTTGTCGTAATCAGCGCTACTTTGTAAACCCTCACAAGGGCCTAAGCAGTTCCCCAGGTGATATTCAAGACATAATTTATATTTGCCAGCTTCAATCTTTTCCTTGGATAAATCATAATTACATGTTCGCAAAGGATAAACATTCTTGATTAATTCCAACAACGTCTTAACCGTATACATACTAGTGTATGGGCCAAAATATTCAGAACCATCCTTGATTAATTTACGTGTAGGGAATATTCTTGGGAAACGTTCATTTTTTATACATATCCATGGGTATGATTTGTCATCTTTAAGTAAAACATTATATCGCGGCCTATACTTTTTAATGAGGTTGTTTTCCAACAAAAGGGCATCAGACTCCGTTGTAACGACGATATGTTTTATGCTACATATCTTTTTTACCAGAATACGCGTTTTACCATATTCATGGTTCTTATTAAAATAAGAAGAAACCCTTTTTTTTAAATTCTTTGCCTTGCCCACGTATAAGATTTTATCATCAACATCATAAAATTGATAAACCCCAGGACTATTGGGCAGGGTACTTATTTGAATCTTTAAAGGTAATTGAGGCATTAAGTTGTCAAGTATTTTATTATAAAATGTGCCCTGTTAAATTACTATGTTTTTTATTAAACAAATACACTTAACTACTTTTTAACTTCACCCTCTAGTTGGTCTATCTAAATAGACGATTAGCGGTCAATAATTTAATGTGATAATTAATTGTGTAATTCATGATTTTAGTTGATTTTTTCTCCATTTTTACAAAACAACGGTTTCTTTTATCAGTTTGTATTATATTTATCTAAGCGCTCGCTATTTATCTTTTTATGACACATTCATGTATTTAACTCCTTGTTTTTGTGCGGGTTAAATAGATTTATAAAAATTATCCCTTCCCTTTTTCATTTACCAAAATGCTAATTTTTTATTAAAAAAGTGCATTTCATCGATAAAAGTGTGCGTTTTATGGATTTTTTATTTATTTTTAAAACATCAAAATCAAAAGAAATTTTTTAACGCATGGACAATTACATTATCACCCTCGGCACTTATTTAATATTGATGTTGTTTTTCAAAGTTTATTTTGCAGTAGCCGCAAAAGAATAGTATTTACTTTTCATATCTTGTCGTAAATTTTCAACCCCCCCACATGTTGAAATCAGATTTACGATTGCTTTATAGCAAACTTAGGAAGGAACTTTCCTTTCAAAATATTGCGGATTTTAGTCTGCGGGTAGCCAATAATTCATTGGAGCTTCCTATATGGAATTTTGATTATTACCACTTATTTTTACCCATAACGGATAAAAAAGAAATAGACACTTCTTTCCTATTGTCTATACTTCAAGGCCGAGATAAACATGTGATCTTGCCAAAAATGAAAGGTGATGATTTAACGCACTTTTTACTTACTGATAATACTACACTCAAAACAAACCAATGGAATGTTCCCGAACCTGTTGACGGCATTTTAGTGGAGTCCAGTAAAATTGATGTTGTATTTGTACCCCTTTTGGCTTTTGATAAACAAGGCAACAGGGTTGGTTACGGCAAGGGATTCTATGACCGATTTCTAAAGCAATGTAATAAGGATGTTGTTAAAATAGGGTTGTCATTGTTTAATGCAGAAGAAGAAATTGAAGATGTTTTTGAAAATGATATTCCCTTGGATTATTGCATAACCCCAAACAAAATCTACAAATTTTAAGAATCCTGATTTTCTTCGTGCAGAACTTCTTCAGTTTTTTTATTGCCGAAAGCCTTTTTATTGAAAACCAGTAAAATACCAACTCCAGTACTTATGGCGGTATCGGCCACATTAAAGACAGGGTCAAAAAAGCTAAAATTACTTCCTCCAAAATAAGGCACCCAAGCTGGCCAAGTACTATCTATCATCGGGAAATAAAGCATATCTACGACCTTTCCAAAAAACAATCCGCCATAAGGTTCCTCTGAAAAAAGTGTCGCAACCTGACCTATACTGTCATTGAACAAAACACCGTAAAAGACAGAATCCAAAATGTTACCCAGAGCTCCAGCAAAAATTAATGATACAGCAAGAACCAATGTTCTTGAGCTTTGCTTTTTTATACTATCAAAAAGCCAATACCCAATACCCGCTACAGCAAACAAACGGAATACAGTCAAAATTAATTTGGCCGTATTTTCAGATATAGGCAGGAAGTCATTTAATTTGGCTCCCCAAGCAGCTCCCGAATTCTCAATAAAATGAATCTTGAACCATTCAAATACTTCATAGGAGTCGCCAAGGGCAAAATGGGTTTTGATATATATTTTACTGACTTGATCAACTAGCAACACCAAGACAATAATCAAAAAAGACTTTTTAATACTCATTCGTTAAATTATAGATGGGCAAAAATAAGTATATTATTCGGTTTTCTTTAAGTAGATATTACCTGTTGAAGTGAACAAATTAAAATAATCGTCTCCCTTGGGAATATTCCCGGCTTCAGTACTTCCAAAGCTGTTTTTGGTTTCAATCGTTGCCCCTTTTGAATACACATAAATGTCCCCACTACGGGTTACTGCATGAGCTATACCATTAATACTTTGAAAATTGCAAGTGCCATCATCCAAGGTTACTTTTAAAACTTTATAACTTCCTTTGGCATAGACATTGGTATTGGACCCAAAAAGACGCACTTTCATATTTTCAGGAATCTGTATTTCAAGAGAAATTGAAATAACCTTATGTGCGCTTAACTTATCATTGGGTTTTATAAAGTTCGGTTGAAATCCAGTGCTTATTTCAATCGATGGGCCATCTTCTTCTATCTTAACCAATAAATCATTTTTGTACTCTCCATCAATGATCGCTTCTACTACAATCTCTTTTGCTTGTGTTGTTGTAATCCCAACTTTAAAGCAGTCATCAGCATCAATGAGAATAGATGACGTATCAGGGTTGAGGACAGATTTTTTGACTACTTTTTGAGCATTCAACAATCCAAAGGACATCAACAAAATCACAACAAATATTCCTTTTTCCATTACTAAGCATAAAAAAACGCCCATAAGGGCGTTTAATTTATTTTTGCATGTTCTTCGCCTCAATGCTCAGCGTAGCATGAGGAACCAATTTTAAGCGTTCCTTATTGATCAGCTTACCTGTTACACGACAAATACCATAGGTTTTGTTCTCAATGCGCAACAAAGCATTTTTTAAGTCGCGAATAAACTTTTCTTGGCGAATGGCCAATTGTGTATTTGCTTCTTTACTCATAGTTTGCGAGCCTTCTTCAAAAGCCTTGAACGTAGGGGAGGTATCATCAGTACCATTATTACCATCGTTCATATAAGAACTCTTTAATAAATTCAAGTGACTTTTTGCTTTCTCTATTTTTTCCTCAATCAAAGATTTGAATTCTGCCAAATCTTTATCTGAATATCTTACGTTTAAATCTTGTGCCATTTTATTAGTGTTTTTCAATAAATAATTTTGTGTTCACTTCGTCAAAGGCAATTGCCGTGCCATTTTCTAATTCATCCTCAAAATTAAGTTCTGCTGTCAATGTTTCTGCCTTGATATAACCAAGGTTACTTTCAACAGCATTTTCAACCAAACCATCTTTTAAGATTTTTATGTCAATTTTATCGGTTACCTCATACCCGGATTCCTTCCTAATATTTTGAATTCTGTTTACAAGTTCCCGTGCAATACCTTCCTTTCTAAGATCATCATTGATGGTAACATCTAATGCTACGGTAAGTGGTCCTTGACTAGCTACCAACCAACCTTCAATGTCTTGGGAAGATATCTCTACATCCTGTAACTGTAATGTAATGATTTTATTTTCAATTTTTAATGATATTTCGCCCTCTTGCTCAATTTTTTGGATGTCTTCCTGTCCTAAAGCACCTACACTCTGCGTAATTTGCTTCATTTCTTTGCCGTATTTTGGGCCTAAAACCTTGAAATTTGGTTTAATCCGTTTTACCAAAATACCTGATGCATCATCCAAGAGCTCTATTTCCTTTACGTTGACTTCTGACATAATCAAATCGGCAACCGCTTCAATCTCATGCTTCTGTTTGTCGTCTAAAACAGGTATCATTATCTTTTGTAAAGGTTGACGGACTTTTATTTTTTCCTTTTGACGAATAGAGAGTACCAAAGATGAAATGGTCTGTGCTTTTGCCATTTTACTTTCCAATGCTACATCGACCAACGATGCATCATATTCGGGGAAAAGTGCTAGATGCACACTCTCAAACTTATCTTTTGAGGTGGTATTGGTCAAATCCTTATACAAACGATCCATAAAGAATGGCGCTACCGGAGCAGATAATTTTGCCACCGTAAGCAAACAAGTATACAATGTTTGATAGGCAGAAATCTTATCTTTTTGATAATCCCCCTTCCAGAAACGTCGTCTACATAAACGAACATACCAATTACTTAGGTTTTCCTGGACAAAATCAGAAATAGCCCGTGTGGCCTTCGTTGGTTCATAGTCCGCATAAGCCTCGTCTACCTTTTTGATCAATGTATGTAATTCAGATACTATCCAACGGTCAATTTCAGGGCGCTCATTCAAGGGAATGTCATCCTCAGCATAGGAGAATTCATCAATATTCGCATATAAAGCAAAAAACGAATAGGTATTATAAAGTGTTCCGAAAAACTTTCGTTTTACTTCAACGATTCCTTCAATATCAAATTTGAGGTTATCCCAGGGGTTGGCGTTAGAAATCATATACCAACGTGTGGCATCTGGTCCGTGATCGTCCATGGTCTTGAAGGGGTCAACGGCGTTACCAAGTCGTTTCGACATTTTCTTGCCATCCTTGTCCAAAACCAAGCCATTTGAAACCACATTCTTATATGCCACAGAATCGAAAACCATGGTAGCTATGGCATGTAGCGTATAAAACCATCCTCGAGTTTGATCAACTCCTTCAGCAATGAAATCTGCAGGGAATGTTTGTCCCTTATCAATCAAATCCTGTTTTTCGAACGGATAATGCCATTGGGCATAAGGCATTGAACCACTATCGAACCAAACATCTATCAAATCGCTTTCCCGCTTCATAGGTTTGCCCGATTTGGAAACCAAGGTAATTTGATCAACGATGTTTTTGTGAAGATCTATTTTATCATAGTTCTCTTCGCTCATATCACCAACTACAAAATCAGCGAAAATATCCTGGGCAAGAACACCTGCTTCTACAGCCTTGGTCATTTCACCCTTGAGTTCTTTCACCGAACCAATAATAAGTGCCTCTGTACCATCTTCGGTACGCCAAATAGGTAGTGGTACTCCCCAATAACGTGAGCGCGAAAGATTCCAATCGTTGGCATTCGCCAACCAGTTGCCAAACCTACCTTCACCCGTTGCTTTGGGTTTCCAATTAATGGTCTGATTGAGTTCGAACATGCGATCCTTAACATCGGTTATCTTAATGAACCAAGAATCCAATGGGTAATATAGAATAGGTTTATCAGTACGCCAGCAATTGGGATAACTATGCACATACTTTTCAACCTTAAATGCCTTGTTCTCTTCTTTTAATCGAATGGCAATCTCAACATCGACCGACCTTTCTGGGGCTGCACCATCATCATAATATTCGTTCTTGACATATTTACCGCCCAATTCCTGCATCTCCGGTCTAAATTTACCTTGTAAATCTACTAGCGGAACGGGGTTCTTGTTCTCATCCAAGACCAACATTGGTGGTACCTCTGGAACAGCTTGTTTGGCAACCATGGCATCGTCGGCACCAAATGTAGGGGCCGTATGTACTATTCCCGTACCATCTTGAGTAGTGACAAAATCCCCGGAAATTACTCTAAAGGCATTCTCTGGATTTTGATAGGGTAAGGTATAGGGCAATAACTGTTCATATTTTATGCCTATTAGTTCCTTACCTATAGTAGTGGCAATGATTTTATAAGGAATCTTTTTGCTGTCTGAAGAATAATCGGCAAATGCGTCTTCGTTTTTAGCTTCAAAGAATTTTCCACTGAATTGTTTTGAGACCAAATTTTTTGCCAATACCACTTTGATTGGTTCAAAAGTATATTGATTAAAAGTTTTAACTATTACATACTCGATTTTTGCCCCAATTGTCAAAGCCGTATTCGAAGGAAGGGTCCATGGCGTGGTGGTCCAGGCTAGGAAAAAGGCCTCCCCCGGTCCCTCCAAAGGAGGGGAGATACCAAATGCTTTCGAAATATCGTTTTGCGTTCCCCCTTTGGGGGCTAGGGGGCTCTTAAACTGGGCAGTGACTGTGGTATCTGTTATGTCCTGATACGTTCCAGGCTGATTCAATTCGTGGGAACTTAAACCTGTGCCCGCTTTTGGTGAATATGGTTGAATGGTATATCCTTTGTAAATAAGGCCTTTGTCATAAATCTCTTTCAGCAGCCACCATACAGATTCCATGTATTTGGACTTATAGGTAACGTAAGGATCATCCATATCTACCCAATAGCCAATCCTTTCGGTCATTTCATTCCACACATCGGTATAACGCATTACTGCTTTCTTGCAGGCTTCATTATAAGCTTCCACAGAAATTTTTACACCAATATCCTCCTTGGTAATACCTAACTCTTTCTCAACACCCAACTCAATAGGAAGACCATGTGTATCCCAACCCGCTTTTCTTTTCACCTGAAAACCTTTCATGGTCTTGTAGCGTGGAAAGATATCCTTAATAGTTCTTGCAATTACATGATGAATACCTGGCATTCCATTCGCCGAAGGCGGACCTTCATAGAATATATAACTAGGTTTACCTTCTCGAGAGGATACACTTTTTTCGAAAATAGCGTGTTCCTTCCAGTATTGCAGTTCTTCTTTTGCGACCTTAGGTAAATCCAATCCTTTGTATCCAGCAAACTTCATTCTTACTCTTGTATTGCTTTATTTATTAAGGCTGCAAAATTATAAATTTAGATTGAATTAATTCCATATTATAACAAATGAAATTCAGGTAGTTACATCCATTTTTAACAAATGTTAAAATAAAGCATCCAAAAGTTGGAATGCTACGTATATCAAAGCAGTTGAAATAAATAAACACAAAAACCAAAACAAAATGAAAAAAGTAATTTTAAGTGCAATCTTGATGGTAATGATGAGCGTATCATTCGTCTCTTGTAGAGAAACTGTAGAAAAAGCCAAAGATGCTACAGAACAAGCTGGTGAAGCTATGGGTGAAGCTGCGGATACAGTGGAAGGTACCATGGAAAAAACCGGTGAGGCTGTTGACGATGCCCTTGATGCTGCTAGTGAAGCTGGAGAAGATGTTAAGGATGCCGCAAATGATGCTGCAGACCAATTTAAGGAAACAGCAAAGGAAGTCAAAGATGTCGTTAAGGATTAACTACTCTTCAAAATAAAATACAACCCTGGCCAACTGGCCGGGGTTTTTTTGTTTAAAAACTATAGCTCACTCCTAAAATCAGATTGGTGCCTGGAGCTGCAATACCCGAAGAATAAGAGCGATAAAGCTGGTTTGTAATGTTCTCTAAACTAAGGCTGACTTTAAAAGCATTGGTGAGATTGTACTGGCTGCGGAAATTTAAAGTATACCAAGACGGGGAATAGGGCATTCCGTTGGAGTCCAAAGCGTAAATGTAGCTTTTGTTCTGTTCGGAAGTTGCCAAATTGTTATTTACAATCTCGCCATTGTAATTAAGAAATAAATCGGTCTTTAAATTTTGGTTTTTCCAAACCAAATGAAAATCACCAAACGTTGGCGCAACATGCCTTGCAGGTGAATCGGTACCATCCGCTTCTTCCTCGATACCCTTTGTTAAAGTCAAGTTTGAAACCAGTGATAAGTTTTCCGAAAGAAAGGCCTCTAAACCAAACTCAAATCCATATACATAAGCTTTAGCAGCATTTTGCATGGACTGAACATTACTCAATTCACCTTTGTACTCAATTTGGGATTGACCACTGAACTGGTAATCCCTTCGCACCAAAGCATCAACCAAATAGGTATAAAAAGCAGCGCCTTTAAAAACGACTTTGTCCATAAAATTATTTTGAACTCCCAATTCAACATTATAGGCATATTCTGGCTCTAGGTCAGGATTGGGAACAACAACAGAGCCTGGTTCAGAATCAAAGACCTTTCCCACATCGTCTATATTGGGAGAACGAAAACCAGTTGACCCATTAAAGGTGATTTGAAGGTTTGCTCTTGGGAACCAGCTAAAACCTGCACTACCAGTAAGTGCTCCAGTGCTTAGATTGGCATTGTCAAAAGGAAAAGGGTAAAAGGTTTTATCAAATTCGGCATCAATCCAAATATGACTGTATCGCAAACCGGAAAGTAGTGTGAAATTGGGTTTTGCCTTATATTCCCCATTTAAATAACCTGCCACAGTTTGCCAGGTTGAACCATGAGGATAACGGGGTGCAGCATCTGATTTTGCATTTGTGGAGATATTCTTTTGGCTGCCATCTGAATTTACGTGGTTATAAACATATTCTGTTCCGTAATACAACCGAAGGTCACCGATTTTCTTATTTTCAAAATCTATATTCGTAGATAAGGCATTGACCATTTCTTTTGTGGAATACAAAATAGGATCTTGATAACCGCGGTCGTTTCGACTTTCTTCAAAATACTGGTACGCCGTGGTAATCTTGAGGCCATCATAAAACTTTCCCTTCCCTTTTTTATTCACCTGAATATTCCCCAAAAACCACTTTTGGGGTCCGTAATACCATTCGGCAGAACGAAGTCCCGAACCATCCTCAGAAGGTCTTATCAATCTATCGTAACGGGAATAATCCGATGTTTCAGAATAAAACAAACCCATATTAAAATTCCAATTATTGTTGGGTTTATGGGTTATTTTTTGCATCAAATTTACTTGGTCATAACCTGTAGATACTTGTTTCCGCGAATTATCATTAGTTACCAAAGCGTCGACACCATTGGTGGTAGTGACATAATTTTTTCTTAGGTAAGAATCAGGACCTTTGGATCCCATTTTAAGGTCATCAAAACTGTTATAGGAAACACTGGTTAAATATGCCCATTTCCTTTTGCCCAGATTAAAATCAAAATGGACCGTATTTTCTTTATTTGCTGTGGCAAAACGATAATTGGCATTGCCTGAAAATGAAAGGCTATCAGTAATTGTTAGCATAGCATTTTTCGTATAGAAGTTCATTACACCCCCGATGGCGTCACTTCCATAAATGACCGATCCCGGTCCGAAAATAACCTCAGTGTTCTTTATACTATATGGATCAATTGATATTACATTTTGTACATTACCCCCTCGAAAAATGGCATTGTTCATTCTAACACCATCAACAGTCAACAACAATCTATTGGTGGCAAAACCTCTAATCATTGGGCTACCACCTCCCAATTGACTTTTTTGGACATAAACCTTACCACTATTCTGTAATAAATCTGCCGATGTTTGCGGATTGGCAAATGCAATTGCCCTAGCATCCATAGAAGCAATTTTATGCGGAATATCTTTCTTCTGTTGCTCCCATTTCGAGATTGACATAACCACCTCATCCAACTGTTCAGGTTTCAATACCAGATAAGCCCTGGCATTGTTCCTTAGTAATTGTGATTTGGATGATTTGAAAACCTCGTAACTAATATGCTTAAAAGTGATGCGCTCATTGTTGCCAAAAATGGAAATATCGCTACTACCATCCAGGTCAGATAGTACCGTTTTAGATTTATCAATATTGAATACTGCGACATTAACGATGGGCTCCTTGGTATAAAAGTCCAAAACCCTTATTTCCTGAGCGGAACCGGTAGCAAAAAACATGAAAAAAATGAAAAATACTACCTTGTTCATACTAGCTGAAAACTTCATTTAAAATAGCGAGCGACTTAGGTTTTCGAAATCCCTGCAAATGTAATTCAAAATAAAGAACCAAAGATTGTAACAACTCTTGTCTGTTGGCCTTCTTCATCTTGACCTTTTGTATTGCATCAAAATTTATGCCCAAAAACCTTTTGAAGAAACTTAAATTCTCCCCAGATAAATTAGGGTTCAGTGTAAGGGTATTTGTAAACGCTCCCTCCAATAGGTCAAAGTATGTTCCCGATGTGTTTGTAGTATCAGGATAGAACCCCATATACTTGGTTAAACCAAGTAAGAAATATATATGGAAGTTGGTGATCTCGGTATTTGTATCCAACCATTGAAGCGCACTTTCCACAAAATAAAACAACCCTTCGTTGCGCTCCTCTTCTTGTATGCTATTGGCCAACATTTCAGCCAAGAAAAGGGTTATTGCATTTTTTGAAATCCCAAAATGTAATGTTTGGTAATGATATGTTATTCGAGTTTCACGAATTGCCTCCAAAGTACCTTTGTTTTTATGGTACGCAACCATTTCAAGTTGGGTCAAAGGTTGAAAGTAAGCCGCTTTTAGCTTTCCTTTTTTAGAAGTGAGTACACCTTTTAGCAAGTATGATTTTAACCCGTCAGATAAAGTAAATGCCTTTACAATCAAGCTTGTATCGCCATATTTAAGCGAGGATAATACAATGGCCTTTGTGGTTACTTGCATCGTTTGATGTTCGTTTGATGCAAAGATAACGGTTTGGGAAAGAGTATTCGGTGGGCAGTGGCAGTTTGCAGTTTCCCGAGGGATGAAATTCGAGGTTAGAAATATGAACGAAAGGGATTGAATAAGAACATTTTGTGCATCTTCCCAATATATTTATGAGGTTCTTCAGACACTGGAAAATCGCTTGGTGTATTCCTTGGCATTTTGATTTCATACCAGTTTGGAATACCCGAGGTATGGGATAACAACTGGTAAAATAGTTATTTCTTTTCCTCTTGGAAAATTTGGAAAGAATGTATCAATCGTATCCTCAAAGGATAATTTTCCAGACTGGATAAGTTGTAGTATGGCTGTTGCTGTAAATGGTTTAGTTATTGACGTAATTCTAAACTGGTCTTGTGTGCTTACTTTTCTTTTGTTAGATATATCTGCACATCCATAAGTTTTCAAAAATGCTTATGAATTTCCGATTTGTATTCCTAAAGTTGCACCTGCCGACTTATTTTCGTTAATCAAACTTTGAACAAGACTTGTTTTTTATTCTGACTAACTGTTAAATTTACTATAAAATTCCTACATGAAATTTTGTGCATTAGCTTAAGAAATTAATAGAGTTTCTTTATGTAGGGAATCTCGACTAACGGTCCGGCTCGTATGGCAAGTAGGGCAGGCAAGGAAACTTTTCGTTTCCGTCTGCGCTGGTAGCCAAAGCTTTTTGCTTTGTAATTATTTTCATTTTTTTAATCGCCAAATCCAAAAACTTCGAAAACACGTTCAGGCTAATGGATTCAGCACTTAACGCCCTATTTGCTTAGTTATTAGCATTAGTACTTTTTTCAGTCCACAAACGTCTCTTTGATAATGTCCTTACATTTTTGAATTTCAGA
>Ga0316209_1002016_pt1 | contig 17931 bp, 12 predicted proteins | sample 6monopyrite_MG_FD_204945 | JGI IMG/M metagenome (GOLD analysis project Ga0316209, IMG submission 204945) | Microbial mat bacterial communities from mineral coupon in-situ incubated in ocean water Damariscotta River, Maine, United States -... | ecosystem: Environmental > Aquatic > Marine >...
TGAAACAACGTCACCAATTCAGAAACATCTTGCCGCTCTTTTGCTTTCCTTTTCCCGTAACCAGGCATGTGTAACAAAAACGTGTGAAAATGTTGCTTCTTGAGAGTCTTGGCAAAAATCTGCCCCACCGTCATCCCACTCCCCGATTCATGCACAACAACAATCGCAGGGGCTTTAATGATTTCGCCTGCTTTATTCTTCGCTGGATACCACTCCATTGTAACGGTATTGTCTCCGCCGTTATTGGATGTCACGGGCGAAGGAAAAGTAACCAGAAAATCGCCTCGGTTTTTGTAAGCCGGATGAAGCGTTACTTCAAACTTCTGCTTCGACCACGCAAGTCCATCAAGATACTTTTTGACCTCAGGATCGCGATTTTCTTTTTTCAAACTGATATCGAGTGAATCAACAGCTTGAAATTTCTGCCCAATTTGCGGTACAGAATTCTTGGCATCTTCCAACACAGCAGCCTGCACAGGAACGAACACTGTGCCGATGATGCACGATGCTGCAATTGGCAACATCATCAAACGGAATAGAGACTCATTATTTCTTCGCATTATCGATTTGTTTCTGTTGATATTGGTGACTGGAATTGTGAAATGATCCGCATTACCATTTCAGCCGTTGCTCATTCGTTTGACTAATTTCTCGCCAATTCTTGCAAGACCATTCGAGTGATGGAGGCAATGGAGGATCAGCTTGCGTTTTACTGCAACGATCTGCCAATTTCCTGGCTGCGTTGGCAACTTTTTTATTGTCTTTCACTCGTGGGGCTTCAACATTTTCATCGGTTGATCCCTCGATAAGAAACTGAATCCAGTTTTCTAGCCTGTCTTTGGCAAATATAAAGACGACAGTATCAAATTGCTTTGCTGTGATGCCATCTTCCCGAGCGACTTTCCAGAATTCCTCTCTTAAATCGTTGCCGGCTTTCATGTTATGATCAAGGTCAGCCGATACCATGAGGGTCGTATGACCGCCGCGACTTAAGCAAACCTTTAACTCCTTGGGCATTTCCTGAATGACGCCATTTCGTCCTCCGCAAGGGATGAATCGAACACTATTACTACCAGGCTTAATCCAACTTGGTTTCAATGTTCGGATTAGTCGATTGATAAAAACAGGATCAATACTGCGTCCTTGTTCGCCTTCATGCAGGCAAACAATTTGAGTGTTATTGGTCAGGTCATTGATCCACCCCCGGGCAACCGCTTCACCTGCCGAGAGTCCCTCTGGGACTTTCAGTGGTCCCATCCGTGTTGGTGACGTGTGATTATCTCGCCAAAGATAGCTGCCGTACTTTTCACCAGCACTCCCAAGAATTTCCGGATGGTGAGAGATTAAAATGGCTTGATGTTCCTCATCAAGTAACTCTCGTAATGCCAGCACCCAAGGTTGCAACTCTGGCAAACCAACATAGTTATCTGGCTCATCGATCAAAACAATATTCGTTGCATTTGTTTCGAGTGCCGCGTGAACCATGTAAAGCCCAATCAACGCTTTTTCACCATCTGAGAGTTGATAAAAAAAGTGGCGTCCTGACTGAGGATTATTATCAGCATCAAAAAAAAGTTGAAGCGTTTTTGCATTCAGGCCAACATCAACAAGTTTGAATTTGATAAAATCAGGCCAAACATTTTGTAATGAATTGCGTAAAGTATCTGTCCATTCCTGGTCCAGTGAAAGCGAGCGATACCACGAAAGGATATTGGCAAAATAAAGGGAAGGGCTGTGGGTTTCGCCTCTGCTTTCTACTTCCATTCGATACGGATTTGGGCGCAATATCAGAATCTTTGCCAATGCCTTCTGTAAAATTTGAATATCACTTAACGCGCCTGAGGGTTGGATTGCTCCAAGTGCTGCTTGTCTCCAATCGAGCGGGAAGCCAGATTGCGAGCCATCTGGTCGTTCAAATGTAACGCCATCAAGGTCACGAGAAAAAAGTTGACGACCATCACTCGTTGCGCTTTCGTCAATGATACGTGGCTTAACATCGTCGTGGGTTTGTTCAATATGCAGTTTATATTCGAAATTGATACCCTCAGCACAAACGCTTAATTCGAATTCTTGTATTGAACTGTCCAGCCAGTTTGTGAACTCAAGCTGTTTAATATCATTTTCGCCATCACCACCAAGAATTGATTTACCAGCACCAAGGTCGCAAATCAATTTCAACGCATCAAAAACGGAACTCTTGCCGACTCCATTGTGACCACAAAGCACGCCAAATGAATCGAATTTCACCTCGAATGCAACCAGACATCGGTAGTTGTTCGCGTACAGTCTTGTAATCATGGCTTCAAACACTCCGTAGTAGGGGCCGCTACCTGCGGACCACGCTTTCACAAACGAACTTTATTTTTGGGAATGCCGTAATTAGTCCGCAGGTAGCGAACTCTACAGCGGTCAATTCAAGCACAGACTTCTTCAATCGCTTCGAATACAGCATCGCATAATTCGTCAATTTGTTCAACGGGCATTGCAATCGCGGGCATCAGCACGATGACATCGCCCAGCGGTCTGACAATCACGCCGCGTTTTCGAGCGGCGAGTGTTACCTGATGGCCTATTCTTAACGCAGGATCGTAAGGCGTTTTGTTCTCTTTATCTGCAACCAGTTCAATTCCGACCATGACCCCCTTTTGGCGAATCTCTCCCACTTCCGGGAAGTCGCTGATTTCATCCAGGCGCTCTTGCAGGTGTGAACTGATCGCTGCGACATTATCAAGCACATTGTTCTCATCGATCAACTTCAAAGAAGCGAGTGAAACCGCACAGGCCAACGCGTTACCCGTGTAGGTATGACCGTGAAAAAAAGTTCGCCCTTCTTCCGATTCTCCCAGAAAAGCAGAGTAAATTTCATCTGTCACAACAGTCGCTGCGAGCGGTAGGTATCCGCCGGTAATTCCTTTGGCAAGACACATGATATCTGGCACCACTTCTTCCTGCTCACAGGCAAACAGCGTGCCTGTTTTCCCAAAGCCGACAGCCACTTCATCCGCAATTAACGGTATGCCGTATTCTTTAGTAATTTCCCGAATGAATTCCAAATAAAACGGCGTATGAACCTGTATTCCCGCGGCTCCCTGCACGAGTGGTTCTATCACGAAAGCGGCCACTTCATCGCTATGTTTTGCAAACACTTGTTTGACAGAATCGTAACAGTGGTTAATCCAGCTTTGTTCGTTGTGGCCTTCTGGAATACGATACAACACAGGCGAAGGGACGGTGATTGTTTTGAAGAGCAAATCATCAAAAGGTTGATGAAACGCATCGATCCGCCCGATAGAAACCGAGCCAAGCGTATCTCCATGATAGGCCCCATCGAGCCGAATAAAGGTGGTCCGTTTTTCTCCACGCGGTTTCTTTTGAACATGATATTGCACTGCGATTTTCAACGCTGCTTCAACGGCGGTCGCTCCAGCATCTGAATAAAAAACATGATTCAAATCGCCCGGCGTTCTCTGGGCAAGTTCATGTGCCAACTCAATTGCAGCAGGAGAAGTGCCCCCCAAAAATGTTGTGTGCGCAATCTTTCCGAGTTGATCAACAATCGCAGCATCCAACTGCGGCACCTGATAACCATGCACATTACACCACAGCGCAGAAATGCCATCCAGGTATCGCTTACCAGCCGCATCCTGCAGATAAAACCCTTCCCCGGAAACAATCATTGGTGGCGATTCGCGTGCATAAGCCGTCATTGGCGTAAACGGATGCCAGACATGATCGGTATCCCACTGCCGCCATTGAGGCAGCATTGAATCGAGATTTGCACTATTTCCTGAATGCTTCTGAACAGCCTGATTCATGTTTCGATTTTCCTAAGTCGGCATCGCCGGAACCAAAGTAGGTTAGGCTTTCCAGCCTGACAAATGTGGTTTCCATGAAGCTCGCCCTTTGATGTGCCAGCGAACGGATCTTTTTTCTCGAAAAGTTTGTGCGTAATGATGTCAGGCTGGAAAGCCTAACCTACGATTCATCAAAACATCCTGCCACTTTTACACAGCATTTCGTTGATAATAGCTTAAATGCGATCTGCGACTTTCTGCTCGGCTCTGCGAAAATAAAGCAGGCCGCCAACCAGTATGGCCATGGTACTGAGCAGGGTCACCGACATCATCGCCAAGTCTGGAGCTTCTGCCCCAATAAGAGCCCAGCGAAATCCTTTAATGACTCCAACCATCGGATTGAAAGCGTGAATAATTTGATACTTCTCTGGAATGATCGAACCAGATTCGTAAATGACGGGGGAAATAAAGAAACCCATTTGAATCGCAAACGGGACAATATATTTAACATCCCGATAAAGCGCATTGATCGCAGAAAGCCAGATGCCCACCGAAAGTGATACCAGTAACGCCATCAGCGTGAACGGGATAATACACAACCAACGTAAAGTTGGATAATACCCGAAGAACAGAAGCACGCCGAATAAAACGAGTAAACCAACAGCAAAATCTACCAACGCAACCAACGCTGTCCCGACTGGTAACCAAAGGCGTGGGAAATAGATTTTTGTAATGATGTGTCGATTATTAACAAGCGAATCACTCGCATCGCGGACGGTTGTTGCAAACAGATACCACGGTATCAATCCACTCAACGCGGTCACTGCATAAGGGGCATTTCCAGTTGTGGGCGTCTTATTCATCAACGAAAACAGCACCTGAAAAACGAGCAGCGTGCCAAGCGGTTGCACAATTGCCCAGGCTGCCCCGATGACGGCTTGCCGATACCGCACCTTGAAATCACGAAGAGCAAAGACCAAACCGAGTTCGCGAAATTGCCACAATTCTGAAATATCCAGCACCTTCCAGCCCGGCTGAGGACCATAATAGTCCATCGGCAAAGCCTCCTGCAGTTCTTGCAGTTGCTCACGTTTTGTATTGCTTTGCGTTTTCGTCATCGAAATTTTTGGGGCTGTAGGGTCCGCGATTACGACCCCTACAAACAATCTATATTTCTGTAAAAACCTACCATCACTGAATAGTTACATTGATAATTAGTATCGGTCGAACAACTACTGTTGTATCTATGGTCCGTAGGATGGCGTGCTTGCACCCATCAAATGCGGTCTCCACTTTCGTGAATCCATCGCTGGATTATAACTATCCTAACTCTTTTCTGTAATGGAACGCAAACCGGCACGCGAAGATGGGTGCAAGCACTCCCCCCTACGAAAAACGAACACAGATGAGACAGTCATTGTTTGGCTGATGTTTACCGAAATATATTGATTTTTCTGATCTATCGCCAGGGGGCGGACCAGTTGCTGGTTTGGTAGCCGCTGCGAATTCGCCATTCTCGTAAATTGGCGAGTAGGTCGCGTTTCTTTTTGACATGGTCTGGGTGATCCCAGAGGTTATCAACTTCGTTCGGATCATTTTTCAAATCGAACAGTTGCCCCCACGGTTCATCGAGAAAGTGAACCAGTTTCCAATCGGTGCTGCGGATCATTGTCATAAACTGAGTGCCGGTGAGGATGCCATCCTGCGCCTGCTCGGCGTAAACGAACTCCCGTGGCGACCACGATTTCGATTCAATCGCCGGCAATAGCGACTTCGCTTCCAACCCTTGCGGCACTTCCGCCTGCGCCATTTCGAGAATCGCGGGACCAATATCCATCTGCTGGCAAAGGCCATCGATTGTTTTCCCTTGCGCGAATCGTCCGGGAGACCAGACAACCAAAGGCATTTTTGTAATCGTATCGTACATTGTCCATTTTTGGCTATGACCATGATCGGTTAAACAATCACCATGATCAGAAGTAAAAATGACGACCGAATTTTCAAGATACCCTTTTGTTTCGAGTGTCTGCAGAATCTTGCCGATTTTTTCATCAATCATCGTGACATTTGCCAGGTAATAAGCTCGCTGGCGGTGACGCTGCTGTTCGGTTGGATTCAAATCCAAAACGACCGAATCGTGATCGACTTCCTGATTATGTTGACGTAATATTTTGAATGGTTCAGGTTGTTGTTCGAGTTCCTGTTGCGAAACCGGAAGTAGCGGGAGTTCCTTTTTCAAATAAGATTCTGCGTAACGCGGGATCGGATCGTAAGGGGGATGCGGTCCGGGGAAGCCGATTTCCATAAACAACGGTTCGGTGACAGGTTTCGATTCGAGCCACCAGCACGCCATCTCTCCCACGAACATATCGCTGTGCAAATCTTCGGGAAGATTCCAATCGAACGCGCCCAGGGCATCGCGGTAATCGTCTCGCTGGCGATACAGTTCCCGCTGTTGTTTGACGTGTCCGCGAATCCGAATTGCCTTGTCCCATTCATCGAAATAAAAGCGTTCTTCCAGATAGCGATCTTTGTTTTCGACGACATACCGTTCGTGAAACCCGAGTGGTGTATCGTAAGGGTAGCTGTGCATCTTGCCGATGTTGATGCAGCGATAACCGGATTTGGCAAGTTGCTCGATCCAGGATCGTCGCCAAAGGTCTGCGTTTTTCAGGATACCGGTTGTGTGAGGATAGTACCCGGTAAACAGACTCGCCCGAGCCGGGGCGCAAGAGGCAGCCGTAATAAAACAGTTGGTGAAAGTGACGCCTTCATTCACCAGGCGGTCCATGTTCGGCGTTTCCATAAACGGAAAACCGAGAGCAGCAATCGTGTCGAAGCGTTGTTGATCAGTGATAATGAAAATGATATTAGGACGCTGAGACATACGTGAATTTCTATCGATACTTTTCAGGCAGACAGCTCAGACAGCTCAGACAGCTCAGACAGACAGGAATGTCTGTACTCCGGATTATTTGATCGGGTCGTAGCCGTATTTTTCCAAAACGAATTTCATGCGAGTGTTGACAACTTCTGCCAGCGCGGGATCTGTTGGGAATTCGTTCTTCTTATATTCCTTGATACCGGCTACATACTTTTCGATTTTTGGTTGCACTTCTGTAAAATCGGGAAGCGACAGGTTTTCATAAATTTTCTGCATGTTGCCGAGGATATCTTTTTCCAGATCCTCGAATCTTACTTCATACAAATTTCCCTCGGGGATCAGATTTTTATCTGCTTCGTAAGTTTGAACGCATTCTTCAAACGCCTGATAAACCAGTTCTTCATGACTTTCCAGATTCACTTTACCCAGCGCATTGGTCTCGAACATGGTACTCCGCATATGATGTGTCGAGCGGAGAATGTCGTAAGGGTGCCTGTGAATGTAAACAAACTTTGCATCCGGGAACATCTCTTGCAGGATTTCCACCCGATACGTATGAGATGGTGATTTCAAGATAATCGGTTTGGGATTGCGAATGGTCAGCTTTTTCATAAACAGAGTCAGTGCCTCTTTCCAGGCTTGCCGTTCTTCTTCCGGAATTTTCTTCAAGTCGAAGTAATCGACGTATCGTTCCCGATGTCCCTGGAAAGCAAGATTTCGGTAAGGAGAATAAGTCGTCATATTCAATAGCGCAAATTCATCTTCCTGAGGTAGATCCCAGCCCGTTTTCATGTTATCCATCGGGCGAATTTTGGGAATTAACCAGCCTGTCAATTTCGACATCACTGTTTCGGTTGTTAGAAAATGATGCGGAAAGATACATTCGTACATATTCGGGTACGTGTAGCGATCATCGAGCGTCATCAAATTATGCAGCAAAGTAGTGCCGCTGCGCCAATGCCCGAGAACGAAAACAGGGGGTTGGATTTCGGTTTGCTTGATTTTCGTTGAAAAACGAGCATTTTCTGCCACATTCCAGATGGAATTATGTACTGTCATAAACAGAGTGGGGATAATTTTATGCGCTTGGGACCAGTGCAATTCTGCCCCCACGCTTAATAATTTACGAAATTCCCGAACACGCATCCCGTGCCAGATGACCAGCCCCCGTTGAGAGTGGCGAACCGGTTTCGGTTGTTTTTTTGATGTCGTAGCAGCCATAACGTTCTTAAGATCTCTATTACTAACGGTTAATTTCTTTGCGGTTTTCGCAATTTCTCAAGGTACTCTTTGGGTTATGGCTATCAAAATGAACCAGGCGAGCTGGGTAACTTTCGGGCTGGAATCCTTCCCAAAATTCAGGGAAATTCGATGCCATCCTTGTGAAATGATTGATTGCAGATTCTTTGATGTGATTCAGTGGCGAAACAGAACTGACCATGATATGCTGAGCTTGTGGTCCTAGACGACTTCGCCGCCGTTATCACAGAAAACGTACTTGTTGTATCGGCTTACTCGCTCAAGTTACATCAATTCTCTTATCTTTCCTACCGAGGAGAACTCAATGCGTCGAAATTTTCTGCTTCTGTTCAGTGCAATGGTAATATTTTCTCTGTCAAATAATGCCCAGGCTGGCGAAAAGGGCTGGAAATCGCTGATGGATGGTAAAACATTCAAAGGTTGGAAAGCGAACGAGAATAAGGAAAGCTGGAAAATTGAAGAGGGCAGTTTTGTCTGTCATGGTGAACGAAGTCACCTGTTTTATGTCGGCGACGATAAACCGTTCAAGAACTTTGAGTTCAAATGCCAGGTAAAAACGCTTCCCCAAAGTAACGCGGGGATCTATTTTCACACCAAATATCAGGATACCGGCTGGCCGAAATATGGGTATGAAGCCCAAGTCAACAACACGCATCACGACCCCAAAAAAACTGGTTCCTTGTACGCTGTCAAAAACGTTTTTGAAGCTCCTGCCAAAGATAATGAGTGGTTCGATTACTACATTAAGGTTGAGGGCAAGCACATTCTGATTGTCGTTAACGGTAAAACCTGTGTTGACTGGACCGAACCTTCGGACAGAAAAACAGGAGAAGATTTCACTCGCATTTTGGATCAGGGAACATTCTGCCTGCAAGCACACGATCGGATTAGCAAAGTCTATTTCCGCAACATACAGGTAAAACGGCTTCCATAACAGAAGCCGTGGCAACCATCGGGATTATCCGGCTTGTCTGTCTTTATCGCCTGACCGGCATTTCGAAGCGTTCCTCCGAGATCACTTCCCGTGCTGTTGTAGCAGGCGAGCGGCGAGTACGGTTCTTCCAGGAAGAGGTGGACCAGACAGGCCAGTTTTCTGTGACGCTGTGCGAAACATCCTGAAAAATTGTTGCGAGTAATTCGGGGGTAATCTCTTTATTGGGAACCGTTTTTTCCAAAAGAAATCGCCCCGTTTGTTTACTGTAGGCGAACCGCAAGCCTCGTTTCATTTCTTCATTACGGGAAAGCATGTCCAAAAGCGGCGTTCCAGGGATAGTGCCAGCCGGTAGCGGATCGAGCCAGGCACTGACGCGAATTAGAGAATCGTTTTCTCGAAGGACTGCAGAAAGAGAGAGTTCAATTTCCTGTCCATCTAATTTCGCACGATACTGGAAATCATATCGAGACTGTACGCGATAAGGCTCCAGTCCCATTTGGCTTATCATGGCTCCCAACTGCTTGAAATTGAGGGCATTATTTAATGTGGTAGGGAGATCCGTTTTTCCGGCAACCGGAAACGCAGGTCGTTTGTCGGGCTTGGGACTCTCTTTCTTAGATGCAGAAAAAGCAGGGAAACCGACCGTTTTGGTACTCGGCTGTTCTGTTTTCTCTCCAGGAGAGTAAGCAGGAAATCCCCCCGATTGGGCAAAGGCATCTGGAATAGCTCCCGTCAATAAGGCGGCTACCAGAACAGTTAAATACATCGCTTGAATTTGTCGCATGACAGGCACTCCGTTGCCCGGTTTCCCTTACATTAACGCCCGCGCCAGACGTTTCCCTTATTCTCGTACTTCTATAGGATACCTCTAATAATTCAAAAGGAGTACAGACATTCCTGTCTGTCGCGTTTGAGCATGCTGTAATTAAAGGCAGACAAGGATGTCTATCCTCCATTCAAGAGCATGTTTTTGAATTAATAGAGGTTCCCTATAATATAGAACCGCCAGGTTCATTCCTTGAACCCGGGGCAGCGTTTTTACCTGCTGAACAGTGCGTCGAGACAAATTTGCGACCAGGTTTCAAACTGACCCCGCTCGGCTAAAAGTTCTTCAGGTGACGAGAACCCCGCTTCTAGCATCGACGCTTCTTTAGGGGAAACTTTGGCTTGATCCAATTTAAACAGATGCACAATACCCAAATGAACCTTACCAACCGCCGAGTTGTCATCGTTTAGCATTCCTACGCATTCATCCTGATGCCCCCCAGTTATCATTACTTCTTCATCAATCTCACGCTGCATTCCTTCCAGATAAGCATGATTATCCCCATCTTTATCGAGCGTACAGATGTGTCCCCCCACGCCGATCGAGCGTTTGCTGTGTAATCGAGATTCCCCCTGGGCAGTCCCGCGGCGGTAATTGAAGATATTTCCCTCATGGAGCAAAATGCAATAGGGGATTAACTGTTTGTAGCTGGGATCTTCTTCCATCACATCGCGCGGTCTGTAAGAAGTGTGCATTGGGTCGAGTAGCGTTTTCATATATGGTTCGATATCACTACGAAACCCCTGGAAATATCCAATTTCATGAAATAGAAGCGTTGGCACAACAAGGACTTGTTCAACGGTCGTTTTTTCTGTTGAAGTCTGCTCAGTCATGGGAATCCTTTCAAAGAAGCTGCTTGATTTGAAAATAATAGTATTGCCAGAGTCGAACTATAACATCTTGCAATGTATTATTCGAATCAACGGGCAGGTCAGGATTTCCAGTCTGACAAAAGTATTTTTCAGAATATTTGCTTTTCGGTTTAAGTAGGGTGCGTCGTGACGCACCTTTAACAGGCATGCCTCATTTGGTGCGTTGCAACGCACCCTACGATGAGGATTTCATTGAGCAAGATACCCAAACATGCAACCATATAAAATTGTCATTGGACTCGAAGTCCACACGCAACTTCTCACAAAAACAAAACTGTTCAGCGGTTGTGTGAATCGCTTCAACCCTGATGCGCCGAATACGCAAACCGACCCGGTCACGATTGGCATGCCGGGAACGCTGCCGGTGATGAATCGCAAAGCGTTTCTGCTTTCGGTACGAACCGCGATGGCACTCAATTGTGAAATCGCCAGACATACCAAATGGGATCGCAAACAGTATTTTTATCCCGATTTGCCGAAAGGGTATCAAATCAGCCAGTTCGATTTACCGTTCAGTCACGATGGGTATCTCGAAATTGATACCGATTTGTCTGATGAAATGAAACGGGTGCGTATTAACCGGGCGCATCTGGAAGAAGACGCCGGCAAAAATATGCACGATGAATCGGGGCGAGGCGGTGACAGCCTTGTCGATTTGAATCGAGCAGGAACGCCGCTGCTGGAAATTGTTTCTGAACCCGATTTGAATTCCGCTTACGAAGCGCGCCGCTATCTGGAAGAGATGCGGCTTCTGCTGACCTACATCGGTGTTTCTGATTGCAACATGCAGGAAGGGTCTCTGCGATGTGATGCGAATGTGAATCTTCATATCACGAACGAGGCCGGCGAAACTGTTGCCACGCCAATTGTGGAAATTAAGAACATGAACAGCATTCGTGGTGTTGAAGCAGCGATTGCTTATGAGGAAAGACGGCAATACAAACATTGGCAAAAAACGGGCGAAAGAATCGAAAACACTCCCAAGCAAACACGCGGCTGGGATGCAGATAAAGCAACGACTTTCGCCCAACGGGGCAAAGAAGAGGCTTCCGATTACCGCTACTTTCCCGATCCCGATCTTGTGCCGGTCACTGTCAGCGAAGAATTGATTGCAGAAATTCAGGCAGAGTTAGGGGAACTTCCGCAGGCAAAAAATACTCGCTTCCAAAAAGAGTACCAGCTATCCGCCTATGATGCTGGTGTCATTATCGAACAGGGACAGCTCTTTGCTGATTACTTTGAAACGGTCGCCCAAACAGGCAGCGATGCCAAACTGGCCGCCAACTGGGTCACGCAGGAAGTGCTCCGCGAACTTAATGAACGCGAATTGGCGATTGATCAATTCTTTATCGCTGCATCGGTTTTGGGAACAATCCTCAAACGAATTGTGGACAAAGCGATTGCGAACAAAGGGGCACGAGAAATTTTCACCCATCTTTGTGAGACCCCCGGGACAATCGCGGCTGAAGCAGATATTGATCAACTGATCAAAGAAAAGGGGCTGGAACTGGTCACCGATACCGGCGCACTGGAAGGGATTATCGATGCGGTGATTGATCGCAATGAAAAAGTCGTTACGGATGTCCAAGGCGGAAAAGAACAAGCCGTCGGTCCGCTAATTGGCCAAGTGATGAAAGAGCTAAAAGGAGCAGATCCAAAAACCGTAAGAGCAATGCTGATCGAAAGAATCCTCGCCCGGTGAAACATTGCAACCAATTCTCTTAAAATATCTTGCCAGTTTTGCGCAGCATTTCGTTGATAAAATACTAAGTGACTATTCTTGAACCGATGGTCTGTGGTGCAGAATCTCGGGATCGATGATTCGTCCGGTTGTCATCGCGTAAAAAAGAGTAACCATTGAAAACCCGATAGCCGTTGTTGCGAACATGGCTGCAAATCCGACATGGTCGATGATGCCTCCCAAAAGTGGTGCGGAAAGCAGGCCGCCTAAATCTAAAAAACAAAGCAGCAGCGTTGTGCCTGTTCCTCGAAACTGAGCAGGAAATGTTTCGGTTCCTAAAGAAACAACACAAGGAAAAAGGAGCGCATGTGCAAACCCGCTGCACATCGCCGGCAAAATAAAGTGCCATTCCTGCCAGACAAAACAAAGCCCCATATGCCCGATAATATGCCCGAGCATTCCAACAACAATCATGCGATGCCGACCATATATTTTACTTGTGTGGCGCGTCATTACACGAATAAAAAAAGCGGTTACCGCATAAGCAGTGAAATAAGTTCCCACTCCGCGCAGCCCCATTGATGTTGCATAACGAGTTAGAAAGACCGTGGTGCTGGTGAAGCCCATGCCCATCATCATCGCAACAATCATCACGCCCCCAGGCCAGTATTTGAACAGTAGCGGGAACGCAGAAGGAGTTTCATGTCGCGGGGCATGTACGTCTTTGCGAGTAATCCAGAATACCATCAACATGTAAACAAAAGCAAAAAACGCGGCGACTCCAAACAGAATCCAATAGCGAGGCATCGAATCGGCTGTATACGCCAGAATGAGATCGCCCAGTTGCGAGCCGACAATCATCCCTAGAAAACCACTCGAACCGAGCGAGCCAATCACTTCGGTTCGACGATGGGCAGGCACTTGATTTTGAATATGGGTAATTGAACAGGCAAACATTCCACCAATTCCAAAGACAAACAACGCACGCCCCAGGTACATCGATAACCCTAGCGAGGGGATCAAAACCATCATCAAAATACCGACAATCATAATGACAGAGGTGATTAACCAAAGCGGACGCACACCGAAGCGGTCCATCCATTGTCCAAGAAACAGGCGACCGACCAACGCACTGACTGCACCGATAGAAACAATCATCCCCGCAATTTGCTGGCTCCCGCCGAGAAGGTTGATCAATTCTGCAAAGCGGAATGTCATCGCATTGGCAGAAACCAATAACAAATTGGCCACATACGCCCACCAGAAAATCTGGTTATAAATGGTTGGTTCCTGCTCGCTTCTGATTGGTTGAGCAGTCGCAGTAACCGCCGTGCAAAGTGAAGCTTGTGGCACACTAATGCAGGCCTCGCTGGGGGCTGTTTTTTTTTCACGGCAAACAGGGTCTTCAGGCAAGGGAGATGGCGGGGAAGGTTGTAACGATGTTTTTTCCTGGCAAGACATAAATTTATCCAAGAGCGAAAGGTTCACTCCCATTCAACAGTTTTCTGGTCGTAGCAAAAAAGCGAGGTTTTTATACGGACAGACCGGAACTCAAAAAGTAGGTTAGGCTTTCCAGCCTGACGAATGTGGCATCCATGAAATTTACTCTCTGGTTTACCAGTGAACGCTGTATTATTAATTGAAAGATCAGTGCAATTCGCGTCAGGCTGGAAAGCCTAACCTACGATTCATCAAAAATATCTTGTTACTTTTTGCGAAGCATTTTATTGGTAAGGTACTATAGTGACATCAATAGAGCGCAGATGCAATTGCAGCGTGGACAGATCAACAAGACTGAATATCAACCGCCGTAGGCGCCGTATCTTTTCAGTCCACGTTTCATCGCAAGACGATTGGCGATGAGTAATCCCACAACCCACGTAAACTGGACACCAAGTTCCCACCAAAGGTTCTCGTCAGGAATTTTTCCGAGATAAATAGCCACCGGAAAATAAGCTAAATACTTAAAGGGCAGGTAATGAACCCAGCTTGTTATCCAAAATGGGAGCCAATCGAGCGGAATCATATGTCCGGAAAGAAAATAATTGAACATCATATAAATGAAAAGGAGTGAACTGACTTCCAGAAACCAGAAGCCGATCAGTCCGATCAGCGATTCAAGCAAAAAACCGATCAGGAACCCGAAAACAAGCGAAAGTAGGAACGCCGCCCAGACTTCTGCACGGGGAACATCCGGAAAAAAACTTCTGCAAAGATAAAAAACAACTGCAAAAGGGAGAATTGCAGTTAGATAATAGACAATCTTATGTGCCAGCCTTCGCCAGAAAAGATAGCCAACCATATCCAGTGGTTGAGTGAGATACTTATTGATGCTGCCATCACGAATTTCAGCCGAAATTCCGCTGGCAAGGCCAGGCATACTCGAAAACGCCCGGGCGACCATCACCAGTAGATAATAAGCCACCATATCTTGATAGGTGTATCCATTAAGCCCTGCGATTTCGTGGTCCGTTCCAACCGCATACACCTGATACCAAAGAAAGACCTGGGTAATGATTGGCAAAAATCGGATAAAGGTCGCAAAGAAAAAATCACCCCGGTAAATAAGTCGCTCTTCCAGACTTGTCTTGAAAATAATTCCGCCGGTATGCAAAGAACTGCGCAGCGACGCCAACACCGCAATAAAGCGATTTCGCGTTCCCTCGGGATTAAGTTGTTCACCAGCGGCTGCCTGCATCAGTAATTAATTTCGTACTCAAATTCAATGATACATCATCGGAGACTCTCAGCCTCCCTTCGAAAGCAAGAGTATCACATTTCGCCTTATCGAAGTAGCAAGCGACAAATACCAGTCTCAATTTTTGTTCATTTGAGAAAAGTGTGCTTTCTTGCGTTGAAGGTAACCATTCATGCCATGGACGTGTGTATCCATGGAGCAAATGAGACACACAAGTTCTCACCGTGGTAATCACGTTGGTTGACGAAGAACAGACCAAAGAAGAAATCGCAGAACTGTACGACTTTCGCCGGCATATCGAACTGGATATTCGCAGCTTCAAAGATACGCCAGTGCTTGTTTAGTATCTTATCAAGAAAATGCTGTGCAAAGGTGGCAGGATGTATTGATGAATCGTAGGTTAGGCTTTCCAGCCTGACATCATTACGCACAAACTTTTCGAAATAAAAGGTTAGTTCGCTGGCAAATCAAAAGGTGAGCTTCATGGAAATTGCATTTGTCAGGCTGGAAAGCCTAACCTACTTTGGTTCCGGCTACGCCGGGTTAATCCATACTCAAGCATTATTTGCCACTGCAACTTCAGATTGGTTGCACCAGGTTTCAAGAGATTCTGTTAGTGCTTTGCGGTCGATTGGCTTGGTCAAGAAATCGTCGCAGCCTGCGTTGATACACTTTTCCCGATCATGGGACATCGCGTGTGCGGTGAGTGCCAGTATCGGGAATTGATAGCCGGCTTCTCGCAGTTCGGTGGTTGCAGAATATCCATCGAGAATCGGCATCTGCATATCCATTAAAACAATCGCGTACGGCTTATCTTGTTTCCAGGCATCGAGAACACTCTCGACTGCTTCTCGACCATCGACTGCATAGTCGCATGGGTATCCATTCTTCTTCAGTAAAAAGCCAAGTAGTTTGCGGTTATCCGGACTGTCATCAACAACCAGAATACGAGCTTGTTGTGCCGAAGAAACCAGCTCTGATGCTTTTGTTTTTTCAATATTAGTTTCTTGCTGTTGTTGAACGGATTCTGCTTGACGCAAAACAAATTCTGCAACGAATGTTGTCCCAACACCAAGCTGGCTTGTTGCAGACAAATCGCCTCCCATCATTTGGGAAAGTCGTTGAGAGATAGAAAGCCCTAAGCCGGTCCCGCCAAACTTTCGCGTGGTGGAAGTATCTGCCTGTGAAAATGGTTTGAAGATTGATTTTATGTTTTCTGAAGAGATACCAATTCCCGTATCGGTAACTGAAAAACGAACTTGGAATTGACTTTCATCATCGGGAACGGGTTTTGCGGCAAGGTGAACAGTGACTGAGCCGCGATGCGTAAACTTGATGGAATTCCCGATTAAATTAACCAGAATTTGTCTGATACGTGTTGGGTCTCCCAGAAGATGGTCTGGAGCATCAGAATCGATTTGGGAAATTAGTTCCAATCCTTTCCCTTCTGCTTTGTGCTTCATCAGTCCAACAGTATCTTCCAGTAATTGCTTGGTCGAGAAGGTGGTCTGTTCCAATTCGATTTTCCCGGCTTCAATTTTTGAAATATCCAGTATGTCGTTAATAATCATCAGCAGGTGTTCGCCGTTTCGCTGAATTGTCCCGACTGCTTTTTCTTTTTCTCTCTCGCTGGCAGAGTCATCAGAAAGCATTTCTGAAAAACCAAGAATGGCTGTCATCGGGGTACGGATTTCGTGGCTCATATTAGCCAGGAATTCAGACTTACTTTTTGTTGCCTGCTCGGCTTGACGTTTTGCATCGAGTAATTCGTCGGCTCGATTTTTTAATGCTTCCCGATCCGCTTTTCGCTCTTCTTCAAGGTGCATCGCATGGATTAAATGAGCACACGATTTGAGATACGGCTGGAGCATTTTATACTCTGCCTCTTTAATGCGCTGCGGTGCATTTGCCAAACCAACAATCCCCAACACTTCGTTGCCGTAAAGTAATGGCATCCCCAGAAAATTCTGGATCATTGGATGCCCGGTAGGATAAATGGAAGTGTCGGCTGCATCGATTGGGTTTTCAATACTGATCGCGTCTTTTGTTTCCAGAATGGCGCCAAATACTTTTGTCTTCCCACCAAAAACAACCTGTTGGTTTTCATACCGACTTAGAAATTCAGCAACGAACGGATTGGACGATTGATTGCAAACTCCACGGACCTGTAATCCATCGGTACTATTCTGGGAAGAAAACTCAGCGATGAAACCCAGTTCACAATCGGTGTAAACTGTAAGACGTTGAATCAGGTGATCGAAAAATTGTTTGGAGTCTCCAGAGACAAGATAATTCGTCTGCAAATCACTGACCAGATTCAACAGATTGAAATGATCACGGAAATTTTTTTCGATTAATTTTCGCTGCCTCATTTCTTCACGAATTTCGGTCAGTTGATGATATTGATTCGTTAAATCTTCAATTGAAATGAATGCCAACGGTTTCTTGCCGGGCAATCTGCGGATATGCGTTCGCTGTATCATGCGAACATTTTTCCCTTTCAATTCATAATCAATCGGTAAAAAATGCTTATGAAAACCTTCTGAATAAACCGCAGGATTGCCTTCCAGAAAAACCTGCTGAATCCGACCCCAAAACTGAGGTTTTTTCAAATGAGGATATGCTTGCAACAAATTGATTTGCTGTGCCTGCTCGCAGGAAATCCCCGACCATTTTGACAGGACTCTGTTCCACCCACAAACATTATACTGTTCGTCAATAATCAAGGCACCGCAGGAGAGCCAGTTAATCCATTCATTATTATTGCAATACTGTTCCATAATAATTCTCGTTTTAGTTAGAGCAAATGGTCTCTATACAAAGACGCCCTCTGTTTTCAATGTGCGCTGGAACGCACCCTCTGTTTTCAATGTGCGCTGGAACGCACCCTCTGTTTTCAATGTGCGCTGGAACGCACCCTCTGTTTTCAATGTGCGCTGGAACGCACCCTCTGTTTTCAATGTGCGCTGGAACGCACCCTCT
>Ga0316209_1002017_pt1 | contig 17920 bp, 14 predicted proteins | sample 6monopyrite_MG_FD_204945 | JGI IMG/M metagenome (GOLD analysis project Ga0316209, IMG submission 204945) | Microbial mat bacterial communities from mineral coupon in-situ incubated in ocean water Damariscotta River, Maine, United States -... | ecosystem: Environmental > Aquatic > Marine >...
GATGCGTAATCCAGGGTTCTGTGTTGATTGTGCCATCTTCGATGAGACTGATGATGCGTGTAAAATCACTCGGCAGGGCATTGCGGGAACCCTTGATGGTCATTTCAGGTTTATGCAAAGCGGGATGCGGAAACGAGACTTCCGCTGTTGTAATGCCAACGTAAATAAGGGAGCCGGTATGGGCAACGTAGTTCAATGCGTTCGCCATCGATCCATTATGCCCGGTGGCATCTGTCACGACTGCGTATTTATCACCACCGGTAATCTCGCGAATTAGTTCGATTTCGCTGCCATCACCTTTGAACTGAATCGTATGTGCAACGCCGTAAGTTTCACGACAGAAATCGAGTCGCGATTCGACCATGTCCATCACCGTGATCGTCGCGGCAGTGAGGCGGGTGAATTCTAACGTCGCCAGTCCGATTGGTCCGGCACCGATAATCAGCACATGATCTCCTTCCCGAGGGGCTCCGCGGTCACAAGCGTGGCATCCAATAGCCAATGTTTCAACCAGGGCGAGTTGTTCATACGATAACTTCGATGAAGGATGCAGTTTGTCGGCACGAATAAGGAACCGTTCGCACAGTCCGCCATCGATCATTACTCCGATAACCTTCAGCGACTCGCAGCAGTTTATACTTCCCTTACGGCAGGCATAACATTGACCGCAATTCATGTAAGGTTCGACGCTGCAACGATCTCCCGGCTTGATATTAGTCACGCCGTCACCAACTTCAAGCACCTCGATGCCAAGCTCGTGGCCGGGAATGCGTGGATAGCTGAAAAACGGCATCTTCCCGAGATAGCCACTGTAATCGGTGCCACAAATTCCCATGCGGTCTGTCCGCACCAAAGCTTGCCCTGGGCCGGGAGAGGCTGGTTCCGCTATTTCAATCTGCTCGAAATGCTTCGGTTCTTTTAGCTGAATCGCTTTCATTGTTTCTTCCGTTGTTGAGTTCGTTTCACGAGCTTTGGCTATCATTCAACGCTTGGTTCGTCGTTGTTTTCAGGTCGTCCCTCGATGTAAAACCAGTTGTGAATCGGCTTGAGGATTTCGAGTACTTCGCCCAGAAGAATTTCATCCATTGGCTCTTCAGACCAGTCGATCCATTGGGCGATTCGCTCAGGATTTGCAGAACCGGTTACACACGTTGTGAAATCCGGGTTTGCGAGTGAAAACTGTAACGCCAGTTGAGCAATATCGACACCCCGGCTGGCACAGTGAGCAGCCGCTTGCCTGGCAACTTCGCGAACTTTCGGTGTCGCTTGATGCCAGGCAGGAAGGGGGGCGTTTGTGAGCAACCTCGCCGAAAACGGAGCAGCATTCATTAACCCAACGCCCTTCTCTTTACAGATTGGTACCAACTCGCTCGCCATATCATTTTGCAGCGAGTAGTGATTATAGGTTAACAAGACATCAATAGGAGCATTCGCCAGCACATACTTGAACATCTTCATTGGGTAACCGCTGACTCCGATAAAACGCACTTTCCCTTTTTCTACCTGTTTGCGCAGTGCAGGAATTGTTTCCTCGATAATTTGAGACATTTCAACAAATTCCAAATCGTGGCACAGCACGATGTCGAGATGATCGACCTTCATTCGTTCCAGCGAAATATCGATGCTTTCTTCAACTCGGCGGGCGGAAAAGTCAAAATGCTGCCCCGCGTAACGTCCCAGCTTCGTTCCGAGATAGTAACTCTCCCGCGGAATTTCCGGCAGGACACGCCCGAGTAACATTTCGCTCATGCCTCTCCCATAGAAGGGCGAGGTATCGATGAAATTCATTCCACGTTCAATCGCTACATGAACGCTGCGAAACGCTTCATTCAGATCGACATGACGAAACTCCTGCCCCAGGGATGAGGCCCCGAATGAAAGTTTTGTCAGTTCAATTCCAGTATTTCCAAGAAGTCTTTTTTCCATATTTGCCACGCATTAGAGGATCACTATTCATTCAAAAGGAGCACAGACATTCCTGTCTGTCTCGCTTGAACAAGCCTTATTGAAGGCAGACAAGAAGTCTCCCCTGCGTTCAACAGGGATTTTTGAATCAATAGAAATTTTCATTATTAAAGAGTCTGTTTTGTAGACGTACTGAGTCCACATGAGGCTTCGATTTGATATGAAATTATGCAATATATTCTGTAATATCAAATGGCAGGACTTTACATTTGCATGTCAATAATTAACCTGTATAAATGGCAGAATTACAAACCCCCAATCAGCTTCCAGGATTTGTTTCCGATCAGGTGACTGAAGCCCGCCGTTTTTTTCTTAACCTCAACTCCAGTCGGAAGTTGCCATTAGAAGTCATCTGCGGCGGCGTGGAAAAAATGCAGCCGGAATATATTATTGACCGAAAAGATTTCCCGTATTTTGCGATTGAGTTGGTTGCAGAGGGTGAAGGAACATTGGTCCTTGATGGAACCGAATACCGCTTGGCAGCCGGATCCGTCTTCGCATACGGTCCTCATGCTTCGCACACTATTCGCAGTCATCCTCAAAATGTCATGCGAAAATATTACATCGACTTTGTCGGAACCCAGGGAATTAAACTATTGCAAGAGTCGAAATTGAAATCGGGAGTAAAGAACTACTCCGCATTTGCAGTAGGTGGTGTTCATGAATTGATCGATATTTTCGAACTGCTGTTGAGAAATGGAGTCAGCAGCGGTTCGGTCGTCCCGGCTATCTGTGCTTCATTAACTCAACTGTTGTTTCTGAAAATTCAGCAATTAAGTTTGCCGCAAGGAATCACCATGCCGAAGGCCTACACCACCTACGAACGTATTCGCCACTACATCGACGATCAGTTTTTGCAGTTACATTCCGCCCAGGATATTGCCATCAAGTGTGAGATCACCCCCGTGCATCTCTCCCGTTTGTTTGGACGTTTTTCCGATTGCGGTGCATATCAATATTTGCTTCGACGGAAAATGAACTACGCAGCAGGTCTGTTGATGAAGGAAGGATTAATGGTCAAAGAAGTCGCCCAGAGGATGGGGTTTACAGACGCATTTCAATTTTCACGTTCTTTCAAACGAGTCTATGGCATTCCTCCTAATCGTGTGAATTATGTTGATCAATAATGCCAGGAAACGTGCTGTAAATGCCTCGCCAACGGCTTGCCGTTCGTTAACCGAATTAACATTGCTGCTTGAGGTAAATTCATTTCCCCCAAAGACCTGCATGATTAACTGTTTCTACATAGGTTTGTTGCCCGATTAAATCTTCCCAGGCAGAGAACCGTTTCGTGGGATTTTCTTGATGGCGAATCACCGTCCAGCAGGCTTGTTGTCCAACTTCGATACGAACAGGCTTGCCGCACGCTTGCCAACCGTTAACTGTTGCCATGCGTAGAATTTGCTCTGCATCACGGGATTGTGAGATCTTTCCCAGAAATTGAACTTCTTTCCATAAGTCGAGATCGGGATTTGAACCACGTCCATCCGTGCCGAGCGCGACATTAACTCCCGCTTCGCTCATTTCTCGCCAGCGGTGTTTATCGTGCTGAAAAAAAGCATGGGTCCGCGGGCAGTAGGCGATTGACATTTGAGGCTTGCATGCCAGAAAGTCGATTTCTTCGTCATTCAAATAGTTACCGTGAGCCAGTATCACCAAGGGGGCTTGTGAGAGTATGCGAAGATAATCAAGCGGTTTGGTCCCCGATTCAATCATTTGTGAATCCCAAAGATCAAGCCTTTGAAGCATCTCGACAATTTCGCCCGTTCCTGAGTTCATCAGTTCCAACTCTGCCCGCGTTTCCGCCAGGTGCATCGTTACCGGCAACTTGAACTGACAAGCCCATTCGATAGATTGCTTCAACAGTTCCGGTCGAACGGTATACGGTGCATGCGGACTTAAACCAAGCGAATGCTGATTCTGATACTGCTTCAGAAATGTGGTGACGATTTCTTTCTGCTCTTTAACTGCCGCTGGTGTTAAGCCAATCAGTTCACGAAACAGTAACAGTGAAGGGTCTGTTTTTTTTGTCACATAGTTCACTGGCGAGTGAGTCACAATTTCCCCGAGCATGGCCACGCCCGCATTGGCAGATTCAGCAATTCCTGAATTTATCGAATGTTGCACATCGGGGTTGGCTCGCCGATCTGCAATTGTTTTGCCGATCCAGTTTGTGAATGGAAGAGCGGGTGAAAGAGGCTGCTTCAAATGGCTGAATTCCAGATGAGCATGCACATTGACCAGCGGAGGAATGATCACCGCATTCCCTAAATTAACAGCGCCGTCAACCCGATTGGTTGTCATCTCGGTGATGATTCCCTGCTCGGAAATGAGCGTCACATTTTCTCGAAGTGTTGAACTAATCCCATCCCAAAGATAAGCCACTTTTACAGATTGTCGGGAATTCGATTCAGGCACTGTTTAATCCAAGTTTGTTTGCAAAACCGATCCAATGAAATTCTGCTCCAGCCGCCCTTGCAAAATCAGAGTTTGGCAAGGGCGTTTCCTCTTTCTTTTAACGGGAACGTGACCGCTGCACTGTTTTGTTGATGTGAAGCGAACACGGCGCAAATCATTTCTACTGTCGTCGCTCCTTCATACATATTACAGAGAGGTTGGCGGTCGTTTTGCATCGCATCGATTAAATCGCGAACCAGTCCGACGTGGTGCCCGATTGTTTCGCTCAGGTTTTTCAAAGGTTCAGGTTTGCCAACTCCCGCAGAGGTAATGGGAACCCAGGGACGCGGTTTGGTGGTTGGTCGAAAAGGATTGCCCGGCACCAGGTATGCCAGCGGCTGCACGTCGCAGCTCATGTCGATCATCCCTTCGCTGCCGATAATCTGTAAACCGAAGCCAGCGTTCTTTGTGCCGTCGTTGGCAATGGAATCGAAATAGGCGATCATCCCGCGCTGCATTTCGTATCGTGCATGCACTTCGTTACCTGCCAACAAACCGAGAGCCTCGTTTCCCTGTTTCACGTCGGCTTTGGTGACACGCTTTCCGTTTTGTCGCAACATCGCAGAACAGGAGATCGGCTTTCCACCGAAGTAGTTGATCATATTCAGCACATGGGAGCCGAGTACCCATAAATCTTCTGCTCCCCCTCGGCGGTCTCCTTTGCCTCGTCCGCGAATTTCAAGAACTTTGCCAAGACCGCCGCCTGCAATATACCGATCGATCGCTTTGAGTGTCGGGTGATATCGATTACGATGCGCCACCGCCAGTTTCACATTCTGCTTTTCACAGGCGGCGATCATCTCATCCGCTTCGGCTGGTGTTCGGCAAAAAGGTTTTTCGATGAAGATTCCTTTTGCTCCTGCTTCAATCGCTGCCAGGCACATCTCACGATGTTGATCCGGTTGCCGCGGGCAGATTGCAACAATGTCTGCGTTAGTGACTTTGAGCATCTCGCGATAATCTGCAAAACCATTTTTAACTTTCAATCGCGATTTTGCTTTGGCTAACCCGTTCGCATCGGCATCAGCAACGGCGACAATTTCAGTTTCCGGCACGTGCAGCCAGACAGTATCGATCCCGTGGCCATAATTGCCGCGACCGGTATGTCCGATAACAGCAACACGCAGGCGGTTCTTCTCATTTGAAAAAGCCAGCCCGGTTGCCGCCATCGCGAGTGAACCCGTTCCCAAAAATGCTCTGCGATCCATTTTATACTCCGTAAAACTAACGGTTATTTTTACCCCAGATAAACCGAAACCAAACAAGCAGTAGGTTAGGCTTTCCAGCCTGACAAATGTGCTTTCCAAGATTACCATCTTGCGTTTTACCAGCAGGCAATAAATCAGGATTCGAAAAGTATGCGTGCTATTATGCCAGGCTGGAAAGCCTAACCTACCGGATTGCAATGCTTATGTGAATCCACCAGCAATAAAATCATCCGTTCTGTTTCAATTGGTCACTCGACTGTGTTAAGCTCTTATCAATAAAATGCTGCGTGAAAGTGGCAGGGTTTTTATGATGAATCGTAGGTTAGGCTTTCCAGCCTGACACGAATTACACTGATTCTTCCAATGAATAAAATAGCGATCACTGGTCAAACAGAGAGTAAATCTCATGGAGGCCACATTCGTCAGGCTGGAAAGCCTAACCTACTTTTTCCTAACGCCTATCCCCCTGTTTGGTTCTGGCTATGCCGGGTTAGGGTAATGCGTCACTAATAACAGAGTTCAAAATAAAAAAAGTGAGGGATATTGATGCGTTATATGCTCAGCGGTTTAGTTTTGGCGTCGTCCGTTCTTGCTGTCAACTTCGACAAAACATTTGCACAAGTAGTCCCTGCAGAATCTTTGACAATTGCTCAAGGAGTGGTTTATCACGATGTAAACAACAATCGCCAGTTCGATGAAGGGGATAAACCGCTGCCGGGGGTTCGGGTTTCTAACGGGTATAATATTACGAAGACCGATCAGCAGGGCCGTTATAAAATTCCCGTTGGCGACGATTCCATCATTTTTGTGATCAAGCCACGCAACTGGCAAACGCCGATCAACAAACAGATGCTGCCCCAATTTTATTACATTCATAAGCCAAACGGTTCGGTGGCATCGAAATTCCCTGGCGTTAAACCAACCGGCCCGCTGCCCGCTTCCATCGACTTTCCACTGTATCCGAAACACGAACCGAACGAATTCAAAGCGATCATGTTTGGCGACACACAGCCACGCAACGTTCAGGAAGTTGACTGGATGTCTCACGATGTGATCGAACAACTTGTCGGGACAGATGCTTCACTGGGTGTGACGCTAGGGGATATTGTTTTCGATGATCTTTCGGTGATGCAGCCGCATAATCAATCCATCGCGATCCTCGGAATTCCCTGGTACAACGTAATTGGAAATCACGATATCAACCTGGATGCCAAAAACAGGAAAGATGTCAACGAAACGTTCGAGCGGGTTTACGGGCCTTCCTATTACTCTTTCGACCACGGTCCGGTTCATTTTCTTGTGGTCGATAACATCGAATGGATTCACGATGCGAAGACGAAAAGATCTCATTATCGCGGTGGCATCGGCAAAGAGCAGATGCAGTTTATCAAAAACGATCTGGCGCTCGTGCCGGACGATCAGCTTGTTGTGTTAATGATGCACATTCCGCTGATTGCCGTGAATGATCGCAGCGGTTTGTATCGATTGATCGAAAAACGAAAATTCTGTATTTCAATTTCCGGGCATACGCATCATCACGAACATGTCTGGATCGATCAAAAAGATGGCTGGAAGGGAATCAAGCCGCATCATCACATTATTAACGTTACCGTCTGTGGCAGTTGGTGGTCGGGGGCGAAAGATGAGCGTGGGATTCCGCATACAACCATGGCCGATGGCGCCCCGAACGGTTATTCGATCCTCTCGTTTAACGGGACCGATTACCTTCTCGATTTTTATGCAGCCGGTCGGGACAAAAGCTATCAGATGGAAATATCTGCTCCCGAACTGATCCATAATTCTGCTGCCAAGCCAAGCACTGTTTATGCAAACGTCTTCAATGGATCGGTTAAAACAAAAGTGAGAATGAAAATCGGTTCCAAAGACTGGGTTGAAATGAAGAAAGTATCTGAAGTCGATCCGAAATTGAAACAGACGCACGAACGAGAAAAAGCGTTACTCAAAGGACGCAAGCCGATTCCCTTTACGGTTATCAAGGCACCGAAAAAATCTTCGCATTTATGGAAAGCGGAAATCCCTAACGATTTGCCCGCGGAAACCTATCACATCAATATCGAAGCAACCGATTACCGAAACCGCACCTATCACGGTCAGCGATCAATTCGTATCGAAAAATAAAATATGGTTCATGCAAAGAAACAAAGGCCTTGTTTATGCGTTATTTGTTACTGATTATTATTGCCGTTTCTCTTTTTCAGCAGCCCTCTCCAACAGAGGCAGCCGACCAGGCTGTTGCCGAAAAGTTTCACCAAATATTGGATGATCACTGGGAATGGCATTTGCGTTCGCAGCCGGTTAGTGCGAGTTATCTGGGGGATAAACGGTACAACGACCGCTGGCCCGATCTCAGTCCGAAAGCATTCGCCAGCAGGCATGCCTATCGTCAAAAGTTACTCAAACGTCTTGAGGAAATTGATCGAAAGTCTCTTTCCGCAGAGGATCAAATCAACTATCGACTGTTCGAGCGAAAAATTGCGAAGGAAGTGGAAGGCTGGTCTTATCGCTGGCGGTTCGTGCCGTTAAATCAGCGAGGCGGCATTCAAACGGAAAACGAAACTGCAGATGCCCTTTCGTTTCGCAGCGTCAAAGATTATGAAGATTGGATCGCAAGGCTCAATTCGTTTGATGTTTATATGAACCAGACGATTTCGCTGATGCAGCAAGGTGTTGATCACAAAATTATTCATGCCCGTGTTGTGATGAAACGAGTTCCGCACCAAATCCGCAGGCAAATTGTCGATAAGCCTGAGAAAAGCCTGTTTTATAAACCGTTTCACTCCATCTCCGATTCTATCGATAAAAAAACAGCAGATCGTTTACAGCGCGAAGCTAAAACAGCGATTCACGATGTGGTCGTTCCCGGTTTCAAACGATTCCAGAAATTCTTCAACGAAGTTTATCTGCCCGCCTGTTTTGAAAAAGTTGGATTCTCGCAAATTCCGGATGGTCAGAACTTTTACGCCTACCGCGCCCGCCTTTACACCACGACAGATTTAACGCCTCAGCAAATTCACAACATCGGACTTTCAGAAGTGAAACGGATTCGTGGCGAGATGGAAAAGATCATGCAGGAGGTTCAATTCAAGGGGAGTTTTCGGGAGTTTCTCGAATACCTGCGGACCGATCCACAATTTTATTACCAGAACGAAAACGATCTTTTTCAAGCCGTGCAAGCAGTTTGTAAGCGAGTCGATCCACAATTGGTGAAGCTGTTCAAAAAACTGCCTCGCATGCCTTATGGTGTTGAACGAATTCCGGCATCGATTGCTCCCGACACCACGGCTGCCTACTACCGGCAACCGGCAGCAGACGGTTCACGGGCGGGGAGTTATTTCTTCAATTTGTATAAGCCGCAGCAGCGCCCGAAATATACGATTGAAGTTCTTTCGCTGCATGAAGCGGTGCCGGGGCATCATTTGCAAATATCGCTGGCGATGGAACTGGAAGACCTTCCTGCTTTTAGGCGCTACGGCGGTTACACAGCATTTGTTGAAGGCTGGGGATTGTACAGCGAATCGCTCGGTGCAGACTTGGGGCTTTATCAAGATCCTTATTCCCGCTTTGGTCAATTAACTTACGAAATGTGGCGAGCGATACGCCTGGTTGTCGATACCGGCATGCACTCATTCGGCTGGTCACGTCAGCAGGCGATCAATTTATTTCTGGAGAACACCGCGAAATCTCGGCTTGATATCGAAAACGAAGTAGATCGCTATATTTCCTGGCCCGGTCAGGCGTTGGCGTACAAAATTGGAGAATTGAAAATTCAAGAGTTACGCAAACGGGCAGAAAAAAAGCTCGGCGATCAATTCGACATCCGTGAATTCCACGCAGCCGTTCTCGACCACGCAGCCGTCACGTTAGACGTCCTTGAAGAACAGATCGATGCCTGGATCGACTCTCAGAAATAACGCTCATTCAAAACGACATGCTCTACTCCTACAAAGATTGTTATAATGGAGGGATTAAAGATGTCATTTCATGTGAAATTCCAGATAAACGGTTCCTGACACCTTTGTTTCTCAAATGAACGAACTACAAAATATGAATTCAAAGGATACTTCTGGTCTTCTTACAGAATACCAGGCTGCTCACGATTCCACTGCGTTATTCGATATTTCGTGCCGTGACGAAATACGATTGACCGGCGAAGATCGCAGTACGTTTCTGCATGGCTTTTGCACCAATGAGATCAACAAATTACAGCCGGGTCAGGGGTGTGAAGCTTTTTTGACCAGTATTCAAGGTAAAACATTAGGACATATTTTTGTCTTTGCAGAACCGAATCAATTGGTTATCGACACCAATACGGGGGCAGCCGAAATCGTGATTCCACATTGGGATCGATATTTAATTACGGAAGATGTCACGATTGAAAACGTGACGGCATCCCGAAAGTTATTCTATCTGACTGGCCCCGAAGCTGCTGCATTGCTTGAAAATATTGGTCCTCAAGTGGCAGGACTTGGCCTCAACGAGCATCTGCAAATCGAAAATGAAGGGAATTGTTTTCATGCCCGAAGAGTAGACTGGTTTAAACAGTCGGGCTTTCAGATTTCGGTAGAGCAAGAAAACGCAGACGAATTAAAAAAACAACTGATCAACTCAGGAGCAACTTTTGCCGGTCGTCAAACATGGGAAACATTGCGGATTGAAAGCGGCTTCCCGGAATATGGCGTCGATTTTAACAGCGAAAATCTGGCTCAGGAAATTGCTCGAACCGATTTGGCGATCTCATTCAGTAAAGGTTGTTATCTGGGGCAAGAACCAATCGCGAGGATCGATGCGATTGGGCATGTGAATCGATTACTTCGTCAATTGAAAATATCTGGAACAATCGAATCGACCGAATTGCTGACACAGGAAAATCTAATTTGCACCGACGAATCAGAAAAATCACTCGGGCAAATCACTTCCGCGGCAACACTGCCACAGGCGACAAATGCCGAGTCAGTCGTTGTTGCGATTGCAACAGTCCGCAGAGAAATCGCAGAGTCAGGAACAATCGTGATCGTAAAAACAGATTCCGGAAAATACCCGGCTATCATTCAATAGGAACAATAGTCTCAATTATTTTGGGGGATTGTTTTTCATCAACAACGTATCGCGAAGCGGGGCGAACGGGGTAGCCCGTCCGCTTTTAGCGGTCGGGTTGCGTAGCAACAAGACGAATGCGCCATGTGGGCTCTATTCTGATTAGAAACACAAATGAGATGAAATGCACATGGCGCGTCCTTCATGTGCCTGATGAGACCCAACCACTAAATACAGGTGGTAGGGTACACCGTGCGTACCATTATCGACGTTCGATATAAAATATTCATTGCCATTGTTGTACTTATATCTCCAACGGTGCGGTACGCACCGCGTACCCTACGGTGCTTCGCCTAATTCATCTGGATCAATTCCATACTCGATCAACTTTTCTCTAATTTCTTCATCTTTCTCACCATTCAAAGCAGCTTTGCTTTTCAGGTAGCTTTGCAGTAATCCTTTGTGCCACTGCAATTGTTGAAACGCAAGAGCTGCATCATGAAGAGCCAGTGATTCAGGCGAGTCGTTTGGATATTGCTGGGATATTTTTCTCAGTAGAAAACAGACTCGATGAATTTCGGCTTCTATTTCACGAGAAGTTGATTTTGGAGGATCATCCATTGAATTTCCCCAGATATTTGGCAATCGCTGGCTCTTTCAGGAGTTTTTCCTGTTTTTCTTTACTTAATGGATTAACCGGGCGCGGCGTTGTGGCTGAATAAATTCCGCGAGCATTCAAAATAGCCAATGCGGCTGGCATGACACGATAACTAATAAGCACCAGCAGAAGTTCCGACAGTTCGTGTGTCAGTTGTTCTGCTTCGGCCCACTGATTGGATTCTGCTGCTTCGATAATCTTGACGGTCAGTTCAGGAAAGATCGAATAAATCCCGTCAAGATTATCTTCTACACCAAGCCGGATCAGTTGATCCATCATCAGTGGCTGGGCAGGAATTACACGAACTCGCCCTGCCATCGCGCCCATCAATTGACGTGTTCCCTGCCAGGCGCCGGAGCATTTGATGCCTGCAATATTTGGATGATCAGCCAGCGTTTGCATCATTTCGACATCAATCGAAACGCCGGTCAAACCGGGCAAATCATAAAGATAAATCGGCTTGCTGGCATAATTGGCCAGGTCGGTAAAATACTGGATCAATTCGTCTTTGCTGAATTTCCACCAACTCGGAGTCAGGACAACAATCCCGTCAATTTTGAACTGCTGCACGTAATCAATTCGGTCGCGTGTTCTGGCGAAACTGGTATCGCCCACGCCAACCAGCATTTCGAGCCTGCCGTTGTTGGCACGGACGCCCTGTTCAATTAAATCGCGATAGGTTTGATCGCAAAGCAATTGCATTAGCCCCATCGAGCCCCCCACCAGCAGCCCTGCAAACCCGGCTTGCACCTGGTCTTCAATGTGCATCGCCAGCGATTCGGCATTAAGTGATTCATCTTCATTAAGCGGCGTACATAACGCGCTGATGATTTTCGTACGGTAACGACCAAATTGTTTTGTCATCTCTGGATGTTTCTTTTTCAGGCGAGCCGGGGGTGTTAACCCTCGGGTAAGAATGATTTGTTTAGGATTGTAACAACGCAGCGGTTTGGTCGATATCAAGAGTGGGGACTTCAAGCCCCTCGTTCATTTTATCGACGGAGACAGGATCTTTGAAACCGGAGCCGGTGATTAAACAGACGATTTTTTTACTCGGGTCGATCTCGCCGGCGGCCATCGCTTTCAATGCCCCCGTGGTCGCAACCGCACCGGCTGGTTCACTGAAGATCCCCTCTTCCCGGGCCAGGCGTTTTTGGATTTTCCAGATCTCTTCGTCGCTCACAATATGTCCCGTTCCCCCGGATGCACGGGAGTGCGCAACGACTTTGTCGCCATCAATGACTGAGGCGACCTGTAACCCGCTGATCGCGGTGGTACAATCAACTGCATTGGCTTTTTCTTTTCCATTGCGAAGAGCCGAAGCGATCGTATCGTTTCCTTCAGGTTGCACAATTTCAACAGAAGGCATCGCACGACCTGCCTGTGCCATTTGTTCGAAGCCGATGGTTGTTCCCAATGCGAATCCGCCGCCGCCTGCGGGAACGAAAACGTGATCGGGATAGCTTTCCATTTCTGCAAATTGTTCAGCCAGTTCGTAACTGATAGTCTGCGTGCCTGACATCCCCACGGGTGAGTAATGAAAAGCGCTAATCTGCGGCGGACAGCCTTGCTCGTTTCCAATTCTCGCGAGCATTTCAAAAATGGCTTCACTCAATGTGGGGTCAAGGCCAAACCCTTTGACTCGAATCAGTTTTGCTCCATGAGCGAGCATTTGTGTCAACTTACCCAACGGGGTCGTTTCGAGAATCGCGATTGTGCATTCGATTCCCGCAGCCGCACAGTAGGTGGCAATCGCTGCCCCGGTGTTACCGCTTGATGTGGCGAGGCACTTTTTCACGCCGCGAGAAAGCAAATCGGCAACTGCAACAACGGCGAAACGGTCTTTGAAAGAACCACTCGGATTTGCTGTTTCTAATTTGAAGTAAAGGTTATCGAATCCCATCTGCGGACCAAGACGCCGGGACTTCACCAACGGCGTGTCCCCTTCCCCCAGTGTGATTCGCGAACCTTCCTCGACAAAAGAAATTTTATCTGCCCATCGCCAGAAACCTTTGTTGTTACTCATTGTTAATACTCTTCCGGGAACATTTGATGTTTGAAAGGATAAGGTGAAAATTGCATTTTGACGCCGCCATCTGCAACGATAGTGGTGCCTGTGATATAGCTGGCGTCGTCCGAAGCGAGCATGGCGATTGTTTTAGCGATTTCTTCTGCGCGTCCCCAACGGCGAAGCGGAATCATTTCTTCACTCCATTTTCGAAGCTGCGTTGTTAAGTTATCCCCCTCGCCCGATTCATAATCGCGGCTGCCATCGGTATCAATCGCACCGGGATTGACCGCAAGAACACGAATCCCTTTCGGTCCCCAAAGTGTTGCCAGTTCATAAGTTAGGGCATCGAGTGCCCCCTTGGAAGCAACATAAGCCGGGCCGATCCCCGCGACCGATTGCGACTGAATACTCGATATATTGATGATGACCCCTTTGCCTCTTTTTTCCATATTGGCTGCCGCCCAGCGTGATAAAAAAGCGGGCGCGGTCACTCCCACTTTCATCGTTTTTTCCCACGATTCAACCGAAATCGTTCGCATCGTTTTGATCTCTCGCCAGGTGGCGTTATTCACCAGCACGTCGATGCGTCCAAAATGTTCAATCGTTTTATTGATGGATGCTTCTGCGTAATCGAGATCCGCCAGATCACCTGGAAGTAACAACGTCTTTGTATCGCCAGAGTTTATTTGCCCGGCAAGATCTTCCAGTTTCTCTACGTTTACATCCGCCACCGCGATATCGTAACCGCGCCGGGCAAATTCCAGACACGTTGCATTACCGATCCCACCTGCTGCACCGGTAATGAAAATAACGGGACGTTCACTCATGAGGATTCTTTCCAGTTTCAACTATGTAACCAAGACAATCGTTTTTCCTTACCGAAGGAAATGTCCGCAGGCAATTGATCAATCCCGTTGCTTCTGCGGGAATATCGATGCGAGTTTTTCCCAGCGGGTCAACCACCGCGCCAATCGGTTCCCCCTGACCAATAAAGTTACCGATAACTTGATCTGTTTCAAAGTAACCATCGCAAGGCGAAAGATGCGAACGCTGGAAGAAACCGGAGTCAGAACGAGTTTCCTGCACATCGTACAAAATATGCGAGTCGGCTTCAGGTCGCCCAAGCATTTTAAGGCGGACCATCACATTCAAACAGCCCTCCACCATCGCATCAACTCCTGCAGGATCACATACCGCTGCCCCATGATATTCAACATAAATTGCAGGAATGTTCGCATCCCGAGCGACCGAAAGTGAGCGTCCATCGAGATTCGGATCGGTTCCCCAGACAAGTGGCAGGTTAAATGCGCGAGCCATGTTGTGCTGAGTTTCTCTGATCTTCAAATCGGTATCCAACATGTAACCGGCAAGCGGATAGATCGACATCGTTGTGCCGCCAGTGTGCAGGTCGATGTAGTAGTCTGCTGCCCGAATGAGTGTTGAAAGTTCGTGCGCAATTCGCTCAGTTATCGAACCGTTCGGGTCTCCCGGGCACGTTCTCGCCAAATCGAGTTGATCCTCTGCCGTCCGACTGCACCAAAAAAAAGCATCTTCATTGACCACAGGCACCAGCGTCACCGTGCCTACCAGATCATCCTTATCTATCCGCTTTGCAAGACGACGGATCGCTGCCATCGGTTCAAATTCATCACCATGCACACCGCCGGTAATGAGCAATTTCGGACCGGGCTGCGTTCCCTGGCAAGTGATTATTTTCAATTCGATTTTGTTACTCATCAGTTGTTTCTCGTTCAAAAGGAAACAGCGGTTTGCGGCGATGCTGGTAGGTAAGCTGTTCCATATCTGCTGAAGTTGGTCCCGGCGTGTTGACACGAATAGAGTGCGGACAAACCGGACTGTACGCTGCCAGCGGAGCTTGAACCCCCTTGGCGATCAACACTTGAAATTCTTTCGGATCGATCCCGCAAGATGTCAATTGCTTCAAACTGAACGGCGGCGTGCGAAAGCTGTTCAGCAAAACGGTTGCCCCGAAATCTGTTTGAACCACAGCGGATGGCCCCATCTTGTATTCAGTTTTTCCGCCATGACGAACTTCATCTTCAGTGAACAATCCATCGTGAACACTGACAACTTCCACATCGGTAATAAGCGGCGGTCCGAGTCGTTCATCCAGTTTGCCGCCCATCGAAAACTGCGTTATTTTCGCTCCAACCCCGGCTGCAATCACCTGCCCGGCTGCCTGTGGATCGAATAAACAAGCACAGCTTTTCATCGCCCCGCGATCTCGCAGGGCATGCAGAATTAATGTACCATCAGCAGACGAACCCCCGCCGACATTGTCACCCATATCCAGCAGGCAAACCGGTCCCTCCAACTGGCTGGCGGTATCAATCGCTTCTTCAATGCCGATTAAATGAGCAACAAATTCTTCCCGACGCGGCATCAATTCATCACCAAGATTACTGGCAAGTTCGGCTGCGAGCTCTGGATCGTTATCTGTCACAACGATAAAACTGGCTCCCATCTCTTCGACATCTGCATACGGAAAACCAAGCACAACACTGTTGGAAAGGACGCGATCCAGCTTGAGCATTTTATCCGCGGATTCGATCAGCGATTGACACGGCTGCGATTCTGTATGTTGCCGTTCGATGTTAATAGCGACCGGAACCAGACAAACAGCTTGTGTAGGACGGACAGTTCCCTGAACCGTTTTTACCATTAAATTCGCCGCTTCAACACCCCGTTCAAACTGATCAACATGCGGATTTGTGCGATACACAATTGTCGCATCACACGCATCAATCATACGCAGTGAAACATTTGCATGAGCATCGAGTGTGCAGATCATCGGAACTGCATTCCCAATTTTCTGCCGAACCAGTTCCAGCCAATAACCATCCATATCACGAACAGATTCGCAAACTCCGGCTCCGTGAGGTGCCACCAGCAAACCATCTAAATCACCAGCCGCATCGAGCTGTTTAAGCATCGTTGCGACCAGCTTATCGAAAGTTTCTTTTGTAACCGCTCCACCTGGAACCGCGCGAGCTGCAAATATCGGGACCGCTTCTGCCTGTGCCTGTTTCAGCCCCGTAAAAAAGCCGCCCACTTCATGCAAGGCTCCCTCAAACAGTAGCCGAACTTCATCGCCGCAAACCAGCGCATCGTGCTGAAAGTCGTCCAGCGTTGTTGCCGTTTGAACAAACGTGTTCGATTCATGTTGGATCGCAATAATACCAATTCGCACAGGCTATCTCCCGTAGATTCCACTCTTCATGATGTTAGATCGCTCAAACAATAACTGTCGCAACGATTGCTGCTGTATCGTAGGATGGTCAGTGCTTACTTATTCCCCAATAATCTTCACCAAAATCCGCTTACGTCTTTTTCCGTCGAATTCGTAATAAAAAATGTGTTCCCAGGGGCCAAGGTGTAATTTACCATCAGTGATTGCGACAATGACTTCACGACCCATGATTTGTCTTTTATGATGAGCATCGGCATTGTCTTCGCCGGTGCGGTTATGAAGATAACCACCAGAGGCAGGATCGGTGCCGGGATCAAAGGGGACAAGCTCTTCTAGCCAGCGATCATAATCTGCATGCAGACCCGATTCGTCATCATTGATAAACACCGAAGCAGTAATGTGCATCGCGTTGATCAGGACCAGGCCCTCGGAAATTTGACTTTTGGCGACAAGCTGTTCAACTTGATGATGAATGGAGACAATCGCCCGCCGCTGCGAGATTTCCATCCAGATTTCTTTTGTCAATGTCTTCATGAAATCGTTTTCCTGGTAACGAAATTAACTTGTACGAACGAGCGGTCAATGTTATCTCCCGTAAAGACCACTACAGTGGAATGCGTGGGAAAGAGGCCGTTTCAAGCAAGCAAGCCCGGCATCTGGATTGCTTCGATCTTCAAGTCAGAACCTTCTATTGAGGGTTGTACCGCGTGTTTTGAAAAGATACGATCAACTTAATGGAACAGACAGCACATGTCAAAGGCTCGGTTTCTTATTGAACAAGCTTCGAAATGATATTTTATTTGAATAGAAATAACGATTGGATTACCCCGTGGAAGAACAGATTACGTTGGATCAGATGCGTCAACACCTCTTTAGTGCTATCGTTTGTGATGCGCTCGATTCGGTCGGACTGCCGCATCAAGCGCCGAGAATTCCGCTGCGTCCGATGACGGTGGAAACCGTACTGGTCGGGCGATGCAAAACGACGTTGTGGGGAGAAATGTTTCACCACGATAAGAACCCGTATGAACTCGAACTGCAAGCAGTCGATTCTCTTTGCCCGGATGAGATTCTGATTGCCGCTGCGGGGGGCTCGACTCGCTCCGGTATTTGGGGTGAACTGCTTTCAACCGCTGCGAATTATCGTGGTTGCAAAGGAGTGATTGTCGATGGAGCCGTTCGCGACATTCGACAGATGCGCCAAATGGAATTCCCGGTCTGGGCAACCGCTGCCTCCATTTACGACAGCAAAGATCGCAATCGTGTTGTTGATGTCGATGTCCCTGTTGAAATCGATGGCGTTCTCTTTTCGCCGGGCGATCTGGTCTTTGCAGATATCGATGGCGTTGTCGTTG
>Ga0316209_1002021_pt1 | contig 17893 bp, 10 predicted proteins | sample 6monopyrite_MG_FD_204945 | JGI IMG/M metagenome (GOLD analysis project Ga0316209, IMG submission 204945) | Microbial mat bacterial communities from mineral coupon in-situ incubated in ocean water Damariscotta River, Maine, United States -... | ecosystem: Environmental > Aquatic > Marine >...
AGAGCATTCTGCTGAACAACGACTTCATAGCAAAAAAAATAAACTCAGTGATGACGCAATTTTATCGTCTTCTATCAGTAACACTTCAATTGAAGACTTTTATCATCATCCAGTCGCAACAATATCACCTACAGCTTCTATTCAAGACGCTGCCATTAAAATGACCGAACAAGGTTTTTCTTGCCTAGTGGTTGTTGACGAAAATGATTCACATAAGCAGATCGCTGATATGCAATTAGGCATAGTAACCGACAAAGATATTAGGCGACGTTGTGTTGCATTAGGTTTGTCTATTTCTAATCCAGTAAACGCGATAATGACTAAGGACATTGCCACCATTGATATAAATTGCAATGCATATGACGCATTAATTGCCATGACCGGCAAACATATCCATCATTTACCGGTGACCAAATTTGGTAAACTTGCAGGGATGGTAAGCGTTACCGATTTGTTGAATAACGAAGGACATAACGCCGTTAACATGACCAGTATTATTCACAAAGCCAGCTCTCTTGCTGAGTTAGTTACCATCAGCAAGTTGTTAAATAAATTACAACTTAAGCTCACCCAACTTGGTTCAAACGCCGACCATATTGGCAAAAGTATCAGTGCAATTACCATGGCATTTACAATCCGCCTAATAGAAATGGCTGAACAAAATTTGGGCCCCGCGCCTGTTCCTTATGCTTGGTTAGCAGCAGGCTCTCAAGCAAGGCAAGAACAACTTGCGCACTCTGATCAAGACAACGCCTTAATTATTTGTGACACCATGAAACCAGAAGATGATGAGTGGTTTCTGCGTCTAGCAACCTTTGTTAGTGACGGTTTAGCCAACTGTGGATTTATTTATTGTCCCGGCGATATCATGGCTACCAACAATAAATGGCGTCAAGCACAGAAAAAATGGCAACAATGTTTTGATAAATGGGTTGATAAACCTAGTCCGAAAGCCTTGTTAAATAGTAGTGTGTTTTTTGATTTAAGTACCATTCATGGTGATGCCAACTTACTTGAAAAAGTGCGTCAGCACATGCTGGAAAAAACCAAAAACAGTACCTTATTTATTGCTCATCTGTCATCAAACGCATTAAGGTCAAGGCCCCCTCTAGGTTTTTTCAGAGATTTTGTGCTAATTCAAGACGGTAAACACAAAGCGACACTGGACTTAAAACACAATGGCATTGCCCCAATTGTTGACTTAGCCCGTATTTATGCGTTAAGCGAAGGCGTGTCTGCCGTAAATACAATTGAGCGATTACAACAATGTTCAGGCACCCAATCATTGACAAAAGCCTCTGCAGAAAATTTGATAGATGCCTATGAATTTTTGACTTCAGTGCGTCTACAACATCAAGGTAAACTCTTGCGTAAGCAACAACCCGTCGACAACTACATAGATCCTAAACAAATTTCGAAGCTAGAAAGAGAGCATTTAAAAGACGCTTTCAAAGTCATTAAATCAATGCAAGATTATCGCCAATCAGCTGTTCTTTAGGGGGTATTATGTTTCTCAATAGCCTATTTGGTTACGAAGCGCGTAGAAAACGCCTTTTAAAAAAAGTATCTAAGGGGGCGCTCCATGATTTTTTATCTATACCCTTTCCTAGCGAAGAAACATGTTTGTCAGACCTACCTATTCTGTCTGTAGATTTTGAAACTACAGGTTTAAATGCCATCACAGACAAATTACTAAGCGTTGGTTTTGTAAGCATTGATAAACGACAAATTAAACTAGGCACTTGCTACCATCAAATTATTAACACTAAACACCGCCTTGATGCAGACAATGTGATTATTCATCAAATTACTGATCAACAAAAGTCTCAAGGTAAATCTCTACGAGTTGTAGTCGAGGCGTTACTAAAAGCATTGGCAGGGAAAGTTATGTTGGTGCATTTTGCTCGAATTGAGAAGCAATTTTTAAGGCAAGCTTGTCTAGAATTATATGGCGTGTCCCCACCTTTCGTTATCCTAGATACCCTAGCGATTGCGAAACGTAAGCTCGATCAAAGAGACATCGCGTACGACCCGCAAGAATTGCGACTTTCTGCTTTACGGCACAAACATGATTTACCAGATCACTTTGCTCACAACGCGCTCAATGATGCTATTGCTACAGCTGAACTGCTGCTAGCACAGCAAAAAACAGGAGCAAAAAAATTAAAGGATTTACTTTAAATACCCTAGGGGCTGTTGATCTTTCATATGTCACCGAGATTTTCCTCAAAATGTGCTCAATCAAGGCGAAATCTGTGAAGTTTGGTCATCCAAATAAACAGGTTTCAACGATGAGTGAGGGCGTTTTGAGGGAAACCCTACGGGCTGGGCCATTTATTCGCCTACCTTCGTTGTTTACCTTTCGTTTAGAATGACTAAACTTCTAGGCAAACGCCTCGGTAACCAAATAAATGACCTCAGTCTCGAGGATATATGAAAGATCAACAGCCCCTAATAGCCATCAAGCTAGCACGGGCATTGCTGCAGTAGATATTAATAGGAGAAGGCTACCATGGAAATAAATATCGTCACATAGGACTGAAGTCTCATATCAGCATTTATATCTTTGCAGTATTGTTGCAAGAACTACGGACACAATCAGCAGTTTACTAGACCGTTATCTGCCATAATTTACACAGGTATATCGTTATGTCTTATGCAACAGAATATCAAGCTTCAATTGACTCACCCGCAACATTCTGGGGTGACAAAGCCAAACAATTGCCTTGGTTTAAAGCGCCTAAAAAAATATTGTCTACTGACGACAATGGTATCCAAAGATGGTTTGCTGATGGCGAAATGAATACTTGTTATATGGCCTTAGATCATCATGTCGCACAAGGTCGTGGCGAGCACATTGCACTAATATATGATTCACCTGTTACCGAAACAAAAAAACAATTTACTTATAGTGAGTTACTTAAAGAAGTGGCTTGTTTTGCAGGCCTATTACAAGCCAACGGCTTAGTGAAGGGCGACAGAGTCGTTATTTATATGCCCATGATTAGCGAAGCAGTTATTGCTATGCTGGCGGCAGCTCGAATCGGAGCCGTGCACTCGGTAGTTTTTGGCGGTTTTTCTGCCCACGAACTTGCTGTGCGTATTGATGATGCACAACCGAAACTGTTGATAACGGCGTCATGTGGGATCGAGGTTAAGCGCATTATTGAATACAAACCTATGATTGATCAAGCCATTGAGCTTGCGGGTCATAAGCCTGCGCGAGTTGTGTTGTTGCAACGGGAACAATGCCTTGCAAGCATGCAAGAAGGCCGCGATATCGATTGGGCTGATGCCGCAGCATCCGCGCAACCTGCCGATTGTGTTAGCGTATGCGGAACTGATCCCCTTTATATTCTCTATACCTCTGGTACAACAGGCAAACCTAAAGGTGTTGTTCGTGATAATGGTGGGCATGCCGTTGCTTTAAAATACTCAATGTCGGCAGTCTACAATATGCAACCGGGTGATGTGTTTTGGGCAGCGTCAGATATTGGTTGGGTAGTGGGGCATTCTTATATCGTCTACGCGCCACTGTTACAAGGGTGCACCACCATAGTTTATGAAGGCAAACCTGTAAAAACACCTGATGCCAGCGCATTTTGGCGAGTTATTGAAGAGTACAGAGTAAAAGCCATTTTTGCTGCACCCACCGCATTTAGAGCTATTCGTAAAGAAGATCCTGAAGCAAAATTACTGACGAAGTATGACCTATGCTGCTTAGAAAGTGTGTTTATGGCAGGTGAACGACTTGACCCAGCAACCTATGAATGGACAAAGAAAATAACCGCTAAACCGGTTATTGATCACTGGTGGCAAACAGAAACAGGCTGGGCCATTGCTGCAAATTTAATTGGGATTGAAAGGCTACCTACAAAACCCGGTTCGGCGACCAAACCGGTGCCTGGTTTTAATGTACAAATACTCGATGCAAGTGGACTGCCGCTGCCACCGAACACCCAAGGAGCAATTGCGATTAAATTACCTTTGCCTCCCAGTTGTCTTAGCACTATTTGGGGGGATTTTGGACGCTTTGATTCTGGCTACTTAAGCGAATATCCGGGTTATTATTGCTCAGGCGATGGTGGTTACATAGACGAAGACGGGTATTTGTTTGTAATGGGTCGAACCGACGATGTCATTAATGTTGCTGGGCATCGCTTATCAACAGGCGAAATGGAAGAAATTATAGCTGCCCATGACGCGATAGCAGAATGCTCTGTTATAGGTGTTAACGATAATATCAAAGGCCAAGTGCCAGTAGGATTGACGTTATTAAAAGACGGTGTGAATATAAGTGAGGCAGACCTGCAAGCTGAGTTGGTCGTTATGGTACGCAAAGAAATAGGTGCCGTTGCTTGTTTGAAACAAACACTCATTGTTCCCCGTTTACCTAAGACCAGATCAGGTAAAATACTGCGCAAACTGCTGCGCCAAATTGCAGAAAATCAAGACTTTGTTATCCCTTCAACTATCGATGATCCTGCAAGTATCGATGAAATTAAGGCGATTATGCAAAACAACGGTTTGGTAAAACCCACACCGAATACCTGAGGTTAATTCTTTATATTAATTGGTATAATACATTAACCTTTATTGATGACGTAGAAATGTTCAATAATGTCTCCTTAGGTTAACCAATTATTTGCTCTAGGGTATGTGTTTCGCCAGCTCTGACTTCTTGTCCTTGGGTAATAGCGGATTCGATACGGAGCATAGTCTGAAAACTATCATCTGCCATGTCTTGCATCCTCATGGATTTGTCTTGCCAAGGGTTCCAAACGACTAAACTGTCATGACCCTGTGATGTGATTTCTCCAAAAGGGATCAAAAAAGACGACTAATTAGTCGCCTTTTTTACCTATTTCAGTCACCAAACTAAAGCGCAACAGGCCCTATTAATTCGCCAAAATTTTTATTTGCTGATATGAGCGACTAAATCTAATACTTTATTAGAGTAACCAATTTCATTATCGTACCAAGCAACTAATTTCACGAAGGTATCAGTTAATGCGATACCGGCCGTGGCATCAAATATTGAGATACGTGGATCACCTATAAAGTCTTGTGATACTACTGCGTCTTCGGTGTAGCCCATTACGCCTTGCATATCGCCTTCAGATGCGGCTTTCATGGCGGCACATATTTCTGAGTAGGTAGCGGGTTTCGCTAAATTAACTGTTAAATCAACAACTGATACATTAGCAGTGGGAACGCGGAAAGCCATACCCGTTAATTTTCCGTTTAATGCAGGGATTACTTTACCCACCGCTTTAGCGGCACCTGTTGAAGATGGGATGATGTTCTGAGAAGCACCACGACCACCGCGCCAGTCTTTTGAGGAGGGACTATCAACCGTTTTTTGAGTGGCAGTGATTGCATGTACTGTGGTCATCAAGCCATCAACAATACCGAAGTTATCGTTGAGTACTTTCGCTAAAGGCGCTAGGCAGTTAGTAGTACATGATGCATTAGATACTATATCTTGGCCAGCATACTCATTGTGGTTAACACCCATAACAAACATAGGCGTCGCATCTTTAGATGGAGCAGAAAGCACCACTTTTTTGGCGCCTGCTTGAATATGTTTGCGTGCTGTTTCGTCAGTCAAGAATAGACCAGTGGATTCAACCACAACATCTACACCAATTGCATCCCAAGCTAAATCTGCTGGGTTACGCTCGGATGTAGCACGGATGGTTTTACCATTGACAACTAAATGACCGCCTACCACGTCAACCGTACCGCTAAATTTGCCATGGGTAGAGTCATACTTAAGCATATACGCCATGTAGTCTGCATCTAATAGATCGTTAATACCGACTATTTCGATGTCGTTACGTTCACATGCGGCGCGGAATACAAATCGACCTATTCGGCCGAAGCCATTGATACCTACTTTTATTGTCATATATTAATCCTCTGAGCTTTTTAAACCAATTGTTCAAATAAGTTTATTCAGAAAGGTGACAACACCCTTCTGAAATATAATTACAAAATTATGGACTAATTAGCAGAATAAGGCAAAATATTCACGGAAATATGTTATTTAATTACAATATGGTCATTGCAAACGTATTCATAGTCACCAACAATGGGTTTTCGCTGATAATGAATCATCAGCTCAAAACGCTCTAGTTTGGCGATACAACATTGTTAAATATTACCCCTTAATGTAGAGGTAAACATAAAAGGTCAATGGACCCAAGTCAAATAGTACAGCACAGGAATTAAATTTTAATGACATCTTCGTTACTCGAGCAGTTAGTGGAATATCGTGGTATTGAATCTAACTACAACGATGCTTGGGGCCGCCCAACAACCATAAATCCTGCAACAAAAAGTAAATTATTGTCTGCAATGGGCTATCAGGTTAATGACCCCGACTTGTTGCAGCAACAGGTTCAGGATAGTAATAATAAAATCTGGTTATCAGTTTTAAACCCTGTACAGGTTTTGCGTATTGAAGAACACCTACAAATTAAGCTGCGTCTTCCCATTGAACTTGTAACAGATGAATATGTGGCTCAGATTGAGACTGAGCTTGGGGAAGTTCTACAGCATCGATTTGTGCCCATAGATGGTCAATTGGTTAATGTAGTGCATATTGAAGATATTGAGTTTCAAGAATATCTCATCGATATTCCAATTGATTTGCCATTGGGGTATCACAATTTATCCTTAGTAATAGATGACGATGTACTGGGGAGTATGCGGCTTATTATTGCTCCTTCTTCTTGCTTCAAACCTAAGGAATTGATCCAAGGTCAAAAAGTCTGGGGATTAAGTGTGCAACTATATTGTTTGCGTAGCGACAATAATTGGGGCGTAGGAGATTTTTCAGATTTATCCTATCTAATTGAAAAGGTGGCCAAACAAGGCGCGCAGTTTGTTGGACTCAACCCCATCCATGCGCTTTATCCCGCTAATGCCAATGCCTGTAGTCCATATGGTCCATCTTCTCGTCGCTGGTTAAACTTTATCTATATTGATGTGACCGCGCTTGATGGTTATCAAACAGCAAGCATTCAGGCAATCATTAATGATGTCGATTTTCAGCAAAAATTGCAAAAGGCCAGAGCCACTGATTTGGTCGATTATGAGCTGGTCACAGAACTAAAGTTAAATGCCTTAGAAAAAATATTTGAATATCAAAATAGCCAATATCTATCTAAAAACACTAAGTTGAATAAGGCTTTTAAAGCTTTTGTCGCTGAAGGTGGCGATAGCTTGCAGACCTTGGCTGTTTACGACGCATTGCAAGAGAGTCTAGCTGCACAACATAAACCCTCTTGGGGTTGGCCTGTGTTTCCAAAAGAATTATCAGATTTTCACAGTCCTGCAGTCAAAACATTTACTAAAAAACATGCCAAACGAGTCAAGTTTTTTTTATGGCTGCAATGGCAAGCGGCCTTGCAACTAGAGATGGCGAATCAAGTAGCACAAAAAAATGCAATGTTAATTGGGTTGTACCGTGATCTTGCGGTAGGCGTAAGTGAAGGCAGCGCTGAAATTTGGGGAAATAAAGACTTATATTGTACAGACGCAAGCATAGGTGCTCCACCTGATATTTTGGGGCCATTAGGACAGAACTGGGGGTTGCCTCCAATGGATCCAGAGAAACTATATCAACAACAATATCAACCTATAATCGAATTGTTTGATTCTAATATGCGCGCCACAGGTGCCCTGCGCATTGATCATGTGATGGCCTTATTACGATTATGGTGGGTTGTAAATGGTGATAATGCCAAGTTAGGCGGATATGTGTATTATCCTGTAGATGATTTGTTAGCTATTTTGGCGTTGGAAAGCCATAGACATCAAAGTTTGGTCATTGGCGAAGACTTAGGCACTGTGCCCGATGAAATAAGAATTAAACTAGCCGATAATGGTGTGTATTCTTATCGCGTGTTCTTTTTTGAACAAGCCAAGGACGGAGGGTTTTTTTCTCCCTCTCATTACCCTGAACAGTCTATGTCAACGTTAACCACACACGATATGCCAACCTTGACTGGTTATTGGCATTGTCATGATTTAGAGTTAGGAAAAGAATTAGGTTTATATCCTACAGAACAAATTTTAAATTCACTTTATATCAGTAGACATGCAGATAAACAGTCTGTTTTAGACACTTTACATGGACACCATTCGGTTAATGACGAGGTGGGTAATGATGTGCATAATGTTGGCATGAGCAAAGCGCTTAATTTTGGTATGCAGTTGCATATGGCGGGTGGCTCTAGTGAATTACTCAGTTTACAATTAGAAGATTGGTTAGAAATGGATAAACCCGTTAATATTCCGGGAACCTTTAACGAATACCCTAATTGGCGACGTAAGTTAACGCGGAATTTGCAGGACATTTTTGATGACAGTTCATTAAATCAGCTTGCAGCTAATTTAACAGAGGCACGAAAACGCGCCTCTAAGTAAAATCATAGTGGCTCATTTATGCAGTGGGCCACCCCTTACTAAGGCGAAAAAATGCAGCTCGAACAAGCACTAAAACAAGCCAAATGTACTTTTCCTTTTGCTCATCTGGGCGCACATTTTCAGCCCTCAAATTCTATTCTCACTGTTACAACTTGGTTGCCCAGTGCTGAAAAAGTCTCGCTCATTGACTTATCATCAGGTAAACCCATCGGCACCTTAAAAAAAGTAGCTGGCAGCCATTTGTTTCGCGGTGAGTTTAAGGTGAAGCAAGCGCCCCAAGCTTATGCTTTCGAAATAGCTAATAAAAAAGGGCAATATCAGGTTATTGATCCATATCAGTTTCAAGATCAGGCTTATCACGCTGTGCATTTTATCGACCATAGCGCTCAAAACGTTTATCAGCAATTAGGCGCCCAACTTGTCTCCCTGGATGTAGGGCTAGAAGCACCCATTGACGCTACACGTTTTGCGGTGTTTGCACCCAATGCTAGTGCGGTGTCCTTAATAGGTGAGTTTAATTATTGGGATGGTTCGTGTTTACCCATGCAAAAAACCGATTTTGGTTATTGGGTATTGGTAGTGCCAGGTATTGCGGCTGGGGTAAAGTATAAATATCAAATCAAAGATGCGGCGGGCAATAGTTTACCCCATAAGGCTGACCCAGTAGGTTTTTATGCAGAACAATATCCATCCCACACGTCAGTCGTTTACGACCATGAACAATATCAATGGCAAGATAAAGCTTGGCTAAAAAAGGCTAAGAAAGATAAATATCAACAACCCATGAGTATTTATGAATTACATTTAGCTTCATGGAAAAGGCCCTCCCATGATTCGACTGAGAGGTACCTTAGCTACCATGAGTTAGCAGATGAGCTCATTCCTTATATAAAAGATATGGGTTACACCCACATTGAATTGTTACCTGTTTCTGAATTTCCTTTCGATGGCTCTTGGGGTTATCAGCCGGTGGGACTATTTGCACCTACAAGCCGTTTTGGTACCCCAGATGATTTCAAGTTTTTTGTCGATCAATGTCACCAAAATAACATTGGCGTGATCATCGATTGGGTACCTGCACACTTCCCCGAAGATGGCCATGGTTTGGCGAGATTTGATGGCACCCATGTTTACGAATACGAAGATCCGCGCAAGGGCTGGCATCCAGATTGGAACTCCTGCATTTATGACTTTGGCAAAGATACTGTGCGTCAGTTTTTGGTGGCCAATGCCTTATTTTGGGTAGATAAATATCATATTGATGGCCTACGAGTCGATGCTGTGGCATCCATGTTATATCTGGATTATTCACGGGAAGAGGGGGAGTGGATCCCTAATGTAGATGGCGGCAATCACAATTATGAAGCTATAAGTCTACTGCAATGGATGAACACAGAAGTATACGAAAAGTACCCCCATGCGATGACTATCGCTGAGGAGTCTACCTCGTTTCCTAAAGTCTCACGCCCCGTATTTGAAGGTGGATTAGGCTTTGGTTTTAAATGGAATATGGGCTGGATGCACGATTCTCTGCATTATATTGCTAAAGATCCGTCCTATCGTCGTTATCATCACAATGAAATTACGTTCTCTATGGTATACGCCTTTGATGAGAGTTTTGTGCTGCCTATTTCCCATGACGAAGTGGTGCATGGCAAAGGTTCATTGCTGCGCAAAATGCCTGGCGATGAATGGCAACAAGCGGCTAATTTGCGTGCTTATGCTGGTTTTATGTATGCTCACCCTGGTAAAAAACTTAACTTTATGGGTAATGAAATAGGTCAAGTTGCAGAGTGGAATCACGACAGTTCGATTAACTGGCACTTACTTGAGTACGAAAAACATCAAGGTGTGCAAAACTTGTATCGTGACTTAAACAAGGCATATCGCAAATATCCAGCACTATACGAATTAGATCACAGTAAGGAAGGTTTTGAATGGATTGATCATGGTAATGCAGATCAAAGTATTTTATCTGTATTGCGCAAGTCCACTGATGCAAAACAGAAGATTTATATGCTGATTAATTTCACTCCTGTGCCATATGACCATTTTAAGTTAGGGGTGCAGGATGCAGGCACTTATCAGTTGATTTTGAATTCAGACGATAAAAAATATTGGGGGAGCGCTTACAAAACCGCTAAAAAAATGCAGGCAGCCAAGGAGTCATGGAACGGCCAATCTCATTCTGTCAGTGTTAATCTGCCCCCTTTGGCGTGTTTGTATATTTTATTTAAGGGCTGATAGATGTCCAACTTTATTGTTTCAGATGGGCAACCTCATCCATTAGGCGCCACTATGGGGCAAAGTGGATGCAATTTTGCTGTGCATTGCCCTAATGCCGATAGTGTTGAGTTGTGTTTATTTAATAAAGACACAGAAGAACAACTCGCGGTCATTGTTATGCCCGCAAAAACCGGCAAAATTTGGCACTGTCGGCTTGATAATATTCAAGCTGGTCAGTTGTATGGGTACAGAGTGATTGGAGAAAATCATGTGCATATGGGGCAGAAATTTGATCATCAGAAGTTACTCATAGATCCTTACGCAAAAGCATTGAATAGGCCCGCTGTATGGAATAAAACACAGTACCAAGGTGATAGCCAACATATGGTTCCCAAGGGCGTAGTCCAACAATCTGAGTCCCACCAATCACCAAGCCTCAAACCACGGACGCCTCTTGACCAAACTGTTATTTACGAAGCTCACGTTAAAGGTTTAACTCAGCTACACCCTGATGTGCCGGACCAATATAAAGGTAAGTTTTTAGGGGTGTGCCAACCGGCGGTCATTAGTCATCTTAAATCTTTAGGCATTACCGCTATACAGCTAATGCCAGTGGCTGCATTTATGCCAGAACCTTATATCACCAATAAAGGACTGACTAATTATTGGGGTTACAATCCGATTAATTACTTTTGTCCCGATCCAAGGTATGTAGTAGAAGACGGCGTGGCTGAATTTAAAACCATGGCCAATATTCTGCATGAAGCAGGGATCGAAGTGATTTTGGACGTGGTGTTTAATCACACTGCTGAAGGGGACGTTGACGGCCCGTTATTGTCATTTAAAGGATTCGATAATTCCTCATGTTACTTATTTGATCGTAATGAGTATGGCGCTGTTGATTACAATAAATATGTGAATAATTCAGGCTGTGGTAACAGTGTCAATACTGCGTTTCCTTATATACTCAAGATGGTCATGGATGCACTGCGTTATTGGAGCACAGAAATGGGGGTGGATGGGTTTCGTTTTGACTTGGCGGCTAGTCTAGGTCGTGATCCTTATGAGTTTTCATCCTTGTCTGGATTTTTCCGTACTATTCGTCAAGATCCAGTGTTGATCGAAACTAAGTTAATTGCCGAACCTTGGGATATAGGTCATGGTGGTTATCGCTTAGGGCAGTTTCCGTCCAATTGGCTAGAGTGTAATGACAAATATCGCGACACTGTGCGCGCGTATTGGCGCGGCGACAAAGGCCACACCAGCGACTTTGCAACTCGATTATTAGGCTCACGTGATGTATTTCCGAAAGAAGCCCGTTCAATTCTCACTTCGGTCAACAACGTCAGTTACCATGACGGCTTTACGTTGCACGATTTAGTCAGTTACGCTGAACGGCACAATGAAGCAAATGGCGAACAAAACCGAGATGGCCATGGGCATAATGTGTCGGCTAATTATGGCGTCGAAGGTGCAACCACAGAAACCAAAATTCTCGCTATGCGCGAACGCCAAAAACGTAACATGTTTGCGACTTTGATGTTGTCCCAAGGGATCCCCCATTTACTGGGTGGCGACGAACTCAGCCGTACTCAGCAGGGCAATAATAATGCCTATTGCCAAGACAATGAAATAAGTTGGATTAATTGGACATTAAATCAACAAAAACAAGACTTCTTGACCTTTTGCCAGCAGGCAATTTCGCTGCGTAAAAGTAGTGAAATTCTCAATCACCTCAATTTGAAAGACGACCGTTATTCATTAGGCCACAATGTTGAAAAGATCAATTGGTACCGACCCGATGGCGAACGTAAGTTAGAAGATGATTGGCAAAACCACAATAATCAAGCTTTTGCTGTAGAGCTATGTGGGCCACATCATAAAAAAATACCACACCACGAACATTGGCTGTTGGTATTTAATGCCAGCGACCACGATGTACGTTTTCACTTACCCGATTTAGGGTCGAATACCGGATGGCAAATGATGCTAGATACTCGATATCCAAGATGGTCTGAACAACCTGATGTACTGATAAGACAAGTGCATATGCAAGCATTTAGAAGTATTTGTGTGTTTAAGTGTTCTATTGATGATTAATGACTTTGCGTCTACAGTCAAAGATTGCATTAATTCACTGGTTTTGTTACTTATCAGTACTTACCTCCAGATTAATGAAATTGCTCACATAAGTATTAATTCCAATTAAAATTGATGTTTTTTTATGAAAGTTAATTTCATGATTGCACAACAAAAATGCTTGGTTAATGGTTGATCTCGCTAATTATTAAAACTAAAGGTCTCCTACCACCATTAATTCTTAATAATGAAGATTAATTACTTAAAAATAGAGCGTTAAGTACATTTTTTTAAATAATTGGTAATTTTCCAACAATTTGGTTCTTTATAATTCCTTGATTAGAATGCCCGCGAATTTGATATGACTATCGGGAATTGGGCAACAGTTTATGAATCAGCAGTTAGAGCAGGAACTCATTAGTAGTTGGCAAGAAAGACAGGAATACGCAGAACAAATGCAGCCTGTATTGGGTAAACTTTATCGTAACCGTGCCATTGAAATATCGGTTTATGGTCGACCTCTACTGGGGGCCAGTGCAATTGATATTATTAAGTCTCATCGCACTGTTAGGCTAAAAGAACAAAATAAACTTAGGCTACGAGAAAGTTGGCCGATGTTGCAAGCCCTGAACGAAATGGAATTGGCCCCGGCTCACATTGATTTGGGTAAATTGGCTTACGCTTATCATTATGATCCCGCATTTAAAACCCAGACAATTAAAGATTACCTTTCTGAACAACTCAAAAGTATAGTCAATGTTAAAGATCATCACGCGCCACAAGATGTAGTGTTATATGGTTTTGGTCGAATAGGTCGGTTATTAGCTCGATTGCTTATTGAAAGGCAAGGCAGCAACAATAAGTTGCGGCTAAAAGCGATTGTGGTGCGCGGTGGCAAAGAAGGTGACTTAGAAAAACGCGCCAGCTTATTGCGTCGTGATTCAGTGCATGGACCTTTTAATGGTAGTATCACAATAGACAAAGAAAAAAACGCAATAAAAGCTAACGGCTCTTATATTCAAGTTATCTATGCCAACAGCCCAACTGAGGTAGATTACCATCAATATGGCATTAATCAGGCAATTGTCGTCGACAACACTGGTATGTGGCGTGACGAAGCCGGCCTAAGCCAACATTTACAATCTAAGGGTGTCAAAAAGGTGTTGTTAACTGCGCCTGGTAAAGGCGATATTAAGAATATTGTATACGGAGTCAATGACAAAGACATATTGATGTCAGATACTATCTTGTCTGCCGCCAGTTGCACCACCAACGCCATCACCCCTGTGCTCAAAGCACTGGATGAAAAATATGTGATTGAAAGTGGCCATGTTGAAACTGTGCATTCCTATACTAATGATCAAAACCTTATTGATAACTTTCATAAAGGTGATCGCCGTGGGCGCAGCGCCCCATTAAACATGGTCATTACAGAAACAGGGGCTGCTACAGCAGTCGCTAAGGCTTATCCTAAATTACAGGGTAAATTGACCGGTAGTTCGATTCGCGTGCCCACACCTAACGTATCTTTGGCAATATTGAATTTGCATCTAGCTGAGTCAACGGATAAAGCGGCTATTAATGAATACTTAAGAGATATTGCTTTGTTTTCGCCGTTGCAACACCAAATCAATTTCACTGCTTCAAAGGAAATTGTGTCCACTGACTTAGTGGGCACACGTGCGCCTTCGGTTGTCGATTCACAGGCAACAATAGTTGCGGGCAATAGAGCCACTTTATATGTGTGGTATGACAATGAATTTGGTTATAGTTGTCAGGTGATGAAAGTGGTGCAGCATATGGCTGACCTAGTGTATCCTACTTTACCTGAGTCTTTGCCAAGCAAATTTTAGTGACAGGACAATGACTTAAAAATTAATGCATAACCCGCTTCTGCGGGTTTTTGTTGTATGGGTATATACTAACAAAAGAGCGTACTTTTGAATAAAATTTCCAACAAACTTAAACAGATTAAATGGCACATTTGGCTAAGAGATGTGATTTTTTTATGTGTAGTTGTTTTTGCAGTAAATGCGTGGCAGTCAAGGAATATGCTGGATGTAGATAGTAATGTGCTGGTCGACGGTCAATTGCTGGTGGGGCTTGATGGGCAAACTAGCAGTTTAATTAATTCTGACAAACCTACACTACTTTATTTTTTTGCACCTTGGTGCAAAGTCTGCTCGCTTAGTATTGGTAACCTCGAGTATTTGAACCCTGACCAAGTCAATATTGTAAGAGTGGCACTTGATTATTCAAACGTTGAAGAAGTCCAACAATTTGCAGATAAGCACAATATATCGAGTCAAATCTTGTTGGGGCATAAAGGGCTAAAACAGCAATTTAAAATTCAAGGTTATCCCACCTATTATATTATGGATGAACAACAAAAAGTGTTGGCCAAGTCTTATGGTTATTCAACTGCATTAGGATTAAAACTAAGACAGGTTTTTTCAGGATAAACCTTTATCTCTGGTCCTTTTCTAGAATGACTGTGATAAATTACTGGGGGCAAATTTCCATGGGATCTAAAAGTGAGAATCAGTAGCAATTTTGATAGCGGAAATATCCAAGTTATCCGCGCAGAAGATCCATTAAATATCCAATTAAGTATCCGCAAAGACAACCAATCTGAGTTTTACCAGTGGTTTTATTTTAAATTAGAAACACAAAGCTTTGTTTCCCACCAGATAAGCATAACTGATCTCAAAAAGTCGGCTTACCCTGAAGGATGGCAGAATTACCAAGCTGTGGCGTCTTATGATAGGCAAGAGTGGTTTCGGGTGGATTGTAAATTTGATGGTGACAACTTAAGCATTGAGCATACGCCTGAATATGAGCATATCTATTACGCCTATTTTGCCCCTTATAGTTACGAGCGCCATTTAGACTTACTTAACTGGGCGCAAAAATCAGCTGATTGTCGCCAAGAGTATTTAGGAGAAACTCTGGATGGGCGTGATATGTCTTTGTTGGTGGTGGGTCAACCAGAAGAAGGCAAAAAAGCGATTTGGGTGACGGCCCGTCAACATCCCGGCGAAACCATGGCCGAGTGGCTAATTGAAGGGTTTTTAGAACGTCTACTAGACGAAGATGATGGATTGTCACGATTTATGCTCGAAAAAGCCGTGTTTTATGTTGTGCCCAATATGAACCCAGACGGTGCCGTACGCGGGCACTTGCGTACCAATGCTATAGGCGTGAACTTAAACCGTGAATGGCAAGCGCCTAGCATGGACAATAGCCCTGAAGTCTTTTTGGTAAAACAAAAAATGCAAGCGGTGGGGGTGGACATGTTGTTAGATGTACACGGTGATGAAGCCTTGCCTTATAACTTTGTGGCGGGCTGTGAGGGTAATCCAAATTACGATGAGCGTTTAAAAAATCTTGAGGAGTCGTTTAAAGCTGCCTTGTTGACTGCTACACCTGAATTTCAAGACGTACACGGCTATGACAAAGATGAGCCGGGCAAGTCTAACTTAACTGTCGCGGCCAATGCTATTGGGCATGAATTCGATTGTTTGTCTTATACCTTAGAAATGCCTTTTAAAGATAATATTGCCTTGCCAGACCCCGCTTATGGTTGGTCACCGGCTCGCTGTAAACAACTCGGTGAAGATGTATTGATTGCCATGCGCGCAGTAGTTGATATTCTTCGCTAGAAAATTTTTTATAAAAATAATAATTGTCATAAAAAACACAAAAATAATTAAGGGGAAAACCGTTGGAAGCTTTTCATAATTTACTGAAATCGATGGATGGTATGTTGGGGGGCGCTTGGTGGTTCCCTTACGTGTTATTAGGCACAGGTATGTTTTTCACCATCTATTTGAAATTTCCACAGATTAGATATTTTAAACACGCTTGGAAGGTAGTCACAGGTAAATATGACAAAGCCGACTCACCTGGTGATACTACACATTTTAGAGCCCTAACTACTGCGCTTTCGGGCACAGTTGGCACAGGTAACATTGGCGGTGTAGCCTTTGCACTGTTTTTAGGTGGCCCTGCCGCTTTATTTTGGATGTGGGCAACGGCTTTTTTCGGTATGACAACTAAGTTTGTAGAAGTCACCCTGTCACACAAGTATCGTGATAAAACCCCAGACGGCACTATGGCTGGTGGCCCCATGTATTACATGGACAAACGTTTGAACATGAAATGGTTAGCTGTAGCTTTTGCCATTGCCACTGTTATCAGTTCCTTTGGTACAGGTAATCTTCCGCAAAGTAATAGTATAGCTACTAGTATTGAATCAACCTTTGGTTTTGATCCGCTTATAGTAGGCAGTATTCTTGGGGTACTTTTGGCCTTAGTAATCTTAGGTGGTATCACTAGAATAGCGGCAGTGACTTCGAAGATAGTGCCTCTTATGGCATTGATATACATAATTGGTGCGTTTACCGTTATTTTCGCTAATTTAGAAAATGTGGGACCCGCTTTTGGTGCTGTGTTTTCAGATGTGTTTACTGGCTCAGCGGCTACTGGTGGGTTTTTAGGTGCAACTATCGCTTACGCCTTTAACCGTGGTGTCAATCGAGGGCTATTTTCAAATGAAGCAGGGCAGGGTTCTGCTCCTATTGCTCACGCGGCTGCGAAAACTGATGAGCCTGTTGCTGAGGGCATGGTGTCTATTCTTGAGCCGTTTATCGATACCATTCTTATTTGTACAATAACGGGCTTGGTTATTCTGTCTTCTGGTGTTTGGAAAGACAAACATGTTAATACTTTTGATCGAACCGATATGTATATATTAGCCGGTGATTATGTTGAATCTAATGCCGCAGATAAACAGACTATTTATGCCTATATCAATAATATTGAAGGCCATGGTGTCAGTGAGTTTAATGGTGAGATACAAGTTGTTAATGGCAAGGCAGTGAGTAAAGGCTTTACGATTTTTAATGCTCGCTCATTTGCAGATAATGTGGTTTTCTCCCTAGGTGATGCAGATGATAACTACTCAGGTACATTAAAAGTGGTAGAAGGCAATCTAATTAAAGATAACATCATCGTAAGAGGAGAGTCGTTAATCCATTCCGCTAGTCTGACTGCCTTGGCTTTCACTAAAGGTTTTTTTGGTGAGTCAGGTAAATATATTGTGTCAGTTGGATTATTGCTGTTTGCATTTTCTACAGCTATTGCTTGGTCA
>Ga0316209_1002023_pt1 | contig 17886 bp, 15 predicted proteins | sample 6monopyrite_MG_FD_204945 | JGI IMG/M metagenome (GOLD analysis project Ga0316209, IMG submission 204945) | Microbial mat bacterial communities from mineral coupon in-situ incubated in ocean water Damariscotta River, Maine, United States -... | ecosystem: Environmental > Aquatic > Marine >...
AAGGCCCCCCAACCCCTCGAAATAGCTCGCGGATCTGCGAACGACGATCCCGCCTCGGACCACGCGCGAACGCTTCTTGAGGCGACCGGATCCACCCCCTCGCGCGGGCTCCAACCGGGCGGCGACGCGGCCCTGAACCCGCTCACCTCCTGTGCCGCGGAGGCCTGGGCAGCTTCCGGCGCGATGGGCCTCGCCGGAGAGCCCAATGAACCACCGCGTTTCGCGGCCGCCCCGCTCGCGATCGCCGCCCTCGGTGCGGGTCGCGCCCTCGAAGCGCTCCGCGACGGGCGGGCCTCTCCGACCGACTGGCCGGCCTTGCTCGCTGAGCGCGCCGCCCTCGTCGGACACACGCGACAGGGAAGCGTGTCCGCCGGTGGCGCCGCCCGCCTGCTCAAAACCTGCGATGGATGGATCGCGGTTCAGCTTCCGCGTCTCGATGATTGGCAACTCGTCCCAGCCTGGCTTGAGATTGATCTCCCGGCAGAACGATTCGAACTCGACTCAGGATGGCGCTTGATCGAGGGACGGTTGCGCACGCGCAACACAAAGGACGTGATCGACCGGGGCAGACTGATCGGACTCGCCGTTGCCGAGGCGACGCGAACGATCTCGTCGCATGTACCCGCCTACCAACTCCGCGCCACGAGCGAAGCCGCACCGATCGAGCGACGCCTCCGCGTACTCGACCTCACCTCTCTTTGGGCCGGGCCCCTCGCAACCTCGCTCCTCGCGGATGCCGGCTGCAATGTACTCAAGGTAGAAGCGCCCGGGCGTCCGGATGGAGCGCGCTCGGGGCCTACCGAATTCTTCGACCTAATGAATCACGGCAAGCAATCCGTCGCGCTCGACCTCCATCAAGCGACGGATCGCGCTCACTTCGAGCGACTTCTCGACGCGGCGGATGTGGTTGTCGAGAGTGCACGACCAAGGTCCCTCGCCCAACTCGGCTACGACGCGAAGACCTGGTGCAGTGTCCGTGCCGGGCGACTCTGGACTTCGATCACGGGCTACGGCCGCGAGCAGGAGTGGATCGCCTTCGGTGATGATGCAGCGGTCGCGGCGGGCCTCGCCTGGCCGCTCGCCCCTGACGCCACCTCGGCGTCGACGCCGTCCTTCTGCGGGGACGCGATCGCTGATCCACTGACGGGACTCCACGCGGCCGCTTTGATGCTGGGCTTCTTACGGAACGGGCGCGGCGGTTTGCTCGAACTCTCGCTGCGCGACGTCGTGGCCAGTACTGCTTCGATCGAGGGGGGATCCCTCGTCGCGTCCCTCGAAGGGGATGAGCAACAAGGATGGATCGTCCGAAGCGAAGGAGACCGGGTTGTGCCGGTCGCCCCGCCTCGGTCGCGCAAGCTTCGCGGCCCGGCGCCACGCCTCACGGAGCCGCGCGAGTCCGCATTAACGGAGTGGTGTGAAGATCGCAGCTCGCTCCCGTCGAGCGACACGCGATGCTGATTCGCGGAGCGCAGATCGGCGAGAAGATCATGGACGTCCGCATCACGGATGGGCGGGTTCTCTCGATCGAAGGCGACTTGGAGGCGCGCACGGACGAAGTGATCGTTGAGGCCGCGGGCGGAATGCTGATCCCGGGCTTACGAGACCACCACCTGCACCTGCAGTCCTTGGCGGCCTCCCTCGACTCGGTCGCCTGCGGACCGCCGACGACGACGGACGCCGAGCAATTCATCGCCGCCTTGCGAGACGCCATCCCTCGCGACGGTTGGATCCGCGGGGCGGGTTATTTCGAGTCCGCCGCCGGTGAACTCGACCGAGCCAAGCTCGACCGCATCCGATCCGATGTGCCGATTCGAATTCAGCATCGCAGCGGCGTGCTCTGGTTCTTCAACTCCGCCGCACTCGAAGCGATCGATGCCGACGGACAGCCGACGGACAGCCCCGGTCTCGAACGCGACGCAGCGGGGCGCGCAACCGGACGCGGCTTTCGCATGGACGAGTGGCTGCGCTCGCGCCTCCCCGCGTCCCCCGCCCCGGATCTTGCGCGCGTCGGAACCCTGCTCAGCGAATTCGGTGTCACCGCCGTCACCGACTGCACGCCGACGAACACAGGGTCGGACCGGGATCGCTTCGCCGAAGCCCAGGCCGCGGGCAGCCTTCCCCAGCGAATCGAATGGATGGGCGAACTCGGCCTCCGCGAGTGGTCGACGAAGACCACCGATTCAGACCACCTCTTCCTGGGCGCGCACAAGATCATGCTGGACGAACCCTCGCTCCCCGACTTCGACGCACTCGTCTCGCGCATTCGCGCGGCGCATGACGAAGGCCGCGCGACGGCGTTCCATACGGTCACGCGAACCGAGATCTACTTCGCGCTCGCGGCCCTCGAAGCGGCGGGATCAATTCAAGGGGATCGCCTCGAACACGCTTCCGTCGCGCCGCCCGAAGCGATGGACGCGATCAAGCGGCTGGGCATCGCGATCGCGACCCAGCCTAATTTCGTCGCGGAACGCGGGGACGACTACCTCGACGAGGTCGAGCCCAAAGACCAACCCCACCTCTATCGAGTTCGCGGTTGGCTCGAAGCGGGTGTCCCGCTCGCCGGCGGGACCGATGCCCCCTTTGGAAACCCCGACCCGTGGCGCGCTATGCGCGCCGCCGTCGAGCGGCGCACGCTTCGCGGCCGCGTCCTCGGCGCGGATGAGCGCGTTTCACCGGAAGCGGCCCTGAGACTCTTTTCGGCAGCCCCCTTCCCTGCGGAGACCAACGACCACGGCTCAGCGGCCGAAGACGCGCCACCGGAGATCGGGATCGGGCAAGTGGCGGACCTGTGCCTGCTGGATGCGCCCTGGTCTCAGGTCCGTACGGACCTGGCGAGTCATCACGTCGTCGCGACCTGGATCGGTGGTGAATGCGTCTATCAGCGCAACACACGCTCCTAGCCACTCGGCTGCAGCTTCCCTGCTGCACACGGCACCCGCACCTTCACACAACTTTACACTGCAGACACGGACGAGAGAGGTCCGCAGATTAGTTTCCTCCCTGCGCCCCAACGAAGTGCACAAGAGGCGAGCCGACGGCCCCACCGCTCGAGTCTTGCCATTGGAGGAAACCAGATGTCTTCGAACGATCCGAACATGACTGTTTCGAGTGAGACCGGGCGGCGACGCGTCATCGCCTGGCCACTTTCTTTTGTGCTGCTGACCGCCGCCTTCCTCTTGATGGGGAACGTCCTTACCGCTTGCGGCGGCCATCATCGCGGCGGGCACGACATCGAGGACGCAAAGGAGCACGCAGCGGACGCGGTCGATCACATGATGCATCGACTCGACGGGACCGATGCGCAGACCGAGCAGGTCCAGGCCATCGTCACCGAGGCGATCGATGAACTGATCGCCGCGCATGGACCGAAGGACGGCCTTGGGGATGCTTTCTCCGCAATCCTGACCGCGGACACGATCGATCGCGACGCGCTCGAAACGATGCGCCGCCAGCATCTGGATCGAGCGGAGGTCATGAGTGAGATTGCGATGACCCGCTTTGCCGATGTCCTTGAGGTCCTGACCCCCGAGCAGCGAGCGAAGCTCGACAAGAAGTTCAGCAAACATCGCGGTCGACACGGATGGCACTGAGTCGAAGACTCACCTCGTGCCGGTAGAAAATTGACGACCGCCCGTGCACTCACAACACCGCACGGGCGGTTATCTTCTTCGGGTCCGCCGGGGATTCGACGAGGATCGCAGCGAGGGACACGGGAGACCAGGTTGGCCACACGCGCGCTGATCATCGATGACGACGAGGCCCTCGCCGAAATGCTCTCCGAGTATCTCGCCAGCCACGGCCTCGGGGTCGCCGCCCGGTATCGCGCGGATCGTGGCCTTGAGACGATCGCCGCCGAGCCCTTCGACGTGGTGATTCTCGACGTCATGCTGCCTGACCTGGACGGTTTCGAAGTCTGCCGCCGTATCCGTGAGCGTTCGGACGTGCCGATCGTCATGCTGACCGCACGGGGCGAGGAGACGGACAGAATCGTCGGTCTCGAACTCGGCGCGGACGACTATCTCGCGAAGCCCTTCAGTCCCCGCGAGTTGCTGGCGCGAATCCGCGCTGTCCTTCGCCGGACCCAGGGCGGCGAAGCCGCTCGCAGCGACAAGGGGCTCCTCCGATTCGGACGGCTTGAGATCGATCTCGATGCGCGCTCGGTCCGTCTAGACGACTCGGCGTGCACGTTGACGAGTCATCAATTCGAGTTGCTTCGACTCCTGGCGGAGAACGCCGGACGCGTGCTCTCACGGGATCAGATCATGCAGGGTCTGCGAGGCCACTCCCTCGAGGCCTTCGATCGAAGCATCGACAACCACGTCTCGCGAATTCGGGCGGCCATCGAAGATGATCCGAAGAAGCCGCGCCGCCTGATCACCGTCCGAGGTGCCGGGTACGTTTTCGCGCGCAGCCAGGACGGGGAAGCGAGCGCCTAGCATGCGACGACTCTACCTCCAGTTCTACGCCGCGCTGCTCATTGTCCTCTTCATCCTCTCTCTCCTGACCGTCGTCTCGGTCTGGTCCCTGAATCCCGACCGCAGAGCGGATCGCTGGCTGGTCGAACTCGAAACCTTTGCGAGCGCCGTCATCCCCCCAAGCGACGCCCCGCTCGCAGATATCGAGCGCGTCGTTCATGCGTTCGCAGAACCGCTCAAGCTTGATCTGGGCCTCTACGACGTGAGTGGCGCTCTGATCGTTTCGCACGGCTTGCCCCCGGCGCTTCCCGAAACCCGCGGGAGCCAATGGCGCGAGAAGAGCCACAACGAACGGATCCTTGTCCTACAAATCACGGGCGGCCGCCACCTCGTCGTCTCCGATGAGCGGGACCACGCCGGCCCGATCGCCCATCTCCTCTTCGTGATCGCGCTCCTCGCGCTGGCGACTGCAATCGCAGCCTATCCGGTTGCCCGGCGCCTAACGCGACGTCTCGAAAACCTTCGCCATCACGTTTCCGATTTCGGTGCGGGCGATCTCTCCGTTCGGGCACCGATTGAAGGACGCGACGAGATCGCCGACCTCGCTCGCTCGTTCAACGCGAGCGCGGATCAGATCGAAGGCCTCGTCTCGGACAAGACACGACTGCTCGCGAACACCTCCCACGAGTTGCGAACGCCGCTCACCCGCGTCCGCATGGGCCTCGAACTCCTGCGAGAAGGCCCACGTCCGGAACTCCTCGACCGCATGGATCGCGACATCGAGGAGCTCGACGACCTGATCGGCGAGCTCCTGATCGCGAGCCGGCTTGACTCCCCGGATCCGCGGCTCGACGTCTCGTCGATCGATCTGCTTGCGCTCGTCGCAGAGGAGATCGCGGGGCGCGATGCGATCGATGTCGCGGGGGATCCCGTTCAGGTGAACGGCGATCGGCGCTTGCTCCGGCGGCTCGTTCGCAACCTGATCGAGAATGCCCTGCGCCATGGGATGCCTCCGGTCGAAATTCGGACGGCGCGACAGGCGAATGGGGAGAGCGATCCACGCGTTGAACTCGTCGTCGAGGACCGGGGCCCCGGAATTCCTGAAGGAGAGCACGAGCGGATCTTCGAGCCCTTCTACCGCCCACAGGGCGAGGCCAGCGCCGAGGGCGGAATCGGTCTGGGGCTCGCCCTCGTCCGTCAGATCGCGGAGCGACACCAGGGTTCGATCCGATGCGAGCCACGCGAGGGGGGCGGCACCCGCTTTCTCCTCGACCTTCCGGCTTCCTGACGCGGGGAGCGCGCCCATTTCCTCCAGTTTCTAGGTCGCGTTGCCGATGAGTTGCGCATAGGACTGCATCCCGCAGACCTTGGATGCGGAGACTCGGATGACCTGCTCGGCGCGCGTTGGCGCCCTGATCGCGACGTTGCTGATCTCCGCGCTCGCCTGCACGACAGAGTCGGCGGAAGACCCACGCCTGCGCGAGCCCGCGTTCTTCAGCTCGACAGAACGCCTCGCCCCCCTACTCGAGCAGACCGCGCGACTGGCCGGAACACCGATGGCGAGACTCTCCCGTGAGATTCGCCAGACCCTGGCCGGCTGCGATCTGGTCGGCGCGCGATTCCGCCCCGACGACGCGGCTCCGGGCGGCTTCCTCCCGGAATGGTCGTGCCTCGATCAGCCAGCGGGCGACGCCGACACGAAATTCAAAGAATTCGCCCTCGCCGAGCGTGGGGAACACGACGCCATTCTCTTCTGGCCCGTCGGAGAGGATGGCCGAACGTCGGTTCGTTTCGACCTGAGCGCGGACGGTTCGGTCTCGGCTCTGGGCGAGTTGATCGTACCGAGTCATCCCGGCCTACTCGGGTTGCTGATCCCGGGCGATGCCCCGCCGGCAGCCGCGGTTCTCAATCCACCGAACACGTTGATCCGAGCGCACGCCCGTCCCCGCAACGGACTCGGCCTTGCCGATCTCGTTCCGAGCGGGGGGCAGGCCGATCGTATGTTCGCGCTCAAGGGCCGACTCCTCGAAGGTGCGCTGCTCGCCGGAACCTGGGAGATCAACGTTCTTCCTCCCGCGCCCGGTGGCCGACTGCCCCTCCCGATCCTGGCCCTGCACCATCGCGGCATCGCTCCCACCACGGCCGCACTCGACCAGGCTCTGAGCCAACTCGAAGCCACCTGGCCTATCAAACGCACGAAGCGCAAGTTTTCCTTCTTGAGCCGCTCCTCAAGCCCCGACTCGATCGAGGGCGGCTGTTTTCTTGAACTCCCGCTCCTTCCGGAACTCGCACCCTGCTGGGCGGTCCATCCGGAGGCGCTCATCGTCGGTTGGCGCGCCGAGGCCATCGAGACGGCCCTCGGCGTTCCGGCGGTCTCGGCGAGCCCGAACGTTCAACCCACGGCGCCGGCCCAGCTTGAAGTCCGCCTCGACCAGTTCGCCCAGGTCGATCGCGCACTCCAGGGCGTCGCGGCGCCGCTCGGGATCGGCGACCTCTTTTCGAATCTCTCGCTCTCCGTTGAACCGGAATCCGAGGGCCGCGTGCTTTTCCAGATCTCGCTGGCGAGCCGGAAATGAACGGGACGGGCCGAATGCGATTCCACGCGAACCCTCTGATTCTGACCGCTTGCCTGATGCTGCTCTCCGCAGCCGGCTGCACGGAAGACCCGGTGACGGAACAGGCGAGCGCCGTCTGCACGGCCCTTCAAGAGGAGCGCTACGCGGACGCCCTTTCGCTCTCCACGACCGGCGCGGGGCCGGAGGGAGCAGCACGAGACGTCGCAAGTTGTCGATGCATCGCCTTCCTTTCGACGGGCGACCGCACGAGCTGCACGAACCTCATGGATCCTCTGCTCGCCGATGAACGAGCCGACGACTGGATTCCCCATGTCGTCCTCTCGAAACTGATGGTGCGGACCTGGCACGCTGCCGGTGAGGTCGAGCGAGCTGCAAAATTCGCTGCGCGCGTCGCGCCCACCCACCGCGAAGACCTCGATTTGCTTCAGCTGGAACTCATGCTCCGAGGTCAGGTCGAAGATGAAGAAGGCGTACTCCGGGAGCTGGAATCGCGGCTCGAGAACGATCCGAGCTGGCTCTCCCAGCGCCTCATCCTCGCACTCGCCTGGGACCGACGCTCACAACCGGAGGCCGGGATCCGCGTCCTCGGCGACCTCGATGTTCATGCCCCGCCGATCGATCACCCGCTCGCCCTCCCCTGGTTCGAGTCTCGAATCCAGGCGCAGGCAAAGGCCGCGGACATTGCGGGGGTTCAGGAAACCTTCGCGGCCTGGCGCGCAACCGGCTGGGACCCAATCGATCTCGATGCGCGTTATGCGCTCCGCCTCTCCGTCGACCATCTCAGAGACCCGAGTCGCGACACGATCGAGCTGCTGCGCAATGCGATCGCCACGCAGGGTTCGCTGCGGGACCGAAATGTCGTCTGGGGCCTGCATCATCGCCTCGTCGTCGAGACCCTGGCCGCCGGTCGCCCCGAAGAATCCCTCGCCGCCTACGACGCCGCGGTCAAGACCGTTGCCCTCGATGGGATTACGCGGGAAGAGATCGTTCGCGCGATTCGCCTCGCCGACGGAAGCTACGACCCGAATGCAACGGCCACGCTGCGATTGATCGCGCCACCGGAAGCCGAAGGCGGGTACTGGGCACTCAGTCCCCACTCCTCGAGCCCACCCGATCAGAGTTATGCGCGGCATCCCGTCTCGCAGACGCGGGTCACGCTCATCGACACGAAGCTCGGCCTTCATCCGCAGCGCTGGATTCTGCGCGACCAGAACGACCAGCTGCTGGGCTCGGGCGCGGTCTGGCCTAATCCCGGTGAGACGGTCGACGTGGTGGCCCAGAACGCGTCCCCGTCAGTCACTCCCGGCCTCAGCTTTTCCGAGCCTACGAAGCGGCGGCCAGCAGATGGAACGCGTCGGGTCTTCGCGATCCTCGCGGACTGCGCGGACTGGCGCCTTACCGAATATCTGAGGAATCGCGGTGACTTGCCGTTCCAGGATCAACTGATGCACGAGGGCTATCGCGCGGTGATCGAGAGCCGACCCGCATTTACCGCGGCTGCGATGCGCGCACTGGTCTCGCCCACGGCAGGTCAGACTTCGCCGGGCAGCCTCGAATGGCTTCATCAGATGGGCCTCGAACTCGCGGGACTCGAATCGGTCGGGAAAAACCCGCTGGAATTTCTCTCGTGGGTCCTGCCCGAGCGCCCCAATCTCTTTGAAACGATTGGCTCCGGGTCGATCGTGACCGCAAATATGTTGCTCGCCCACGGCGACATCGATTCGGGTCGGCACGCGGAGATCGTCGGGCCCCACGGCGCGCGGCGCGACCTCCCCTCGCAGCAGGCCTACCGCTCACTCACCGAATCCGAACGTGCGCGCTACCCGGAACTGTTAGGCGATCCGAATAATCGCAAACTCGCGGAAACCATCGCCGCCGAGATGGACGTAGCAGAGAGAATCGCACGCGATGGCGAGATCGACTTTCTCTTTCTCCGTCTCGAAGCACTCGACCTCCTGACCCATGGCAACTACGCGAAAATCGACGGACGCGGACAGGACAATGGCCAGGGCACGCTCCTCTCAAGCTATCGATATATCGACGAGCGCCTCATCGCGCTCGACGCGCTCCTCGATGAAGACGACTGGCTTGTCTACATGTCCGATCACGGAATTCGGTCGGCGATGCAGCACGAGGAAGACGCCCTCTTCTTCATCAAGGGGGCCGGCGTACCACAAGGGCGCGCGCCCGGGCGCCCTGCGCTCCGTGGCGTCCCGCGAACCCTCGCAGCGATGCTCGACATCGAGACCCCGTGGCCCGATACGGGGACCGCTCCGTGGCTCGCCATCGCAGAGAAAAACACCGACGCGGCAGCAGGCGCACGAGTCGCCGCTCATCAGTAGACTCCAATCGCTCGGACGCATCCCGAGCTCGGAGTTGAATCGATGTCTTTGCAATCTCGCCCGCGCCTCTTGCCGCTTCTCATCCGCTTCACCGTGTTGGGAATCGCCCTTGCCCTGAGCCTTTCTAGCGCCGGCTGCCTAACGAGTGCCGGCGTCGGCCCCAACGCCGACCGACCTCTCAATACCGTCACCGAGGTCGACCTCGATCGCTTCGCGGGGCGTTGGTACGTGATCGAGAGCATTGGCCTCGATGCCGAAACGGGCGCACACGACGAGATCGAGATCTATCGGCTCCGTGAGGATGGGCGGATCGACATCGAGCTGCATTTTCGCGAAGGCAGCTTCGACGGGCCACGCGCATCGATCCCGCAGTTGGGATGGGTGCACAACGAAGAAACGCGTGCCGAATGGCGAGTGCGCCCGTTCTGGCCCCTCTCCCTCGCCTACCTGATCATCGATCTCGCACCCGACTATCAATACACCGTGATCGGCCACCCCTCGAAGCGCTGGGTCTGGATCATGGCACGCACGCCGAGCCTCGACGCGGCAACCCTCGCGGGGATCCGCGAACGCCTCGCCGCCTCGGGCCACGACATCAAGCGCCTCGTCGCGATTCCTCAGCGTCCCCTCGATGCGAGGGACGACCCGCCTGAATAGCGCCTAGCGGAAGCGCGGAATGACTTCGGTACCGAGCAACTCGATCGTCCGAAGCGCCGCCTTCTGCGGGACGCTGCCCATCTGGATCAGGAACATCACCTCGTCGGCGCCGGCCTCCTTGAGTCGCTCCACATAGCCGATCGCGTCGTCCACCGTTCCATAGGCATGATTCGGATTGTAGAGACCGGTCGCTTCGGTTCCCGCTTCGATCTTCTCTTCATTCAGATACGCAACGAAGGCTTCGCCCTGCTGCTTCAGGTATTCTGCGGCGTCCTCATTCTCGGGAGGTGTGCCCGGAGCGGGGCCACCCTGGTAGAAGTGGTTGATCGATTCGGTGAAGAAGCGCTGACCGCGATGACCGATTGCGCGGGCTTCGACGCCGTCGTCGAGGACGATTGCCGGGCAGAGTGCGGACAGCCGATCATTCGCGACGGCCCCGACCTGTGACTCCGGCGTTCGGCGCTTGATCGCTTCGCGGTAGACCTTGTTCTTCTGTGCGACGTCCTCAGGCCCTCCGAAGCCAAGGCAGAGCGCGCCGACGCCCCACTCCCCCGCCTGGTTCAAGGTCGTTTCCCGGGTGCAGGCCATGAAGAGCGGCGGATGCGGCGTCTGCATCGGCTTCGGATGAATGCTGCGTTCAGGAACGCGGATGATGTCGTTCTCAAAGGAGTAGACATCCGAGGCCCAGATCTCCGGGATCATCCGAAAGCTCGTCTCGAGCTGGCGATCGATGTCGGGAATATGAACATCGAAGGCACCGGCTTCGGTTTCCGTCCCGCCCTTACCCACGCCGAAGTCCATCCGCCCGTTCGAGAGCACATCCAACATGGCGACACGCTCGGCGACCTTGATCGGGTGATTCATCTTGAAGGGAAGGCAGACGACGCCATGACCGATCCGGATCGTCGATGTCTTTCCCGCGACAAACGCGAGGAAGGTCTCCGGCGCACTCATATGTGCATATTGCGTGAGGCAATGATGCTCCACCGCCCAGATGCCATCGAAGCCGAGCTTCTCGCCGAGGATCGCTTGCTCGACGCTCTCGTGGAGGACGCGCTGTTCGGTTGCGGGGGACGGATCCACCATCTGCGCTTCGAAGATCATTGAGAATTTCATACCGGGATTCTTCCTCTATGCGTAAGCGAGCTCGGCCGCGTGTGAGTCAATGGATGTTGCCTCACCAGCTCCGCCGCGCCAGCACGTTTGCGCCCCCGAAAGATCGGTCCGAATCCGGTGAGATCCCTTCGCTATGCTGCGCCGATGCCTGGTCAAATCCGAGTCGAACGCAACGGTCCCGAAGCCCGAGTCATCTTCGATCACCCCGAAAGACGCAACGCCGTCACGACGGAGATGTGGCGGCAGATTCCCGAAATCTGTGCCGAGCTGGATGCGGATCCCTCCGTTCGCGTCGTCGTTTTGCGGGGCTCGGGGGATGTTGCCTTCGTGTCGGGCGCGGATATCTCCCAGTTCGGGGAATCCCGAACCGGGGACAACGCCACGCAGTACGACATGGATAATCTGCAGGCCTTCGACGCCATCGCGAATCTCGGGAAACCCGTGATCGCCGCGATCCACGGATTCTGTATTGGTGGCGGCTGCGCGATCGCTCTCTGTGCCGACCTCCGCTACACCGCCGATGACGGTGTTTTTGCCATCCCCGCCGCGCGCCTGGGCCTCGGCTACGGACAGAAGGGCCTCACCACGCTGACGCGCATCGTAGGCGAGCCCCGGGCGAAAGAGATCTTCATGACGGCGCGACGCTTCGATGCCCAGGAAGCCGCCTCGATGGGTCTCGTCAATCGCGTCGTGCCCAAGGCCGAACTCGACGCCTTCGTCCAGAAGACCGTCGAGACCATCTCGGACAACGCACCGCTCACGCTGCGCGCCGCGAAGCGCACGTTCAAGGACATTGCCCAGCCGGAAAGTGAGAAGCGACCCGACGAAGTCGCCGCCGCGATCGGCGACTGTTTCGCAAGCGAGGACTACCGCGAAGGATTCACGGCGTTCCTCGAGAAGCGCCGCCCCGCGTTCAAGGGACGCTAGGCCTTTGGCGGCCCGCGCGACGAAAACTCCGGCGCGATGCAGCTGGCCCGGCGAGCACGCCGACTATCAGGACTACCACGACACCGAGTGGGGATTCCCGGTCGACGACGATCGCCACCTCTTCGAGAAACTCTGCCTCGAAGGTTTTCAATCGGGCCTGTCTTGGCTCACGATTCTTCGTAAGCGCGACAACTTCCGGAAGGCCTTCGCGAACTTCGAGATCGATCGGATCGCACGATGGGACGAACGCAGCGTAGTTCGCTTGTTGGGCGACGCGGGCATCATTCGACATCGGGGTAAGATCGAAGCCACCCTCAACAATGCCCGCTGTGCTCGCGCACTTCGGGATGAATTCGGCTCGCTGTCGGCATTCTTCTGGGGCTTCGAACCACAGCAGGCAGACCGACCGAAGAAGCTCGATGAGAAGAGCCTGCTAGCCGTCAGCCAAACCGCCGAATCGAAGGCCCTCGCCAAAGCGCTCAAGAAGCGCGGCTTCCGCTTCGTCGGCCCCACGACCGCCTACGCCTTTATGCAATCCATGGGAATCGTGAACGACCACGCGGCGCATTGCGATACCCGCGCGATCGTCGAGCGAGAACGACGGCGCTTCAAACGGCCGACCCCGCGCTCCGGCGCGACGGCCTAAGCGTGCTGGGTGACGCATCGACCCTCCCTTTCGGGATCGAGCTCTGGGTTGTCCTCGCCGCGCTCGGCGCCCTCGCCCAGACCACGCGAAACGCGACCGCCCAATCCGTCTCCTCGCTGATCTCCCCCACCCTCAACAGCTGGTCGCGCTTCGCCTTCTGCCTCCCCTATGCCGCGATCGCCTGTGCGATCGTCGCCTGCAACAGCGGATGGCCCGCTCTCTCCCTCGACTTCTTCGCCTATTGCGGGATCACCGCCGTCGCCCAGCTTCTCGGCAACGTCGCGCTCGTCCGCGCCTTTCGCGAAGGCAGCTTCGGCGAGTCGATCGTCTTCCACAAACTCGAAGTCGTTCTCACTGCCGTCGCCGGTGCGGTCTTCTTCTCCGAATCGCCCTCGGCGATCGGTGCCTTCGGAATTCTCGTCTGCGCGGCAGGTGTCATCGCGATCAATCTGGCAAGAGGCGAAGGCGACGCCACGATTCGGCGTGCCTTTCAGTTCGGCGTCGCGGGTCGCTTCTCCTTGATCTGTGCAGTCCTCCTCGTCTTCGCGAGCTTCGCATTGAAGCTCGCGAACGAGAGCGTGCGCGCCGCGAACCCCGAGGCGAGCTTCTTCGAAGGGGCGGTGCAGACGCTCTTTCATACGACCTGGATCGAAGTCCTCTTGTTGAGCATTTGGATCGGATGGCGTGAACCGAAATCCTTCCTCGCTGTTCGCTCCCATTGGCGCCGAATGCTTGTGATCGGCTCCGCCGGCTTCACCGCAAGCCTCTGCTGGTTCTGGGCCTTCTCGATCACGATCGTCGCCTACGCGAAAGCCGTCGGGCAGATCGAAGCGCTGCTCGCGGTCGCGCTCGGGCTGCGCGTCATGGGTGAGCGTACGCTCCTGCGCCAGCTTCCGGGAATCGCGCTCACCGTCGTCGGAATCACCCTCGTTCTGCTCGACTGATCGCTCGAGGTTTCGCGGGCCTCCGCGTGCCCTCGCCAGTGGCATCTCCGCACGCCGCCGCGTACGCTTTTGCTCGGCCGTCTCGGACGGCTCGGGGCCGCGCACTCCTGCGCGGATCCATTTAGGTCTCGTCTCTCGCGACCACGGCCCGGCAAAGGTTCCGCCATGACCGATCTCGCTTCGATCGCCTCCCACCGCCCCATTCACTACGGCCCGCGGCGCCATATCGCCGCCATCCGTGAGCGACTCGACGCTCTTCGCTTCGATCATTTCGAAGCGGTCCCGCAAAGCCCCTGCCTCGGCGCCGAGATTCGGGGGATCGATCTCTCGAAGCCGGTGAGCTCCGAGATCGCCGCGGAGATCGAACGCGCGCTGATCGACTACAAGGTCATCTTCTTCCGCGACCAGGACCTCAGCCAGTCGGACCACATCAACTTCGCCAAGCATTTCGGGGAGCTCGAAGTCCATCCCTTCCTCCCGGAAGGCGACTCACCGGAACTCATTCGCTTCGCGAAGGACGAGAATGTCGTCGGCGTCGAGAACAACTGGCATAGCGACGTGAGCTGGCGAGAGATTCCCTCCCTCGGCTCGGTTCTGCGGGCTCACGAAGTCCCCACCGTCGGCGGTGACACACTCTGGACCGATATGGAAGCCGTTTACGACGGCCTATCCGATGAGCTTTCCGAAGCCATCGAAGGCCGTGTCGCGATCCACGACTTCGTGCACACGTTTGGACAAGCCCTGTCCGCAGAGGCGCGTGAGGAGAAGCGCAAGGAATTCCCGCCCGCCTATCACCCGATGGTTCGCACCCATCCGGTCTCGGGACGGAAATGCCTCTACGTGAACCCGATCTTCACGGAGCGCGTCGACGGCTTGTCGAAAGCCGAAAGCGATGATCTCTTGAAGCGGCTCTATCAGGAAATCGAAATTCCCGAGTATCAGGTTCGCTTCAAGTGGGAGGCGAATAGCATCGCATTCTGGGACAACCGATCCACGCAGCACTACGCCTCAAGCGACTACTGGCCCCAGGCTCGCGTGATGGAGCGACTCACGATCATCGGTGAGCGCCCCGTCTGATCGATCCGACGGACGCTACGCGTCGTCCTCTTCTTCTTCGTCGTCCGTCGGGAAGATTCCATACGCTTCGAGATCTTCCTGACTCGCCTCACCGGATTCCTTCTCCTTGGTGACGCCGAATTCCTTTTCCATAATGCGCTCTTCGCGCTTGCGAGCGGCCTTCTCCGCCTTCTCGCTCTCTCGCTTCCGCTTCAATACGCTCATTCGACTTGCGCGTGCCATCTCTATTCCTCCCTTGCACCGCCCGCGACCGTGGCCCCCCATCGGTCGTCTCAGCGGTCGCCACTCACTCCCGATCCTTCGCAGGATCTGGGAACGCGGCCAATGTCTTTTGATTTTCTATGCGGTCTCGCCGGAGTCGCCCGGGCTTCCGTGCCCCATCATCCGGCGAACCGCGCCTCCTCGGCAAGCCGCATTCGATAGGCTCGGATTCGAGCTGATGCGCGCCGGGAGTCGCCGTACCGTGGCCACTCGACGAAAGAATCTAGCACCGACGCGGCCGTGCGACATCGTTTCCAGCGTACCACGGGTGCTAAGAGAGTACGGAAATCAGGGGAGCGACCATGAACGCATGGCGTGAGACCGAGCTGAAGATCGGATTGCCGGACGAGCGCGCCTGGCGGTGGGTCGAATCGCGCCTTTCCCTCGCCGGAATTGCCGCCCAGGACAACTATTTCTTCGACACCCGGGATCGATCCCTACGCGCCGCCCACATCGGCCTGCGAATCCGCCGGGAGGGGGACATCGTCCGACTGACCGCAAAGGGCCCCTCCGCCTCGACGACCGACCTCTCGATCACCCGACGGGTCGAACTCGAGCGCGCGAGCTCCGAGCCGGAGCTGGCGGCGGCTTTGACCGCCGGGGTGGACCTCACCTCGACCGTGGCCTCCTGGCGCGCGACCGCCCCGGAAGATCCGAAGGGGTCCGCCGCCGTCGCCGAATTCCTGAACACCCTCGAAGCGGCGGGCCCGCGATTCCATTCGACGGGCGAGTTCCAGAACGAGCGGCGCACGGGGAGGCTCGATCTCATCAATGAGCAAGGCCCCTGCCCCATCACGATCGAGCTCGACCGGACCCGCTACCCCGGCGGTCGGGAGGATTTCGAAATCGAGGTCGAGGCGGCGGCTGGTGAAGAAGCCGACCTCCCGCGAATCCGCGACGCGCTCCTTACCTGGCTCGAGGGCGAAGGCCGCATCCAGACCTTCAACGCCGAAAGCAAACTCGCGCGCCTCGAAGCCATTCTCGAGACGCGCGAGCCAATGCGCTGAGCGCGCAGATTCCTGCGTGCTGCAGGTTAGGCAGCGATCGAAGGGCGGGCCGCGACGCGTTCGTACCAGGCCTGCAAGTTGCTGCACTTGGGATCGAGCGGCTGTCCGACGCCCGCACCGAACTCCAGAAACGCGAAGAGCAAGATATCAGCGAGCGTGAATCGATCGCCGCAAATGAACTCGCGGCCTTCGATCAGACCGTCGAGCTTCGCGAGCTGTTCCTGCGCGATCTGCTTGAAGTCGTCCGCTGCCTGCGGGATCACGTGGATGCGGCTCTCAAAGAGTCCCAGGCCTTCGGCGTAGCGGAAGCCATTGGTGAGCGGCTCGAGGATGTTCAGATCGATCCGCCGAGCCCACATGCGCGTTTCGGCGCGCTCTTCCGCGGTCGAACCGATGAGCGTGCCGCCCTGCTTTTCGTCGAGGTATTCGGCGATCGCCGTGATCTCCGCGATGAACGATCCATCGTCGGTCTCAAGCGTCGGGAGCTGACCAGCGGGATTGCGTGCGAGATGTTCTTCCTGGCGATTCTCGCCTGAGATCAGATCGACCTGGACGAGTTCGACGTCGGCGCCGATTTCGGCGACAGCAATCGTGACGACTCGGGGATTCGGGCCCATTCCGGTATAGAGCTTCATGTTTCGGTCCTCAAATGGTGGGATTCAGGATTCATTGACGGGCCGGAACATCCGGCCCGATCACCCGGACAGAATCATCGCCGGGGGGAGCGCCGCAGGATCATCGCGCACCGACGGCGGCCCGGCAAAGCCCGCTCAGTGTCGCCTCCCACCATTGAGCCGAACGCTCAGGGCGCTCGAAATGTCGCGAGGTCGAGCTTTCCTTCGCTGCGCGCGACGATGCAGGAAACCGCCGCATCCCCCGTGATATTCACGGCGGTGCGCGTCATGTCGAGGAGCCGGTCGACGCCCAGGATCAGGCCGATGCCTTCGACGGGGAGGTTCATCTGCGCCAGAACCATGGCGAGCATGATCGTTCCGACGCCCGGCACCCCGGCGGTTCCGATCGAAGCGAGGGTCGCCGTCAATACGACGGTCAGATAGCCCGCCGGGCCGATCTCGACGCCATAGACCTGCGCAATGAAGACGGTCGCGACGCCCTGCATGATCGCCGTGCCGTCCATGTTGATCGTCGCGCCGAGGGGAACCGTGAACGAGCCAATCGATTCGTGAACACCCAGCCGCTCTTCGACGGTCCGTAGCGTCACGGGCATCGTCGCACCGCTGCTCGCGGTTCCGAACGCGACACTCATCGGTGCCCTCAGCTTTCGGAAGAAGGGCATCGGCGAAACACGGGCCAGCAGGATCAGCAACACGGGGTAGGTCACGAGCGCGTGAACGAAGAGCACCGCGAGGACAGTCACGAAATACGCCCCCATCCGCTGAAGCTCATCCAACCCCTGCAACGCGATCACCTTCGCGATCAAACAGAAGATGCCGAACGGCGCAATTTGCATGAGCACGAAGACGAGCTTCATGATCACGGCATTTGCGCTCTCGAAAACGCGCAGCAGATCTCGCCCCGCCTCACCGGCGAGTGTCATGGCGACGCCTAACAGAATCGCAAAAACGATGACCTGGAGCATGTTTCCTTCGGACATCGCCTGGAAGGGGTTCGAAGGAAAGATATTGATCAGAGTGTCCGAGAGGCTCGGCGCAGCAGCGGCCGAGAACTCAAGCCCCTCGACAACGACGTCCGCCCCCAAGCCCGGACCGACCACAATCGCAGCCACGATCGCCAAGCTGATCGCGATCGCCGTCGTCATCAGGTAGAGGCCAAGCGTCTTTCCGCCGATTCGGCCCAGCTTCGTGATGTCTTCGAGGGCCGCGGTTCCGCAGGCGAGCGAAACGAGCACGAGCGGAACCACCAGCAGCTTCAGGCTCGCGAGAAAGACCTGCCCACC